>Ga0153956_1001178_pt1 | contig 24411 bp, 19 predicted proteins | sample TSFL040MetaG_FD_104704 | JGI IMG/M metagenome (GOLD analysis project Ga0153956, IMG submission 104704) | Attine ant fungus gardens microbial communities from Florida, USA - TSFL040 MetaG | ecosystem: Host-associated > Fungi > Mycelium > Unclassified | place: USA: Florida, Wekiwa Springs... | reverse complement strand
GCCCACACCGGTTGCATCGCCTTCACGAATGCCGCGCGGTCGATCTGCGCGGCCGGGACGATCGTTGCGCCGCCCTTCGTGACGGTCTGCTGCGCTTCGGCTTCGCGCGCGGTCCACAGCTTCTGGTAGTACGGCACCGAATCAGCCGCGGCCTTCTTGATGATCTGTTGCTCTTGCGGGGTCAGCGTGTCCCACACCTTCTTCGAGAACACCAGCACTTCCGGCGTCATCGAGTGCTGGGTTTCCGAGTAGACCTTCGCGACTTCGTAATGCTTGCCTTCTTCGTAGGTCGGAATGTTGTTTTCCGCGCCGTCGACGAGGCCGGTCTTCAGGCCCGTGTACACCTCGGCGGTGGGCATCGGCGTCGGAATGCCGCCCATCGCCTTGATTTCGTCGACCATCAGATCGGACGGCTGCACGCGAACCTTCAAACCCGCCATGTCAGCCGGCGACTTGATCGCCTTCTTCGCGTACATCGAACGCGCGCCGCTCTCGTAGAACGCCAGCGCAACCATGCCCTTCGCGGTGAACGCGTCGAGAATCTTCTGGCCTTCCGGGCCGTACATCACCTTGCGGAAATGGTCGATGTCGCGGAACAGGAACGGCAGCGACGGGATCATCGATTCCGGCACGATCTCGTTGAATGCGGCGCCGTTGGCGCGGGTCATGTCGAGTGCGCCGATGCGGACTTGATCGATCGTGTCGTTTTCGGAACCGAGCGCGCTGTTGCCGAACACCTTGACCGAATCCTTGCCATCCGTCGCCTTGCTGATTTCCTCGCCCATGTGCTTGACGGCCATGTTGGTCGGGAAGGTGTCGCCGTGCACGTCCGCCGAGCGGAACACGCGCGCTTCAGCCGACATCGTGCCGAACGCGAGCGCCGCGGCCGCGACGATCATCGGAACACGGGAAGAGGCAAATTTCATTTTCGTCATGAGAATTTTCAAAGTAGAGCATCTGACGGTGTGCAGATGCCGCGGCGTGGGTCCACGACGCCGCACGGCTGGGAAAAAAACACGGCATGGTTCAGCCATGCCATTACCTTCGTTTAAACGGCAGAACTTTGCGGACTGATCGGTGCAATGCGTTTGAATGACAAATCAGCTATGTTGTACGATAACTTACAAAGTCTATACACGGCGGACAGTGTTGTACATACCGTGTTTACCCGCAAATCAGGTGCTGGCCGGCGCAATCACAGTTCGCCCTGGCGATGCGAATTGGCGTGCTTTTAAGAGCAATTTTCCGATTGCCGGCGGGTATGGCGGCGATTATTTTTGCCGTCTGAATAATGGCTGCATAACACCTCATTACGCTGAAATGTTGTCAGATAACAGTTATCGGAAAGACGGATGAACGCAAAACCTGACGCAGTCACGGTGCATGCGGCGCACCTCGGGCGCTGGTTTCGCCACGCGTACCAGATGACGCCGGCCGCCTACCGGCGCATGTGCACAAACGTTCCAGATTGAAGCTGGCCGGCCTCGCGCTGCATGGACCGAAAAAGGCCGTCGACAAAGCGGCGAAGGGGTTGGCGTTGCACGGGTAAGCAGGGCTGAGCGCAACGCGCGGACGTTGCAGCTCGCCCGCCTACTCGCTCACGCGTATCCGCACACGGTTCAGCGCCGCATACGCGGCGCCTTCCAGTTCGATTGCCGCGCGAATTCCACGAACGAACTCAGGTAGTCGATCGTCGCATCCGCGTCGCGCGTGCCGAGAAAAATCTGCTTCGCGATGCCTTCCTTGCCGAGCTTCACGCTCACGAGCGGCATGCGGTCCGCGTACTCGTGCGCGAGCCATCGCGGCAGCGCGGCGACGCCGCGCTTGCTCGCGACCATCTGCAACATGATGTCGGTGGTTTCGATCGTCTTGTGGCGGCGCGGCGTGACACCGGCCGGCCGCAGAAACTGGTTATAGATATCGAGCCGGTCCGTTTCCACCGGATAAGTAATCAGCGTTTCGTCGACCAGTTGTTCCGGCTTCACATAGCGAACATTGGCGAGCCGATGGCCTTCGGCGACGACGAGCACCTGCTCGTAGTCGAATACGGGCTCGAAGCTCAAGCCGGGGCGCAATAATGGATCGGGCGTCACCAGTACGTCGACGTCGTAGCCGAACAGCGCGCCGATGCCGCCAAACTGGAAACGCTGTTTGACATCGACGTCGACGTCGGGCCAGCGCGCCAGATACGGCGACACCACCTTGAGCAGCCACTGATAGCACGGATGACATTCCATGCCGATGCGCAGCGTGCCGCGCTCGCCGTTCGCGTACTGCTTCATGCGCTCTTCGGCGAGCTCGAATTGCGGCAGCAGCCGTTCGGCGAGCGACAGCAGATAGTGGCCCGCCTGCGTGAGCCGCAGCGAGCGGCCCTCGCGGTCCCAGATCGGCGTGCCGAGTTGCTGTTCGATCTTCCTGACCGTATGACTCAGTGCGGATTGGGTGAGAAACAGCGCGCTGGCCGCCGCGGTGAGCGACCCCTGGCGCGCGACTTCGCGGACGATGACGAGATGAATGCGTTCGAGCATGATGCTTGTAGATGAACAAAACTAATCGATAAATGAAATAATGCCATTTTATTTCATCTATCGATAGCTCTATCATCGCTGTCACTTCCTACGTTTGAATGCATTTTTCTATTGGACGGCAGCGCATGGTTACCACACACAATCTCGGCTTCCCGCGCATCGGCGCTAAACGCGAACTGAAGTTCGGTCTGGAACGCTACTGGAAGGGCGAATCGTCGCGCGACGAATTGAAAGCACTGGGCGCGCAATTGCGCGAGCGTCACTGGAACGATCAGAACGGCCTCGATTTCGTGCCGGTCGGCGATTTCGCGTTCTATGACCAGGTGCTCGACATGAGCTTCACGCTCGGCAACCTGCCCGAACGCGTGCGCGACTTTCATGGCGACAAGCTCGACAACTACTTTCGCGTTGCGCGCGGCCGTTCCGCGCAAGGTGCGCAGGAGCACGCCGCATGCTGCGGCGGCGTCGCGGCCGGCGAAATGACGAAGTGGTTCGACACGAACTACCACTACATCGTCCCTGAATTTACGGCCGATACGCAGTTCAACCTCGATACGTCGGGCTTTCTCGAACAACTGCGCGAGGCGCGCGAGCAAGGCGTGAAGGCGAAGCCGGTGATCATCGGTCCGATTTCGTATCTGTGGCTCGGCAAGGCGAAGGACGACTCCGACAAGCTCGCGCTATTGCCGCGCATCATGCCGGTGTATCGCGCCTTGCTCGACTATTTCAAGGTGATGGACGTCGAGTGGGTGCAGATCGACGAACCGGTGCTCGTGACCGAACTCGATCAGGCCTGGCGTGACGCATTCGTGACCGCGTACGAGGGCTTCGAGGAGCGCGGCGTGAAGCTGCTGCTCACCACGTACTTCGGCCAGTTGAAAGAAAACCTCGACCTCGCATGCAAGCTGCCGGTGGATGGTCTGCATGTCGATGCGATCAACGCGCGTGACGAAGTCGCGCTGGCCGCGCGGAAGCTGCCGGCGCACAGCGTGCTGTCGGTCGGCGCAATCAATGGCCGCAATATCTGGAAGACCGATCTGAATGCCGCGCTCGAATGGCTTGCGCCGCTCGCGCGGCAACTCGGCGAGCGTCTGTGGATCGCGCCGTCGTGCTCGCTGCTGCACGTACCGGTGGATCTGGCGAGCGAACAGAAGCTCGATCCGGAAATCCGTTCGTGGCTCGCATTCGCGCTGCAAAAGCTCGATGAACTGAAAGTACTTGCCGCCGCGCTGAACGACGGCCGCGACAAGGTCGCCGATGCGCTCGCCGCCAATGCCGCCGCGATCGATGCGCGCCGCAACTCGCCGCGCGTGAACAACCCGGCCGTGAAGGCCGCGCTTGCGCGCATCGACTCGAAGCTCGGCGACCGTCAGAACGCCTATGCGCAGCGCGCGACGAAGCAGGCCGCATTGCTGAAGCTGCCGGCCTATCCGACCACGACGATCGGCTCGTTCCCGCAGACCGCGCAGATTCGCGAGGCGCGCAGCCAGTTCAGGAGCGGCGCGCTCGATGACGCCGGTTACCGCACGGCAATGCGCGCGGAAATCGAGCGCAGCGTGCGCGAGCAGGAAAAGCTCGGCCTCGATGTGCTCGTGCATGGCGAAGCCGAACGTAACGACATGGTCGAATATTTCGGCGAGCAACTCGACGGCTACGCATTCAGTCAGTTCGGCTGGGTGCAGTCGTACGGTTCGCGCTGCGTGAAGCCGCCTGTTCTGTTCGGCGACATCAGCCGCCCGAAGGCAATGACGGTCGAGTGGATCACGTACGCGCAATCGCTGACCGACAAGCCGATGAAGGGCATGTTGACCGGCCCGGTGACGATCCTGAACTGGTCGTTCGTACGCGATGACCAGCCGCGTTCGGTGTCGTGCTACCAGCTTGCACTGGCGATCCGCGACGAAGTGCTCGATCTGGAGAAGGCCGGCGTGCGCGTGATCCAGATCGACGAGGCGGCGTTGCGCGAAGGTCTGCCGCTGCGCCGCGCGCAATGGGACGAATATCTGCGCTGGGCGGTCGAGTCGTTCCGTATCACCGCGAACGGCGTCGGCGACGAAACGCAGATTCACACGCATATGTGCTATTCGGAGTTCAACGACATCATCGCGTCGATTGCCGATATGGATGCGGACGTGATTACGATCGAAACCTCCCGCTCCGATATGGAATTACTCGATGCGTTCGATCACTTCAAGTATCCGAACGAAATCGGTCCGGGCGTGTACGACATCCACTCGCCGAACATCCCGACCGAAGCGCATATCGTGCAACTGATGCAGAAGGCCGCGGAGCGTATTCCGGCCCAGCGCTTGTGGGTGAATCCGGATTGCGGGTTGAAGACGCGCCAGTGGGCGGAGGTGGTGCCGGCGTTGACCAATATGGTTGCCGCGGCGAAGACGTTGCGGGCGCAGGTGCAATAAGCGGCGTGGCCGCCGCCGCCCGGAGCGGCGGCTTCGTGTCGAGGTGGTGTCGACGCGGAGCCGATCGATACTGTTACTGACCGGCCATTCGTGGCGAAGGCGTAGCCCTCGGACGCAGTGCCCTGGTGGGCGATGACATCGCGGCTGGCCGCCTTGTCGCGCCGTTTCCTGACATTCGGCTGAAGGTCGAGCGCGGCTATGATCTGGTCTATCGCGCCGGCAATCGCGATCATCCCAAAGTCTGCGCACTGCGCGGCTGGTTAGCCGTCGAAGTACGCGATTTCCTGCAGACACGAGATGAGGGATTGCTATCGACGCTGAACGTGAACTTGTCCGTTGATCGACTGTTGGATGGTTTCCAGACTAGCGATAGTTGACGAAGTTGATGATGTCGTTGAGAAAGCTCGGAGGTTGCCTGTAAACAATCAGCGAGACGGCGCCAAAGCCTTGTCTGGTAAGGGTTTGCGCCCGACGCCCGTGCGGGGTGTAGCGCGGTCTTGTAACGCATCCAGTGTGAAACCGAAAGACCGGCGGGCTCAAAGCTGCCCACCCCACGCCCTTCTCCCGTCTCAACGCGCATGCGCGTGGTAAGGCTCCTCATCGGGAGCGGAAAGGTTTGATCGAAACGTGACCGAGTTTGACCTGGAGCGGTCAGTCGGCCCTCTCGGAAGCTGTCGTTCGAACCGGGACCACCCATCTGGTCGGTCCCGATCCACGGTGCGTGCTGTGACGGCTAGCGAGTCCGATCGCGACGTATCATCGCCGACAAGATATATCCGGCAATTCGTGGGTTCTCCTTGATTCGCCGGGTGCTGTAGCCATACCAGTCATGACCATATGGCACGTAGACGCGCACGTTAAATCCTTGCGCAAGCAAAGCATCACGCAGCGGTTCGCAAACCCCCAGCAACATCTGGAACTCAAATCGTGACCTATCGACCTGCTCGCGTTGCAGCCAGTTGGTTAGCGAATCGATCAATTGTGCATCGTGGGTTGCAATGCCCACGAATGATCCCGCTTGAATCGCGCTCGAAACGTGCCGAACAAAGTGCGCGTTGATCGCTGTCCGATCCCTCGATGCACCGGCGACGAGATGTTCATTTGCCTCTGCATAAATTCCCTTACAAATGCGCATGCGGCTCTTGCGAGCCTTTAGCGGAACGATGTCATCGTTCGTACGCCTCAAATACGCTTGCAGTGCGATTCCGATTGGATATGCGTCGGCTTCGAGCTTCAAGAACGCGTCGAGTGTTTTCTGGGTGCAACTGATGTCCTCCATGTCGATGCACGCGCTGATTCCGTGCGCTGCCGCCGCTCGCAGGATCAACGCGACGCGCGCCATGCATGCGTCTTCGTCGAGATGCAATCCCAGCGCGGTCAGTTTTATCGACAGCTCGGCGGGCTCGTTTTGCACGCCAAGCGCTTGAACGAGATCAAGATAGTCGCGAGTCATCGACTCTGCCTGAGCTGACGTCGACGCAGTCTCCCCCAACACATCGACGGTCGTTCGGAAGCCTGCTGCATGGAGCGCGTGGATGCGCGCGCGGGCATCGGAAAGCGTTTCGCCAGCGATATAGCGGCGCGAAATCTTACGGATCAGCGAACGGGGGACGAGCGGGATGGCGTGAGCCGCCATCGTATTGAAAATACGCATATTGTGGTCTCGTGAAAATGCAATCGCACGAATCTGGACGCGATAAGTCGATTCGAGCGACATCCCCGGACTGTTATTGACAACAGGTCCGGGACGAATGCCAAGGCGGATGCAATCACTGCATCGACACAGGCTTTCAGTGCGTTTTCGAGGGAGGCCAGGCAGCTGCGTACATTATTTGAGTGGGGTCTGTTGCAGTTCGCTACGGGTTGGTCAATGCCTGTTTTCGTTTGTCATTCAGGCATGGCGAATCGTAGCACGAGCGAACGAACGGCGGTCATGGACCGAGGCGCGATGCTTCGAGTTGCGATTGTCGACAATTGACCGCGATCCCGCCGGATGTCTCATATTGGCCGACCGGCGCCCGACGACCGAGCGAGACTACGTGTTTTGGAATGAGGCTAGCGATAGTTCGCAAAGTTGATCAGGTCGTTGAGAAACCACGGCAGAATCAATTGCGTGTCGGAATAGCTGGTGCCGACGGTGAGTCTCGGTGGTCTTGACGCGGAATCGGCAAGCGGTGCACCGTCGGGAGCGTGCAGCATATAGACGTTCGTATCGCCCACCGGCGGGTCGCTCCGCGTAGTCGTCGTGCAGCCGGTGGCAAGGACAACGAGAACTGCTGCCAGGCAACGGGGTTTCATGAGCGGGTGCACTCCTGCGACGTTTTCGACATTATGGCCGAACTCGGTTGAATATCTGCAACGAACCGCGCCCGCCATCACCGTTGTCCAACCGCCATCCGATCTTGCATTGCGCAGCCCCACCGAAGCGGGGTGAATTTCTATTTGATAGCCTTGCTCATCGGCGTTACGCGCGGATCGTCGCATAGGCGTTCGCAGCCGCCCTTGCAAAGCGGCATAAGGCCAACGCTTAGCTGTAGATACCCATTGAATCCGCTGTTGTCTTGCGGATAGCGTGACTCCTCCAGATGCGCATCGACATATATGTATCGAGGTTTTACTCCAAGTTGAATTAAAAATTCTTTCAATTGCTGACCTCTCGACCTTGCCAGGTTTTCGGAGTTATTTTCGCCGACGTAGGCATTCGCGACAATTTGAGCCTGAATTTCGACATCAGGCCACTGTCGAGCATTTGACACTAAATTTACCATTTTAAGACGGTACGAATTGGGGATCCCTTGATAGTTAAGTGGCACACTTTCTGTCAAATTTTCAGAAATAGTACATGCGATGATCTGCTGAGAAGCACTGAACAAGAGGGCGAATAGAATAGGAAGAGCGAATTTCTTCATGAATTTACAGATATTCTTTTGATTGAACTCGGTTTGCGTCTCGAAATGCGCGACATAGCATGCGATGCTGTCTGCGTTTCTGCTAGCTCCTTCAGGATCGTTCTGAGCCCAATAACCGACGCCCGTACCAAAGCCATACATTACATCGTCTGAATTGAATGTATCGATATAGTGCGTGCACTCATGGATAATTACCTTCAATTGGCAATTTGTTGAGACTGCAACCGGTGGCAAGGCGCAATGCCGTTCAGTCACTTGACTGAACGGCATTGCGCCTAGGCCCGGCATATGCAAACTACCCAATAAGGCAATTTATGGTTTCGGCACGCCGTCAGGACAGCGACCAGGGATCGACCTTGCCACCCTCGATCACGAAGTGCTTCGCATCGGAAGTCGGATCAAAAAAGCGCCAGTCTTCTTCGTTGGGCGCGCTATTCGCGGTGATGACAAGCCGCAGTCCACCCGACAGCAAGATTACTGCGCCGCCTTCGTTGCTTCCCGATACGCTCTCTACGATGGCAGGGCCGTGCGCGACAAGCAGATCGTCAATGCGCTGGGCTGAGCGATGTGCGTTTTCGTCTGGCCCAAAGAGGTCGGTTTGCGTTGCGATGGCATTGCCTGCCCGATCCAATATCCAGTCGCATTGGACATGCAACGACCATTGCCCAACGTACCTGATCGCTCCTTTGAAACCACTTACCGGTCTTAGCGAGCCAAATTGCATCGTAAGCGTGCCTGCTGCATGATGTACCGCACCTACCGGCAACCGTTCGATAGCCGAGAGACGGCGCTCAATCTCTTCTCGTGTGTTAATCAATCGCAATTCTTTAGTTTTAATACCTGAATTTCTTGCAAATTCTTCCAAGGCAATGACGGCGGGGTAGTATCCATCGAGCGGAATGTTCTCCTCTCTGCAACTATCATCGTGCACTGACTGAACAGTGCTTCAAGAGCAGCAGGTTGCGCACGCATACGACCTGACTCATTGATTTCCCGGATAGCAGGTTGCCGCTTTCTTCAGGCGCGCTACGCAGGCCGCACGCTAAAAATAAAGTCCACCTCCACCGCCGCCCCTTTCGGCAATTGCAGCACGCCGACCGATGTGCGTGTGTGCACGCCGGTATCGCCCAGCACCGCATACAACACATCGGAGGCGCCATCGGCCACTTCGCTTTGCATCGTGAAGTCCGGCGCGCTGCGCATAAAGACGGTGATGCGCGGCACCGTCTGAATCGCGTCGAGCGTTCCGCATCTGTTCCTGATCAACGTCAGCGCACGGAGCGTTGAAATCGCCGCCGCGCGGCGGCCATCGTCGAGCGTGACCGACTCGCCCACCACACCGACGAAGCGTACCTCCTCTCCGACACGCGGAACCTGGCCGGCAATATAGGCGGTATTGCCATCGATCAAAACGGGCGTGTACTTTCCGCCGATCTTGATTTCCTGGTCCGGATCGAATCCGAATTCGGCTGCCATCTGCTTTAACTTCTGATCTCTTGTCATAAGACACCTTCGCCGATGCGGTGGAAAGAGCAAAGAATAATGGAGCGCTCGGCGTTTGTGTCGAATGACGTTTTTGTCGAATGACGTTTTTGTCGCGTGTTTCTCGATCAGTCAAAGATGCTGTCCTATTTGCGCGAGAAAGGCATTCCACTCGTCGCGTATGCACCGCTCGCGCAAGGCAGGGCCGCCCGCCGCATGAGGGTCGCGTTGCCGTCACTCACGCGCCTCATGCGATTGACGCATCTGCTCGTTTCGTGCCTATTTGCGGCCGGCTGTCGCCGTTAGCCCATGTTATTGATGAGCAGCCGGCGACACTACGCTCGGCGTCGCCAGCGTGTTGTTGCTCTTCGGAGCGGGGGCGTCGTTCGTGGAGCCGTTATTCGAACTCGGAAGACCCGAGTTCGGCGCCCGTCCGGCATTCATGCCGCTATCCGAATTGGTGTTGCCGGGCGTGCCGTAGCCGCTTGACATGCCGCGCGTCTGGTTCTGGTCCATCTGATTCGATGGGCTCGCCGTGCTGCCCGACGTACCGCCGCCGTTCGAGCCCCCGGCCGCTTGTGCATAAGCGCCGCCCGACAACGCGAGTGTGGCGACGGCCGCGATTAACATGCTGATTGCCTTGCTCATGGTCCGTTCCTCCTGGGTTGTGACAGGAAATATCGATGCAGACGGTTTCCGCCTGCGCACCATGAATTCAGCAATCACTGTGCCGCGTTTGCTTCAGTGGGTTCAACCCATCGCCCCTGCAACGATCCTGCCAGCATCACGCAGTTTCTGCCGCTGGCTTTCGCCGCATAGAGCGCCGTATCGGCTCTCGCCATGACCGACGCGACGGTATCGCCGGCCTCGAACTCGTCGACGCCCGCGCTGAGCGTGCAGGTGACGTCGCCGCTCGGCGCCTGCGACACGGACTCCGCGACGATCGCGCGCAACCGGTTCGTCAGGCGGGCTGCATCTTCCTTGCCGGTCAGCGGAAGCAGCAGCGCGAATTCCTCGCCGCCGATGCGGCCAACGATGTCGGTTTGCCGTATTCCGCGCGATATCGTCGAAGCAACATGAGCAAGCGCCCGGTCACCGGCGGCGTGCCCGTGCCGGTCATTGATGCCCTTGAAGTTATCGATGTCCAGAATGGCAATGGACAACTTCGATTTCGCCAGCCTGGCGACATCGAATATCGCCTCGGTCTGGGCAATAAAAGCGCGCCGGCCGAGCACGCCGGTCAGATCGTCGATGGTGGCGAGGCGTTCCATCCGCTCCGCCAGCCGGTCGTGCGCGAGCATCACCATGCCCACCGACAGCGCCGGTAACGTCATCGTGGCCATGCCGAGAAACGCCACGTTTATCGGCGTCGGCTCCAGAAAGATGGTTTCATGCGCGAAGCCGAACCCATATACGACGCAACGAATCGCGTGGACCATGGCCCCCAGCACCGCGGCAACAGCGACGAAGTGATAGCTGTATTTCGGTCTGCCCACCGGCCGGTGCCGTTGCACGATCCACGCGATAGCAAAGCGGATATATGCGAGATATCCGGAGATCAGCGCCCCGCGGGCATCCACGTCAGGCGATACGTAGGTCCAATAGACGATTGCCGCCAGTATTGGACCGCACGCGAGGTATTCCCAGCCAATCGCCGGCCGTTGATGGAAAAACTTCCGGAAGCCTTGAAGCGCGATCAGCGACGCGATAACGAGGCAGGTGGTCGCGCTTACTATGACGAGATCCAGCGTTCGGAAAAAGAGCAGCACGGCCGTGACAGCCAGCAGACCGCTCGACACGCACCAGCGGCGTAGGCCGGGAATCCGCGCGTGAAACAGCGAGCCGAGAACGGCGACACCCATCAGGCAGGACAGCAGCGCAATGCCGATTAGGGCGGTCGGGATAGACATGGCGGTGTGGCAAAGGAATGTGATCGATGAAGGCGCCTGTCGCAGCACAAGTGCGCGCAGCTACATTGGCTGTCTTCTCAAGATGTGTATCGTACCGGAACAAATTTCGACCTCCGTGTAATTTGGCGGTCAAATTTTCACTAACGCCCGCTTTTTTCTGATTGGCGGTAAGCCGTTGGTAAGCTCACGGCCAGTGGGGGCGAATGCGGCCATCCGGATCAGAGGTGCCGGTTTTGCGCAGGGGGATTGCCCCAATCATCGTGCAGGCCGTCGTGATAGGTGACCGGCGCGTTCAGTATTTCGTCGATGTCGAACCCTTCGATGCACATGATGTTCACGTTGATATACGGATACCCCATTCCGTTCGGCATATCGATGCGATCGAATACATGCACGCCGCAACGTTTGCAGAACGGATGATGCGCGACCGGATTTTTTCCTTGATATTCGGTCAGCGCGCTCTCGCCGGAAAGGACTTGAAACTCTTCGGGACGAACCTTGACATTCCAGAATCGCAATCGGCTGCAAAATCTGCAATTGCACTTCGACGTACCTTTGCCGAAATCAATTCGGGCTTCGAACCGGATCAGCCGGCAATGGCAGCTTCCATAGTAGGTGCGCGGCACTCGATTCTCCATTATCGGTAGATACAAAAAATGTGACTGCAGTGTGTCAGATTGGCTGTCGCCACGCAATTTCCTCCGACCGGTCATCGTGCCGCGCACGCGTCCAAATTCTCGTTGTATCGGCGCAGATAAGCACCTAGTCTTTAGGCGATCGCGCATGGTCCAAATCCAACTACTCGCTATTGCGCGCCAACGAAGCAAATCCAGTTTCCGTTCTATTTTGCGTGACGCTTTTATGACGTCGGCGTGATGCGGCGCGCGTCCGCGACCGTCGATCAATGCGCATGCGAGTGCAACGTCCGGCGAAACGCCGCCCACGGCATTTCGGAACAGCGAGAGTGATGAATCGAGGAAGAGTATGCGAAACAAAGTGGCGCATGGCGGTTTGAGCGCGCAGGCTGTGGCTGGAACGCACGTCGTTCTGCTCGGATGGGATATCGAGTCGGAACTCGAAGCTGGCCTATTGGGGTTCGCCATTCAGCGAACCGATCACACTGAAGGCGAAATGTACTGGCTTCGCGGCATGAAAACCTTTCCGGATGCGACGCCCAAACTTCCGGCCGGTGGCACCGCATCGAGTCAGGACCAGCCGTTCCAGTCATTTCAATGGGGTGACTACTCGGCGAAACCGGCGCACAAGTACACCTACACGCTGATCGCGATGTACGGCCGACCCGGTGCATTGGAGAAAGGCGTGTCGGTGGATATCTCGATCGATACGGAAGTGGAGGACGGCGAGCGCCACAGCGTCTACTTCAATCGCGGCGCAATTGCTTCGCAGGAATACGCGCGTCGCTTCCAGGACAAGGCGCCCGACGTGATCGGCCAGGCTGCATACGACTGGCTATCGCGCGGCCTGCTCGAAGCGATTACGCGCTTTATCGGCAAGGCTGTCGATCATACGTTCGCGCTGCGTGTCGCCATTTACGAGTTTCAATGGCCGGCGGTTCTCGATGCACTGAAGGCGGCCGAAAAGCGCGGCGTGGACGTGAAGGTGATTTTCGACGCAATCGAAAACGCAAAAGAAGATCCCGTTGCCAGGAACGAAGAAGCAATAGATCACGCCGCTATTCAGCACATTTGCCATGGCTTGACCAACGGCAAGATCATGCACAACAAGTTCATCGTATTGATGAAAGACGATCTTGCAGTCGAAGTACTCACCGGCTCGACCAATTACACCGAGAACGGAATTTTCGGTCATTTGAACTGTGCGCACGTGGTCAACGATCAAGGTGTCGCCGGTGCGTATTTTCAATACTGGAGCGAATTGTCGAAGAACCCGGCGCTCGCGGAAATACGCAGTTGGGACGACGAGACGACCCCGGCTCCGAAGGTGCCGCCGGTCGAAGGAACAGGCCCGGTGTTCTCTCCGCAAAAAGGCACCGCGACGCTTACGACCTACGCGAATATCGCGGCGCTGGCTCGGCGCGCGTTGTTCATGACGTTCGCGTTCGGCATGAATGCGGACTTCGTGCCGGTCTACAAGGAAGGTGGCGGCGTGTTGAGGTTCGCGCTGATGGATAAGGAGGGCACCGGCAAAGGCATGGCCGCCGCGAAGGAGCAGATTGCGGAAATCCGCAAGGTCGACGGCGCGGTTGTCGCAATCGGCCGGAACATCGCGACGAACAGGTTCGATCACTGGTTGCGCGAGCGCGATGGTCTCGCGCCGGGAGAATACGTGCGCTGGGTCCATACGAAGTTCATGCTGGTCGATCCGCTTTCGGACGATCCGATCGTTATCACCGGTTCCGCGAATTTCAGCAGCGCGAGCGTCGAAACCAATCACGAGAACATGCTCGTGATTCGCGGCGACAAGCGTGTCGCGGATATCTACCTGAGCGAGTTCATGCGGCAGTTCTCCAGCTATGCATTCAGGGACGCAGTGGCGGCCTCGAATGCCGACGACCCGGAGAACTTCGAGCGGCAATCTCTTTCCGCCGACAACACGTGGATCAAGCGCTACGGGAAACCCGGCTCGGCAGGGGCGCTGCGCCGCCGCTATTTCGCGGGTAGGTAGATCCGGGTTTCGACCGTGCCCGGCCGGGCGCGGTTGGGTGTCCGTCACTCCCCCCGCGCGCCGCACGCCTGGTGCGCGCCGCTTCTCGAAGACGCCCACGCCCTTGCGCGGCGTCAGGCGCCCCGGTAAATCCGTGCGCCGAACCAACGCCATATGACCGGGCGTCCATGATTTACCGATAAATACCGCCGCCGTCATGGGTTCGCGAGCGCGCTTCATAGTCCGGCTATCATCTGCGGATTCGTGACCGGCGCGTAACCGATCGGCGCCGGGGCGCCGAAGTGCCGCATCCGCCGCCGACGAACTTCGCGCTGGGTATTGCCAGAGAAGCCGAAGTTCGTCACTCTTAAGAATTCGGTGTTGGTCGCCGAGATTTTCCGGACCCGTGCCGGGCCGTTGCCGACAGCCCTGAATCGGGTCTTCCGCTTAACCCTAACTTCACAGGACGGCAATATGTCACTCCGCATCAACGACGTCGCGCCCAACTTCAACGCGCGCACCACGCAAGGCACCATCGATTTCCATAACTGGATTGGAGACCAGTGGGCCATCCTGTTTTCGCACCCGAAAGACTTCACGCCGGTTTGCACGACCGAACTGGGCTACATGGCGAAGATCGAGCCGGAGTTTACCAAGCGCAACGCCAAGCTGATCGGCCTGTCGGTCGACCCGGTCGAAGATCACGAAAAGTGGGCGGCCGACATCGAGGAAACCCAGGGCGCCGCGGTCAAATATCCGATGATCGGCGACACCGATCTGGCGGTCGCAAAGCTGTACAACATGCTGCCGGCCGACGAAGGCGGCACGAGCGATGGGCGCACCGCGGCCACCAACGCGACCGTGCGCTCGGTGTTCATCATCGGTCCGGACAAGAAAATCAAGCTGATGCTTACTTATCCGATGACCACCGGTCGCAATTTCGACGAAATCCTGCGCGTGCTCGATTCGATGCAATTGACCGCGAAGCATCGGGTCGCGACGCCGGTCAACTGGAAGCAGGGCGACGACGTAATCATCACCGGGGCGGTCAGCAACGAAGAAGCGCAGCAGTTGTTCCCGGGCTTCAAGATCATCAAGCCGTACTTGCGCACCACCAGGCAACCGAGCTGAAATGCGGGCACGGCGGCCCCTGCGGGGTCGTCGGCGACGGTGCTTTCCGCGGAGGTTCGCGATGATCTTTCGTCAGCTATTCGATCCGGTTTCGTCCACATACACGTATCTGTTGGGCGACAGCGGCGAAGCGCTGCTGATCGATCCGGTCTACGAGCAGGTGCCGCGGGACCTGGCGCTTCTGCAGGAACTGGGGCTGCGGCTACTCGCCACCCTCGACACTCACGTGCATGCCGATCATGTGACCGGTGCATGGCGCCTGCGTCAGCGCAGCGGCAGCGATATCGCGCTGGCCGCGGCGTGCGAGGCCAATGGCGCGACCCGGCCGCTGCGGCACGGCGACCGTATCGATTTCGGCTCGCGTCATTTGACCGTGCGCGCGACCCCCGGCCATACCAACGGCTGCCTCACCTATGTTCTGGACGACCAGAGCATGGCCTTTACCGGCGACAGTCTGCTGATTCGCGGCTGTGGCCGCACCGATTTCCAGCAGGGCAGTCCGGAGCAGCTATTCGTATCCGTGCGCGAGCAGATCCTGTCGCTGCCCGACAATTGCCTGCTTTATCCCGCGCACGATTACCGCGGCATCACCGTGACCAGCGTCGTCGAAGAGCGGCGTTTCAATCCGCGCCTCGGTGGCGATGTGGATATCGGCGACTTTATCGGGCATATGAACAATCTGAACTTGCCGCATCCGAAGCTGATGGCTGTGGCGGTGCCCGCGAACCTGCGCTGCGGAGAGCCGGAGGGCGGCCCGGATCCGGCGGAGACACCCGACTGGGCGCCGCTCACACTGCGCTTTAGCGGTGTATGGGAAATCGAGCCGATGGCGTTGCTCGAGCATGGCGCAACGTTTCAGATCGTCGATGTGCGCGAGGCGCCGGAATTCATCGATCGTCTGGGGCATCTACCCGGCGCAAAGCTGGTGCCGCTGTCGCAACTGATGGCGCGCATCGAGGAACTGGATCGCGAGCAACCGGTTGTCGCGGTTTGCCGCTCCGGCGTGCGTTCGGCTCAGGCCAGCGTGCTATTGCGCAAGGCGGGTTTCGACAAGGTAGCCAATCTTGCCGGCGGAATGTTGCGATGGAAGATCGAAGGCTTGCCGGTGGCGTCGGGTAGTGTTTGAAGTCAGTTCTATGCGGGCTGCCGGCGCTTTGCCGGCGCGCCGCATGGGCGCGAATCCGCGCAACGGCGAGAATTTAAAAACAGGACATGCCCAGGCAAAATAAATCTGTTCCGGATGATCTTTCGTAGTGAAGCGAGGATTATCGGTTTTCTATTTGTTTTGTCCATATCGAAATCATGCCTGATTTTGAGAAATCAAAAAAATCAAAATCGATATTCATTAATTTATAATTTGATCCGATCTCGGAACTGTTAATCAGCGCCGCTCCTCCATACGCAAAAAGAGCTTACCAAGGCTTTCATCGCCGCATAGATCGCGCGGCAACCACGCGCCGCCCAGGGTGACGCCCGGCCTGCCCTTGACGACGCATCTTGCTCGCCCCCCCACCCGCCCCCCCGATGCGGCGAAGCTTGCGCGCGCCGCCACATAAATTAATATAGCCTTACAAATATTTTTCTAAATCATTTCTCTTCACACTATTCCACATCTGTGCGCGTGCGCGCAATTAACAAATCCATATTTCATTTCGATGAAACTGATCTGACCGGATTCAGTAAACCTCTGTAAGAGAGCGAGTTCAGCAAAAACTACATGTCATAAAAAGGGAACATAACCGCTCGATAATCTCGCTGCATAAAAATTCACGGATGTATTCCGTTTCGGGCGGCAAATAGTAGTCGTGTTTTTAAACCAATAGGGGTCCCATAATGCCGGTCAGTCCATCACGTAGCACCCTTCTTCTAACCTCGATCGCGGCGGCCTGCGTGCTGGCGGCTTGCGGCGGGAATGACGACAACTCGCCGCCGCAGGCCAACAACCCGCCGCCCGCGAACACCACGACGGTGTCGGGCGTCGTTGCCGCCGCCGGTTTCGTGCCGGGCGGCACGACGGGCGATCCGACGATCAAGGCCGGCTACTACGCTGGCGCGACCGTCTGCGTCGACGCGAACGGCAACGGCAAGTGCGACGCGGGTGAAACCGTTGCGACGACCGACAACACGGGCCATTTCACGCTGAAGACCAGCAGCACCGGCCAGTTGATCGCCGACATCGGCACCAAGGCCACCAACACGGCAACCGGCACGGCCGTTCCGAGCCATATGATCCTGCGCGCCTCGGCGGCGCAACTCGCCGAGCAGGGCGCAACGAACGTCGTGATCAGCCCGATGTCGAGCGAAGTCCAGCGCCTGGTTGAAGCGAACGGCACGACCTACGCGGCCGAGAAGGCCAACCTCGTGACGCGCCTGAGCGGCCCGGGTGTGGCCGCTTCGGACGCGACCGTCACGGCCGCCGACGTGCTCGGCGACGTGAACAAGCTGACGGGCGCCGAGCAGTCGGCGATCCTGTTTGAAGACAATGCACTGACGAACCGCTACACGTACGCGACGACCAAGCTCGACCGCGGCGACATGTACCCGGACAACCTCGCGGTTGCAGGCGGCGATCCGTCGCTGGTGGGCAAGTCGGGCTTGACCGCGCTGACCACCGTCACGCCGACGCAGAAGCAGGCTCCGATCACGTTCGCACAGTCGCAGCAGGCTGCCTTCAACCTCGAAGGCATTCCGCGCTATGACGCGGTCTTCATCGTCATGCTCGAAAACCGTTCGATCGGAACGACGGCGGGCGGCACGATCGGTATCGAAGGCTCGGGCGACGCACCGTACATCGCCGGTAACCTCGACTTCACGAGCGGCAAGTGGAATCAGTTCTCGACGTATTACTCGACCGGTAACCCGTCGGAGCCGAACTACACGGCACTCGGCGGCGCGGACGACTGGGGTATCACCGACGACAACTGGTGGGGTTGCGGCGTAGACGCTTCCGCGCTGAAGGACGTCGCATTCCCGGGCGGCAAGGCATCCGATGGTCAACCGCTGGTGCCGACGGTCGCTGTTCCGGCCAACACCAACAGCGACCTGACCGGCTTCGGCGCTTGCCCGACCGGCGCGGGCGCCGCGCACAACGTCGTCGCACCGAACCTGTTCACGCAACTGACGAACGCCGGCCTGGCATGGCGCACGTATAGCGAATCGATGAACCCGGGTCAGGATCCGCGTACGGACAGCATCACCGACGCGGCCGTCGTGGCAGGCTATCCGGGCATCGCGGGCACCGTCACCGCGGGCATCACCAGCCCCGCTCTGCAAATGCCGGCGGCGCTGTACAAGACGAAGCACCATCCGGGCATGGCTTACCAGACCGCGCGTTCGCTGCCGGACTTCTTCGCAAGCAACCGCACGATCTTCGGTACGCAGTACGCTACGGCGATCCAGTCGTCGAAGGCCTACCCGGTTCCGACCGGCTATAACTTCGACCAGTTCGACACCGACCTGCAGACCGGCGACGTTGGCGCGATCAACTTCGTGGTTCCCGATCAGTGCGACGACATGCACGGCACGGGTAGCGATCCGACCTGTACGGGCGACAACCTCGTGAAGCGTGGTGACGCGTACGTTCAGCAGGTGGTGACCAAGATCCAGGCTTCGCCGATCTGGAACAACCCGAAGCGTCATGTCGCGATCGTCGTGATGTTCGACGAAGGCGAAGGTAGCTCGACGTCGTGCTGCGGCTGGAACCCGAGCCAGACGTCGGCCGCCGAACCGCTCACGTTCGCGAACGGCAAGTACAGCCAGACGACGACGGTGAAGTACAACCAGGGTAACCATGGCCACGGCAACTCGATCTTCGGTGTGGTCACGAACCATGGCCCGCAGGGTATCCAGGACAGCGACGCGTACAGCCACTTCTCGTTCGTGCGTACGCTGCAGGACATGTTCCAGCTCGCCGACCCGGCACCGGGCCAGGAGTCCACGTACATCGCCCGCTCGAAGTACACGGAGAACTTCATCCAGGCGAACATCCTGAACCTGCCGGAACTCGCAAGCAGCGCCGATACGCACTTCGACTCGGTCCGTCCGATGAACCATGCGTACATCACGCCGGCTACCTACACGCAGAAGCTGAATCCGGCCGACATCATCGGCACGCAGGAAGCGAATCGCCAGCCGGGTCCGGACAAGACCCAGACCAACGTCTGGGCGATCCAGTAAGTTTCACGCTCGCGGGGAAAGGGCTTGCCTTTTCCCCGGTCTGAAACGACCGCAGTTGCATGCCGGGGATGCCTTCGTGCGTCGCCCGGCACTTTCGTTAGAACATCTCGCACATTTTCCAGGCCGCCTCGCGTCGTGCCGCCGCGGGGCCGCACGGGAAATGACTCCGGGCGAAAACGATATTGACCATGCGTACGCTATTTCCTGCTTTAATCTGCTCCGTTTCCGTGATGCTCGCCGCCTGTAGCGGCGGCTCGTCCAGCAGCGACGCGTCGGGCGCATCGGCCCCATCGGGCGCATCGGCGCCATCGGGAGCTTCGGCACCGGCGGCCTCGACGCTGAGCCTGAAGGCGCAGCTTGGTCAGACGATCTTCTTCGACAAGGGCCTGTCGAGCAACAAGAACATGGCGTGCGCGACCTGTCACGATCCGGCCTACGCGTACGGGCCGCCGAACAGTCTCTCGGTGCAGCTCGGCTCCGATCCGTCGCAGTCGGGCGTGCGCGCGGTGCCGTCGCTACGCTATAAAGCGATGACACCGCCGTACGACGACAACGCGGCGAACCCGGACGGCGTCACGGGCAACGCGCCCGGCGGCGGCTTCATGCTGGACGGCCGCGCTCCGACCCTCGCCGCGCAGCCGTCGTTTCCGCTGCTGAATCCGATCGAGATGAACAACGCGTCGCCGGACGTCGTCGTGAAGGCCGTGCAGAACGGGCCGTACGCCGCGCGCTTCCAGCAGGTGTACGGTCAGGGCGTGTTCGGGAACACGATGACCGCGTTCAACGATATCGGCGACGCGCTGCAGCAGTACCAGGTCGAAGACCCGTCGTTCGAGGTCTACACGAGCAAGTTCGACCTGTATATCGGCAACAAGCTCGGCGGTACGCTGACGGCCGCCGAGACGCGCGGTCTCAAGCTGTTCAACGACACCACGAACGGCGCCGGCTGCGCGGCCTGTCACTACGTGGGCGCCAACTTCCAGGGCTCGGTCGGTTTGATGACCGACTTCACGTACCAGGCAATCGGCGCGCCGCGCAACGACGCATCGATCCCGGGCAATCCCGATCCGATTCCGGCCAACACGAACGCGTCGTTCTACGACATGGGCCTGTGCGGACCGTATGCGACGATCCACATTCCGGGTACCGCGACGAGCGGCGCCGGTCCGGATCAGTTCACCGGCGTCAATGTCCCCGATCCGTACTGCGGCCGCTTCAAGGTGCCGACACTGCGCAACGTCTCGACGCGCTCCGTGTTCTTCCATAACGGTGTGTTCCACTCGCTCGTGCAGGTGATCAACTTCTACAACACGCGCGATACCAACCCCGAGTACTGGTACCCGAGCACGGGCGGCGACGCCAGCCACCCGGTGCAGAACCCGTCGTTCGCGCTGTTCCCGACGGTTGCGTCGGGTGCGACGGCCCAGTCCTTCAACGATCTGCCCGCGGCCTACCAGGGCAATATCGACGAAGAACTGCCGATGGGGCAAGGCCAGACCGACGCGGGCGGCACCACGGCGGCCGACGGTGCGAAGGCGCGCCCGATTCATTCGACGCCGCAACTGACGCAGCAGGACATCAGCGACCTGGTGTGCTTCCTGAACACGCTGACCGATGGCTATCAACCTCCCGCCACGCCGCCCACCAGCGGCTCCTGCGTGAATTGATCGAGATGATCCTCGCACGCGGCCAGCCCGAAAGGGCAGGCCGCGTGCGTTGTTTTATCCGTACCTTAGCAACCTTAACCAGAGCAACAAACATCATGACGCGACGTTCCACCGCCGCCCGCCTTGCTTGCGGTGCACTTGCCCTGAGCGCCCTGACCTTGTTCGCGGGCTGCCACGACAAGAGCCAGGACGCTAGCCGCGAGAACTTCACGGCGACCATCAATGGCTTTCTCGCCACGCGCGGCCACTTGTGCCTCGCCAAATACGACTGGCCGATCTATGTGACGCAGGACGATTTCGCGTCCCATACCAGCGACTCGATACAACTGCCGGTGCTCGAGAAACTCGGCATCGTGACGGGCAAGGACATGGTGGTCGAACGCACCGACCCCGCCAGCGGCAAAAAGATTACCGCGAACGCTCGCCAGTATCAGTTGACGGCCGAAGGGCAAAAATACTATCTGCACATTCCGGAAGTCGTCGCGACCGCGATGTCGCGCGTCACGCATCCGGCTGATTTCTGTGCCGCTACGCTGACGCTCGACAAGGTGGTGGGCTGGGAAAAGCCGACCCAGGTGGACGGTAAGACTGCGACCTCGGTCGTCTACACCTACCACATCGATCCGGCGCCGTGGGCCAAAAATCCCGATGTCCAGCGCGTGTTTCCGATGATCGCGCGCGTGATCGAAGGCGCGGGCACGATGCAGTTGCGCGAAGGCGTGCATCTGACATCGGAAGGCTGGGTTGCCGACGAGGTGTTCCAGCGCTGAGATCGCCGCCGGTTGCGGCGGCTTGCAGCGGCTTGAAGCGAACTTAAGTGACTAAGTGACTAAGGGACGCCGCGTGCAACGCGCCGTCCTTTTTGCGCTTGTCCAGCAAGCGTTCAGGCCTGATCGCGCGGCACGAAGCGGCGCGTGCGAATCCATTTGGTGGCCACCCACTTCTCGCCCGAGCGCAGCGGCGTGCTCGCGTGCAGCGACGTCGGATCGGATAGCCCGAAGCGGTTGCCGTATTCGAAGTAGAGCGCATGTCCGCGTTGCGGCGCGACCGACCAGCCGAGCTGCGGGAACACCGTCTCGCCGCCGTTCTCCACATCGTTCAGATACATCAGCAGTGTGCCCATGCGCTGACCGCTGCGCGCGATGGACTCGCGGTTCGCTTCGTTGCCCATGATCAGATAGTCGACGTGCGGCGTCGATTCCGCGCCTTCCTCGTAGTGCAGCATTTGCAGGCCTTCGCCGTTTTCGACCGGCGTGCCGGTCAGCTCGGCGATGCGTGCTTCGAGACGCGTGATCAGCGGGGTTTCGCCGAGCCGGAAAAACATCCCATGACTGCTGCGATGGCCGGCGACGACATTGCGGCCCGTGACCGGATCGACGACGGTCGAACGATCGAGGCGCGGATGCGCGAGCGCGATCAGCTGTTCGCATTCGTCGGCGCTCAGGAAATTGGCGAGATGCACGGCGGCCGGCCGTTGCAAACGCGACAGCACCCGCACCTTGCGCTCGCCGAGGCGGATCAGCGACCCGTCGGGTACGCGCAGCGGCTCGAGCTGGTAGCTGATCGGCGCAGCGCCGACTTCGAGCTTGTCGCCCGGCAGCGGCGCGCCGTACATGAACGCCGCGGAGACCGCCTCGACCATCGCCGATGCGAGCTCGACCGCATTGTTGCGGTTGACGAGTTCGTTGACGATCGCTTGCGGCGCGACGCCGCGCGACAGGTTGGCGGCGATCCAGTCGCGCACTTCGGCGGGGAAATTGACGGTTATCGACATCGTGTGGCGGAGCTGCGGCCCGGGCGTGGCGCCGGAGGCCGGCGAAAAGGACAGTATTAATCGGGATCGTAGCGGCGGATTGTGACGGGTTTGTGGAGGATGGCTCTCCTTGCCTCCGCCGTCGTTTCCATATTCATCGCCGGCATCGATCAATCGGTTTAATTTCGTTGTTTGTGTCCCGAAAGTGTGCCGCCTAGTATCGCAATACCCGTTTCCGATGGACCTGCCTCGCGTTCATACGAGGTGCGCCGCAGAACGTCCCGTCGGAAAAGCGGCCACACGCATTGTCTGAAGAGGACTCGAACGATGAATACACGCGACGCCGTGAAGCGCTGTCTGCTGGCCATCGGCTTTGTTGCTTGCACGCATGCCGGCGCATGGACGCTTCCCGCGGATAACGCGACAGTGCCGGAAGCGCAAGTCGAGCAGATTCTCGCCGGCAAGGACTATCCCGAAACGACCGGCTTTACCCGGCATCTCGATTACATCGACTATCAGGCCAACGGCAAGACCTTCACCCAGGTCGTGATGCGGCTCGATCCGGACAAGCCGTTGATGCACGACGGCCGCAAGGTCGTGCTGGCGGCGACCGAGGAAGGCAGTTCGAGCGCGAACGGTTTTATCGAAACGGACGAAGGCAAGGAGGGCATCGGTGTCTGGCTGGCCAGGCGGGGCGTGACCTTTATCGCGTTGAATCGCGTCGGGCGTTGGAACTTCTTCGCGCCGAACCGTAGCGGCACCTGGGAAACCATTCCGGTCGACGAGCGCATGCCGATCTTTTCGCAGCATCAGAAAGCCTATTGGTCGAAGGACGATTATGTGATTCAACCCGCCGGCAAGACGTCGAGTTCGAGCGGCAGCGAATACGTGCGCTTTCCGAAGCCGGGCACCGAACTGTATGACGAGATGGTCGCGTGCACGCCGGTCGCGATGGTCGACGGACTCGAGACCGGCTTGCGGCATGCGCTGCCCGATGCCGAGCGCAAGCAGTCGTTGCTGCTCTATTGGGGCTTTTCGACAGGCGGCGCGTTGATGTGGCCGCTTGCCGAGCGCATTCGCCCGGACGGCTATCTGAACTGGGGTTCGTCGCCGCCGGGCGTCGTCTATTACTACGGCATGGCGCTGGGCGGGCGCTGGGACTGGCCGTACGAACACTCGGCGCTGCGCGTGCGTGGCCGCGGCCGCTCGGATTTCGAGTTCTATAACAAACGCGCCGATCCGGCGACAAAGGACGAACGCTGGCAGCGCGACTTGCGCGAGCCGCGCTTCAAGGGTGTCGAAGATCCGACCATGTTCGACAATGCCGGCGCGCTGACCGAAGACGCAATGCGTCTTTACGCGGCCAGCTTCGTGCCGCCCGAAGTGAAGGCGGCGGGCATCGACAGGATCCTCACCGACATCATGGCGACCACGATGCCTGGCCCCGCGTTGCACGGGCTGCCGGTGTGGGATATGAACGGCACGTTCGACGAAGTCTATTCGGTGCCGACGATGCAGGCCGCGCGAGTGATGATGCAGCCGTATGTCGGCAAGCATGTGCTGATTCGCATCGAAGGGTTTAATCACAGCATCGTCAACCGGCAGGTACGCGTGATTGGTCCGATATGGTTGCGCGCGATTGATAGTGGGTTCTTTGATAGTTGATGTTTGTATGCACGCGAGAGCGGGCTATCCCAATAACACGAATCGATGGGTGCGCGTTTATAATCGACGGGTCATCAAAACAGCGATGGCTCGGGCTTGGCAGCCTGAAACCTCTGTAACCCGCACGCCTGCCTGGCAGGCCGTG
>Ga0153956_1001177_pt1 | contig 24411 bp, 26 predicted proteins | sample TSFL040MetaG_FD_104704 | JGI IMG/M metagenome (GOLD analysis project Ga0153956, IMG submission 104704) | Attine ant fungus gardens microbial communities from Florida, USA - TSFL040 MetaG | ecosystem: Host-associated > Fungi > Mycelium > Unclassified | place: USA: Florida, Wekiwa Springs... | reverse complement strand
GACTTATCGCGCGCTGCAGAAACTTGATCCCGTCCACCGGATGCCCGACGGCACGCTATTCCTGACGCGGCACAGCGACCTCGAAACGATCTACAAGGACACCGCGCAGTTCAGCTCCGACAAAAAGGTTGAGTTCGCTCCGAAATACGGCATCGGCTCGCTGCTGTTCGAACATCACACCACGAGTCTGGTATTCAACGACCCGCCGCTCCATACCCGCGTCCGCCACCTCATCGCCGGCGCGCTGAATCCGCGTGCCATTGCCGAAACCGAACCGCGCTTGATCGCGCTGGTCGATGATCTGCTGGGCAAGATGGAAGCCTGCGGCTCGGCCGATTTGATCGAGGATTTCGCCTCCGCCATCCCGATCGAGGTGATCGGCAATCTGCTCGGTGTGCCGCATGCCGAACGCGGCCCGCTGCGCGGCTGGTCGCTCGCCATTCTCGGCGCGCTGGAGCCCCGATTGTCACCGGAGGTGCAGGCACGCGGCGAACGCGCCGTCGCCGATTTCCTCGATTATCTGCGCCGGCTCGTCGCCGATCGCCGCGCGCGGCCCGGCGATGCCGAGCATGACGTGCTGACGCGGCTGATTGCCGGCGAGACCGCCGATGGCGAGAAGCTCAGCGAGATCGAGTTGCTGCAGAACTGCATCTTCATCCTCAACGCCGGCCATGAGACAACTACAAACCTGATCGGCAACGGCCTCGAACTGCTGCTGCGCTTTCCCGAGCAGAAGCAGCGACTGATTGAAAACCCCGCGCTGATCCGCACCGCCGTCGAAGAGTTCCTGCGTTTCGAAAGTTCGAACCAACTCGGCAATCGTGGCGTCGCCGTCGACACCGAGATTGCCGGCATCTCCCTACCCAAGGGATCACTCATCACGCTGTGTATCGGCGCCGCCAATCGCGATCCCGCGCAATTCGCCTCGCCAGACCAACTCGACATCGGCCGCACGCCGAACCGGCATCTCGCGTTCGCCTCAGGCGCGCATGTCTGTGCCGGCCTCAATCTCGCGCGGATGGAAGGCCGCATCGCCATCGGTCGCTTCATTGCGCGTTTTCCCGGTTTCAAGGCTGCCGGCGCCGGGCAACGCGCACGCCGGGTCCGGTTTCGCGGCTTCACCGCGCTGCCCGTCACCCTCGGATAACGTCTTCACCACTCACAGGACGACATCAATGACGACATTCGATCAAGCTGCAGCCACGACTTTGCTGCGCACCGTATTCGCGTCCTGGGTTCAGGATCTCGATCTTTCCATCGAGAGCGTTGCGGCCGACAGCGCCGTCCTGCGCATGCGTTTTTCGGAAAAGCTCTGCCGCGACAACGGCGTGGTTTGCGGCCAGGCACTGATGTCGCTGGCCGATACGGCAATGGTGTTCGCCGTTTCCGCAGCGGCCGGCGGCTATTTGCCCATGACCACCGTGGATCAGACCGTCCACTTCCTCAAACCGGCAAAACAGACCGACCTGCTGGCGGAAGCGCGCGTGGCGCGCATCGGCCGCGCCATGGCGTTCGGCAGTATTACGATCCTGCCCGTGAATGACACCAAGCCGGTTGCGCTTGCGCAGACCGCCTATGCGCTGATGCGCGAGAGCAAATAAACTCCGCCCTCATCCTGAGGAGCCGCGACGCGGCGTCTCGAAGGATGGCCGCGGGCTCCGAGCCAAGCCATCTCATGGTTCGAGACGGCGCTGCGCGCCTCCTCACCACGAGGGATGGAGCTTCGCTGCTCATCACCGAAATTACATCTGATCGTAATCGACGACGATCCGGTCCGACACCGGACGCGCCTGGCAGGTCAGCACAAAGCCGGCCTCCAGTTCCCACGGCTCCAGCGAATAATTCACTTCCATCTGCGCTTCGCCTTCAATCACCCTGGCGCGGCAAGTGCTGCACATGCCGCCCTTGCAGGCATAAGGAAGATCCATGCCGGCGCGCAGCGCCGCATCAAGAACCGTCTCGCCCTCCAGCATCGGCACGTCTTTGCGCTTGCCGTCGACAATCAGCGACGCCAGTGCCTTCGGCGGCGCGTCAGGCAGCACAATCGCTTTCCGCCGCGGCTTGCCGCCGAGCCCCGAGACAAAGCGCTCCACATGGACGCGTTCGTCGGCAATGCCGAGTTCAGCGCAGGTAGCCGCGATTTCCTCGCTCATCGCCACCGGTCCGCAGATGAAGACATGATCGATCGCCTGCGCCGGCACCATCGCGCGCAGCAGGATCGACACCTTGTCGCGATCGAGCCGGCCGTACAGGATCGGCAGATCCTGTTCCTCCTGCGACAGCACATGGAACACCGACAACCGCCCCATGAAGCGATCCTTCAATTCCTCCAGCGTCTGGCGAAACAGCATGCCGGAGGTGGTACGGTTGCCGTAGAATAGAAAGAAGCGACTCTTCGGCTCGCGCGCCAACACGCCGCGAATGATCGACATGATCGGCGTGATGCCGGATCCCGCTGCAAAACCCACATGAATGCGCGCTTCATCGGGCGCATGCGCCACGCCGAACCGGCCTGTCGGGGTCATGACGTCGAACTCGTCGCCTGACTTGAGGTGATCCAACGCCCAACTCGAAAACGCGCCGCCATCGACCTTCTTTACGACGATCCGCAATTCGCGATCATCCGGGCTCGAACAGATCGAATAGGAGCGGCGGACTTCCTCGCCATCCATCGTGGTGCGCAATGTCAGATACTGGCCCGGCGCGAATGTATAATCTTCGGCAAGGTCGGCAGGAATTGCGAATGTCATCGACACCGCATCGGATGTTTCGCGGCGCAGGTCATCGACGGCAAGACGATGAAATTTCGGCGTGTGGGACATCGCACCGTTTCCTAGTGACATTTGAAGTAATCGAACGGCTCGCGGCAACTCATGCAGCGCCACAGCGCCTTGCAGGAGGTCGAGCCGAATTCGGACAGCACCTCGGTCGCAGTCGAACCGCACTGCGGACAAGCCACCTGATGCTCGCCGAACAGCGCGCGGCGCCCCCCAACCCGTTGCGGCGGCGCGATGCCGTAATCACGGAGCTTGCGGCGCCCCTCATCGCTCATCCAGTCCGTGGTCCATGCCGGCGACAGCACCGTGGTGACGACCGGATTCGAAATCCCCTCGCGCGCCAGCGCAAGTTCGATTTCCAGCGCAATCATGTTCATGGCGGGACAGCCCGAGTAAGTCGGCGTGATCGTCACTTCGACCTGTCCGTCCACCACCGCGACGTCCCTGAGCACGCCGAGATCGGCGATGGTCAGCACCGGAATTTCCGGGTCCGCCACCTGCGCCACCGCCGCCCACGCGGCCGCGCGCAGATTGCCGTCATTGGTGGCGGCCGTTACCATGCCGCGCCGGGAAACGAGCGTTGCAGCGACTGCAACTCGCTCAGGAGATGACCGAGATGTTCGCTGTGATTACCCGAACGTCCCCCCTTCTGCATCCAGTTCCCGGCCGGCAGCGTCAGCGTCGCCGTCTGCACCACGCCGGTTATCGTGGCGTTCCAAGCCGATCGCAAGCGCTCGGGATCGATGACTACGTCATCCGCGATGAGGCTGCGGTCGCTGCCATCGACATGAAACAGCTCTCCGGTGAAAGCCCAGAGATCGTCGAGCGCTGCCTGCGCGCGGCGATGACTTTCGGCCGTGCCGTCGCCAAGACGGATCACCCATTCGGCGGAATGCCGGAGATGATAGGCGCTTTCTTTCTCGGACTTCGCAGCGATGGCTGCCAGCGTCGCGTCCGACGAGGTCATCATTGCGCGCCAATAGAGATCAGCGAAAGCCGAATACAGGAATTGGCGGATGATTGTGCAGGCAAAATCGCCGTTCGGCTGCTCCACCAGCAACAGATTGCGGTACTGCCTGACATCGCGCAGATAAGCGAGACGATCCTCGTCGTTGCCGACGCCCTCGACCTTGCCGGCATAACTGTAGAGCTCACGCGCCTGGCCGATCAGATCGAGGCCGATATTGGCGAGCGCCATATCTTCCTCAAGCATCGGCGCATGACCGCACCATTCTGACAGGCGATGGCCGAGAATCAGGGCATCGTCCGCACGGCGAAGCGCATAGAGAACGAGCGGACTTTCGTTGACGGAAATGGAAGCGACGGCCATAGCAATGTTCCCTGGCAATTTTCCTCGGCAATCTTCCTGTGCGGCCGATGCGGCCGTTGATGCGAATTCGGAGAACGCCGCGGCCGTCTACATATGCCCGACGTCTTCCGGCACCTCGTAGAAGGTCGGATGCCGATAGACTTTAGACAGCGACGGTTCGAACATCATCTCCTTGTCGGCCGGATCAGACGCAACGATGGCGTTCGACGGGATGATCCAGATCGACAATCCTTCACCGCGACGCGTGTAGATGTCACGGGCGGCCTGCATCGCCAGCGTGGCGTCGGCCGCATGCAGCGATCCCACATGCTTGTGCGCAAGGCCGTTACGACTGCGAATGAAGACTTCCCAAAGCTGGCTGTTCGGCGTGCTCATGATCTGCTCCCGTGTCCGGCTCAAGCTGCAATGCCGCCGCGGCGGGCGCGCTGCTTCTCGGCATAAGCCTCTGCCGCCTCGCGCACCCAGGCGCCTTCCTCATGCGCCTTGCGGCGTGCGGCCATTCGATCGCGGTTACAGGGGCCATTGCCCGCCAGCACCGCCTGGAACTCACTCCAGTCGATGGCACCATAATCCCAATGACCGGTGGCTTCATTCCAGGTGAGATCCGGGTCCGGCATGGTCAACCCGAGATAGTGCGCCTGCGGCACGGTGGCATCGACGAATTTCTGGCGCAGTTCGTCATTGGAAAAGCGCTTGATCTTCCAGCGTGTGGACTGGTCGCTATGCTGGCTCTCACCGTCGGGCGGGCCGAACATCATCAGGCAGGGCCACCACCAGCGATCGAGTGCGCTCTGCGCCATCGCCTTCTGCTCCGCGCTGCCCCGCGCCAGCGCAACCATAATCTCGTAACCCTGGCGCTGATGGAACGACTCCTCCTTGCACACGCGGATCATCGCGCGCGCGTAGGGTCCGTAAGAGCAGCGGCAAAGCGGAATCTGGTTCATGATGGCCGCGCCATCGACCAGCCAGCCGATCGCGCCGATATCGGCCCAGGTCAGTGTCGGATAGTTGAAGATGGACGAGTATTTGGCCTTGCCGCTGAGCATCTGATCGATCAGCTCCTCTCGCGAGGTACCGAGCGTCTCTGCGGCGGCATAGAGATAGAGGCCGTGGCCGCATTCGTCCTGCACCTTGGCGAGCAATGCAGCCTTGCGGCGCAGGGTCGGCGCGCGGGTGATCCAGTTGCCCTCGGGAAGCATTCCGACGATTTCGGAATGGGCATGCTGAGAAATCTGCCGCGTCAACGTCCTGCGATAGGCTTCGGGCATCCAGTCATTGGCCTCGATGCGCTCTTCGCCGGCCACCCTTTCATCGAAACGGGCCTGCTTGACGGCATCCTCGACACGACGGTCTTCGACTTGCCCCGCATTCAGAGCCTGCGTGTACATGCCCAATCCTCCCGATTTGTTAGCTCCTAATATATAACATTTATTTTTAAACTCAACTGTTTTTTGTAACACAAAAAATCAGATGTCCGTAAATCGATGGCTGAGCATGGTATCCGGTGCCGGCAGCTTGCCGCTTGCGCTTTCGCCAAAGGCGTCCAGCCACTGCTCGGACTGCGGCAGCAGCGCCTGATAGATGCGCCCGCAAAGCGTGCGCGCCGCTGCCGCCGGCCAATCGGCCGGGAGCAGCGCTGCGGGGAGCAACGGATCTCGCAGCAGGACGCGGCGATACTGATGAATCAGCAGGACACGTGCGAGGATCGCATCAGCCGGCGACAGGCGTGCCCGCCCCGCTAACCAGGCATGCAGCGGCGTAAAGGTGTTCAGGAATGCGCTATAGGCACTGCTGATATCCGACAGCGGCCACGCTTCCCCGATCAACCGGCGTCCCATGTCATTGCTCGCGGAGACGTCGAGCCGGACGGCATCGCCGGCCACCGCCGGCACCGCCGTTCCGGCGGGCGCAACCCATACACCCGGCATCGGACTGCCGAAGCCGGCCTCGACCAACATCGCACGCGACGCCTCGCGATCCGCGCCATGACCGATCAGCAGCAGTTCAAGGCGCCCTTCCCAGTCCGTAACATGCGGATGATAGACATGCTGAATGCCCGAATCGAACCGCGCGCGACCACTAGCCGCGAGTTTGTAGTAACTCTTGCGCCCGTTCCTCTCGCGCTCCAGCCAACCATCCGCCGCCAATCGCGACATCGCCGTGCGCACGACGCCGCCGTCGATGTCGAGCAGTTCGAGAAACGCAAGCAAGGTTCCGAGCCAAACCGATCCGCCGCGCGGCAGGATGGCATCGCCGTAAAGGGTAATGATCAGAGAGCCCGTACGGGAGGGTTCACGTTTGAATTGATCGACGATCAACGGCAATGGAGAGCGTGTCATCCTCCCTTCGTAGGCCAAGGCACCGCTGCCGCCAAACAAAATCACCGGACCTTCGGCGACAACTCATTTGCCGTCGATTTTATCTGTAATCCGTGACCAACGCCTCCAGAGACGGTGGCGCCCTCACACGTAAGCGCCTTCGCGCAGATTGATGCGATGCTCGACCCACATCTTGAGAGCGGCCAGCATGTGAGACCAGCCCATGCAGTTGCCGTAGCTTGCCTTGATCGCGGCGTCCGTGTCGCGCCAGCCGCGCTCCTCGATCTCGACCTTCGTTCGGCCCTCTGCCACGTCGCTGAAGCTCATGGCGACCTCAACCTGGTAATCGGTGCCGGGCTCATTCGCCTTCCAGTTCAGCACGATCCGCTGATCCGGAACACTTTCCATGACATGGACCGGGAATGCGCCCGGGAAGTCGTGGAAGTCCCACATGACGGTCGCACCTTGCACGAGCCGGCCTCTGGCGCCGCCCGTGGTGAAGTAGGCGGACAGCTCGCCTGGATCGACAACCGCCTCAAACACGTCATGCCGCGGCCGATTGACGATGATGAACACGCGATAAGCAGGATTCATGATCACCTCCCGTGCCCCATTGAACATGCAGGTCCGTATCCCCCATCAGGCTACGACAAAATTTGGAAATACCCAATTGTCGTCATGAGCCTCCAACTTGCAGATCACGGATGTACCAATGACGGGGTCCCGGCCATCTCCGCGCAAGCGCGCATTCATGCGCGGGCCTTCCTCGAGGTCGACGGTCACCAGAAGATAGGGAGCGTCCTGCTTGAAAACAGGCAGAAATGCGTGGTGCGTTCGCGTCCAACTATGGATGGTCCCTCGCCCGGAAGCCTGGACCCATTCGCATTGCATTGAAAAGCAGGCGTCGCAGACAGGACGCGGGTAGTGCCGCAGCTTGCCGCAAGAGCTGCATTTCTGAAGGAGCAATCTGCCTTCGCGCAAGCCCTCCCAATAGGGCGCCGATTCCGGGGTAGGTGTCGGTAGAGGGAAGTCTTCGTTCGTCATCACCTTATCCCCTGCGCATGATTGCGAGCGCGCCGTCTCCCATGTCACCGTATCCGGTGACAAGGCCGATCTCCGCATTCTTGACTTGCGCGCAACCGCCTTCGCCGCGCAGTTGGCGTACGAGTTCAACGACATGGTTCATGCCGGCCATGTGTGCTTGCGAAAGCAGGCCGCCATGGGTGTTCACCGGAAGCGCTCCATCGAGACCGATGCCTTTCTCACGGATGAAACGGCCGCCTTCCCCCTTGGCACAAAAGCCGAGATCCTCGATCTGGCAGAGAACGATATAGGTGAAGCAATCGTAGATTTCGGCCACGTCGATGTCGGCCGGCTGCAATCCCGCCATGGCAAATGCGCGCGGCGCTGCTTTCGCCACACCGAGGCAGGTCATATCCGCGCGCTGGGTGATCGATGCCGGTGAATCGGGATGGCCTTCCGCAACACCGCTGATGAGAACGCGCGGCCGCGCGAGTTCGCGGGCGGCATCCGGATGGCTGACGACGACCGCCGCGCCACCATCGTTCTCCTGGCTGCAATCCAGCAATCGAAACGGGTCGGAGATCATCCGCGAAGCATGATGATCCTCGATCGTGATCGGCTTGCGCATGATCGACCGCTCGTTCAGCAATGCATGCTGACGTGTCGTCACGGCAATCTCAGCGAAATCGCGGATCGTTGTGCCGTAAAGTTCCATATGACGGCGCGCCATCGGCGCATAAAGCTGCGCCGGCGACACCGCTCCCAGCGGAAGCTCGAATTCCCCGACCGTGCGAAAAGCGGGAATCTTGTGAACGCCCGTCGCCACGCGGCCGCCTGGAAAGGCGTCGCGTCCGAGCAGGACCAGAACATGGCGGCAAATCCCGGCGGCAATGGCGGCGGCTGCGCATTGCAACGCAGCGACGGGGCTCGCACCGCCCATGGGAACCTGGGCCGAAAAGCGCAGATCGGAAATGCCGAAATTGGCAATGACATCCTCGGCAATTGCCCCCCGGCCGGTTACCGGAATGACGCCGTCGATATCCCGCGGCGACAGGCCCGCGTCGGCGATCGCCGCGAGCGATGCCTCAAGTGACAATGCGACCGCGCTCCGGCCGCTTCCGCGCGTGTAAGCTGTCTCGCCGACGCCGGTGACGGCGGCGCGATCACGTAGACTCATGAGATATCTCCAACATACGGTCTCTCGCTATTTCTTTGCCAGCATCGGGCAGGCACTGTCCGCCAGCGACGGAAATGCGTCTTTTCCCGATACAGTGGACAGGATGTCGTACACATCCCATGGATCCTTTGACTGCCCAGGCGCCTTGACCTGCGCGAGGTACATGTCATGGACCATCAGGTTATCATCCCGAAGGGTGCCGTTGCGGGCGAACGCATCGTTGAATGTCCTGGTTCGCAAATCCTTCACCACCGCAGCAGGGTCTTTCGTGCCGACCGCATCAACCGACGTCATATAATTCAGCGCGGCAGAATAGACGCCGGCCTGCATCATACCGGGAGGTTTTCCCATCTTCGCAGCGTAACGCTTCGAAAACTCGCGGGTCCGGTCATCCATGTTCCAGTAGAAGCCGGATGTCGCCAGCAGTCCCTGGGCGCCCGCCAGGCCGATGCTGCGAATATCGGGAACGTCGATCAAGAGCGAGACGAGTTTCTGTTCACCGCCGAGCAGGCCGAATTCCTCCGCCTGTTTGATGGCCGTCTGAGCGTCGCCGCCGGAATTGGCGAGCGCGATCACCTTTGCTCCGGATGCCTTGGCTTTCAACAGTGCAGAGCCGAAATCCATCGTGTTGATGGGATGCGGCGCGCGTCCGAGTACCTTGCCGCCGCCCTTGAGAACCACCTCCGTGACGTCGTGTTCAAGCGCTTGCCCGAAAGCGTAGTCCGCGACAATGAAAAACCACGTATCGCCGCCGCGATCCAGCATCGCCTTGCCGGCGACATGGGCGAGAGCGTAGGTGGTGTAGGTCCATTGAATGAAATTCGGCGAACAGAATTTTCCGCTCAAATCGGTGGAGCCGCCGGCGGACGTGATGAACATTTTGTTGCGTTCGCGCGCGAATGTCTGAACGGCGATGCCGATCGAGGAGACGGGCACGTCGAGAATGACATCGACGCCGTGCTGATCGTACCATTCACGCGCAATATTGGCGCCGACATCCGGCTTGTTCTGATGGTCGCCGAAGATCACTTCGACAGGCTTGCCGAGCACATTGCGCCCGAACTCCTCGACGGCCAGTTGCGCTCCCGTGACTGAACCTTGCCCCGTGCCATCGGAGAAAATCCCGGTCATGTCGGTGAGCACGCCGAATTTGAGGCCCTGCTGCGGAGCGGCTCGCGATACGGCAGGTGCCGCAAGCGTTGCACCGAGACCGAGCATGAAGTGACGCCGTTTCATTGTCGTTCCTCCTTTTGTTTTTGATTGGTGCCGGGTGTCGCCCGCGACGATTCTTCTTTGTCGATCCGTTGTTGTGTACCTTCAGTTGAATTTGAGAATAACGCGGCTTGCGAGCGAGATTTACGATACAGGAAAATGGCGCTGAATGGCTGCGCGCATCGCGCGGATGATACGCGTCTTCTGACGTTCGAGATCCTCAACCCAGCCCGACAGGCCGATCGCCAGAGCATGCTGATGGCGAGGGTCCTCAAGCGGCAACCGCATCGAAATGTGCCCGCCGCCGGCCGTCACCAATTCACGCGAGAAGAAATATCCCTGGCGGCGAAATTCCTTGACGTTGTCGAGAACCTGCTTGATGTCGAATTTATGTGTCTGCTGTTCGGCTGCCGTCCGCCGTGCGAGCATCTGGATTTCCTCATCCGGTACATCGCGCAGCAGCGCAAACCCGGCCGCCGACCACACCAGAAGCCGATTTGTCCCGGTCGGCGTATGCAGGCGCAACGTATTCGTCGCCTGAATGACATGCACGTATTGGGCATAAATCCCGTTGCGCGATGCCAGCGTGATCGTCGCTCCGGTTTCCGCGCTGAGCTCCTCCATCAAGCGCCCGACAGTGCCGTTGGCGGCCATGCCGTTGGCGATCCATGATCCCAACAGAGCAACCTGCACCGTTGGAATATACGAGCGATCGACCGGATCGAATTCGAGATAACCGAGGCTGGCCAGGCTCTGCAGAAGCACCGAGGTCGAAGACTGCGGATAGCCGGCCCGCTCCGCAATCTCGCCGACCCGCATTTTGCGCTGAACATCGTCGAAGATCGCGAAAATGCGCAGCACGCGAGCCGCCGACTTGACGACGGCGTGCTTTTCCGTGGTCGCATCGACCACGGAAACCTCGCTCGCCCGGCGAGATATGTTTCGATCTTTCGTTCGCACGCCAGCCATGGCCTCATGCAGATTCGAAACGTCGCATTCCGACTCAAATGCGATCGAGCGGCAATTCACGCACGGGCATCACAGCTTTCCGGAGCCTGTGATCGCAGGCCACAAAGCCTCGCCGCCCAGCGCGCATACGTTACGGCCGATCCACTCCTGCCAATAGCTTTCCCCGCCGCCTTCGTCCCGCCACGACCACAAGCGGCGCGTGGTGAAATGCAGCGCATGTTCGTGGGTAAAGCCCATCGCGCCATGCACCTGATGGCAAGCCGCCGCCACATGGCCGGCGGCCTCACCGCATCGCGCCTTCGCCACCGCGACCGTGAACAGATCGCCTGCAAAGGTGGCGCTTTCAGCCATGGCATCCGCGGCAGCCGATGCGGCGGCGAAATGCCCTGCGGCGGTCGCCAGCATGTGCTGGATTGCCTGGAACTTGGCGATCGGCCGCCCGAACTGAACGCGCTCGTTGGCATAAGTCAGGGCGTAGTCCAGCGCCCGCTCCATGGCACCAACCATCTGCTGGACCCGAATGGCTGCGACATAAGGCAGAAGGCCGCCGTCCTGCAGATAGGCCGGCGCCTCAAGCACCGCTGCGAGCGGCAGGTGAACGCCGTCCAGCGTGAGATTGTCCCGCGGCTCATAGGCGACGTTGCGCCGGGACCGGGTAGCAGCGATCGCGTCACGGGCGATCCGGACGAGATATCCCTTGCCGCTCTTGTCGCGTGCAAAGACGACGAGACTCTCGACATGCCCGCCCCATGGCACATAGCTGACGGCTCCGCTCAGGGCGGCTCCGTCACGATCGAACGTCACGAGAATCCTGTCATCCGCGGTCACGGGCGCGAATACGACCGGACCGTCGAGCGGTTCGCCCTTCGCCTCCACGAACAGATGATTAGCGACCATTGTTTCCGCCAGCGGCAGCGGCACCGCATGGTAACCCATCCGCCGCATCAGGCTCATGGCGTCCACCGGCGAAAGGCCGAGACCGCCCGACGTTTCCGCCACCATGGCGTGCGGAAGGCCGGCTTCGCTCACGGCGCTCCACGCCGCCGCCGGCCAATCGCCACGATCCGCCGCCGTCAACACATCCTTGGTCACCTGCTGCTCGAACAGACGATCCATCTGCTCGATCATGATCCTTGAAAAATCTTCCGACATATCGATCTCCGAACAGTCAACGCAGACCGAGACCGCGCGCGATCATGCCGCGCAGAATTTCCGGCGTGCCACCACGAATGGTGAAAGAGGGCGCGTGCAGCAAGACATGCGCCAGTGCTTGCGAGAATTCCTCGTCATCGTCGAGACTGGGCTGGCTGGGAACGAGGGTGCGCACGATTTCAGGAATCTCCCGTTCGAACGCGGTGCCGACGTCCTTGACGAGCGCAGCCTCGGTGATCGGACGCTCACCACGTTCAAGCAAACCGGCGATCGACGTGGACATGCGGCGCAGCGCGGAGAAATGCGCCACGCAACGTCCGACCGCAATCGCCTGACGCTCCGAGGGTTCCGTCCCGACCTTGTCGATCAGGCTGACCAGCAGGCGGATATCGGACATGAAGCGATCGGGGCCTGCGCGTTCGAAGGCCAGTTCACCCGTCACATGCTTCCAGCCTTCGCCTGGCCGCCCGATCATCATGTCATCCGGAACGAACACATCCTTGAAGAAGACCTCGTTGAACTCATGGCCGCCGGCGATATTGAGAATCGGGCGAATCTCGATCCCCTTGGTGTCGGTTGCAACAACGAACTGCGTCAGACCGGCGTGCCTGTCCTGCTCCAGCGGGGACGTGCGTGCCAGCACGATCAGGTAGTGCACGCGATGCGCATTCGACGTCCAGATCTTCGCTCCGTTGATGACCCATCCGCCATCGACCTGCACCGCCCTGGTTCTGACCGCGGCAAGGTCCGAACCTGAATCGGGTTCACTCATTCCGATTCCGAAATAGCATTCGCCCGCGGCGATCCGGGGCAGGATGGCGGCACGGGCGCGTTCGCTGCCGTACTTGAGGATCTGCGGACCCGACTGCCGATCGGCAATCCAGTGCGCTCCGGCCGGAGCACCGGCCGCCAGCATCTCCTCCGTCACGACGAAACGTTCCAGGTTGGAATATTCCCCGCCGCCATATTTCTTCGGCCACGTCATGCCGACAAAGCCGGCGGCGGCGGCACGACGACTGAACTCCGGATCGAAGGTCGACCATGACGAACGATGCGCCGCAAAGCGCTCCTGCGCCCGCTCCTCCTTCAGAAAAGCACGAACCTTCTCCCGCATGGCCTGCGCCTCGGGCGGCAGCGAGAGTGCTTCAAATCGAAATGCCTGCATGGATGATCCCCTTGAATGCGCTGCCGTCAGATGCCCTTGAACACCGGCTTGCGCTTTTCGAGAAATGCCGTGACGGCTTCATGCTGATCCGCCGTATGCTGGATCAGCGCCTGCATGCTGGCCGCCATTTCAAGATGCGTCGGCAGATTGATCGCACCGGAATCGCGCACCAGCTTCTTGCACATCCGGATCGACTGGGCGGGATAAGCCGCGATCTGCCGCGCCAGCTTCCCGGCCTCAGCGAGCAAGTCCTCCTTCGGCACGACGCGCGACACCAGGCCCCATTCGAGCGCCTTGTCCGCCTTGATGAAGTTGCCGGTGAACGTCATCTCGTAAGCGCGCGACAGCCCCACCACGCGCGGCAGGAACCAGGCTCCGCCATCGCCGGACACGAGACCGACGCGCATGAAACTTTCCGCGAATTCCGCATTGTCCGCGGCGATGCGGATGTCGCACATCAGCGAAAGATCGCAGCCCGCGCCGACGGCGAAGCCGTTCACGGCTGCAATAGAAGGCACTTCGAGATCATACATCGCCAGCGGAATCTTCTGGATGCCATGCTGATAGCCGCGCCGGATTTCAGCGGGCGTTCCGCCGAACAGGCCGACACGGTCCCGCATCTCCTTGACGTTCCCACCCGACGAAAAGCCGTCGCCGGCCCCGGTCACGATCACGCACCGGACCGACATGTCCTGATTGATGCGCGCGCAATGAGCGACGAGCTGATCGACGACGGGCGGCGAAATCGCATTGCGCGTCGCCGGCTCGTTCAGCGTCAACGTTACGACGCCATCGTCCTGCTCGTATTTGACACTCTCAGACATTGGCCCGTTCCTTCCTTGTCATCATTGCGGCAACTCTCCGCCGTCAACTGCCCTGCATGCCCCATCGGCGCACCGTCAGGCGCTCGACCGTCTGGAAAATCACGCCTTCCACGAACAATCCGACGATCATCACCGTGATAAGACCGGCGAAGACGCCCGAGGTTTCAAGCAGATTGCGTTTCTCGAAAATGTACCAGCCAAGGCCGCCCTGCCCGGCCGAGACACCGAACACCAGTTCCGCGGCAACCAGCGTGCGCCAGGCGAATGCCCAACCGATCTTGAGTCCGCTGAGGATCGCGGGAAACGCCGCGGGAATGAGAATTCCCGTGACAAGGCGCAGTCCGCGCAGTCCGAATGTCTGTCCGGCCATGCGCAGCGTGTTGGATACGGACGTGAAGCCGGCATGGGTATTGAGCGCCACCGCCCACAGTACCGAATGCACGATCACGAAGATGAGGCTCGGCACTCCGAGGCCGAACCACAGCAACGCGAGCGGTAACAGCGCGATCGCCGGCATCGGGTTGAACATTGCGGTCAGCGTGGACAACAGATCGGTCGCAAATCGTGTCGACACCGCCAGCGTCGTGAGCAGCGCCGCAAGCACGATGCCGAGGCCGTAACCCATCAGGAGAATGCGCAACGTCACCCATAGCCGTGCAAGCAACTCTCCGCTGATCAGGTCCACCCAGAGCGTGACCAGCGTTTCGCTCAAGGTCGGAAAGCTGAGCGGGTTGTCGAGCCAGCGCCCATATCCCTCCCACAGAACAGCGAGAACGACGAGAATGACTGCGCGCCTGGCAAGCGACGAGTTCCAGATGCGTCGGGTCCAGGACAGGGGAACTTCGATCGGGCCGATCTCCGAAGCCGGAATAACCTTGCGGGTGAAATCCTGACGCTTCGTATGCGGGGACAATACCGGCCCGGCGCCGGTCGAATCAAAAGCATGCGAGCTCATCACGCTTCTCCTGCTGCTGACGGAAACAGCAGATCGTGGATCTTGCCGCAAACAGCCTGAAAATCCGCGCCACTGGAATTCGGCCCACCGAATTCATCGACATTGATTTCCGCGCACACCTGGCCGGGATGCGGTGACAACACCACGACGCGGCTGCCGACCAGCACCGCCTCCTCGATGGAGTGGGTGACGAAGATCAGCGTGAAACCGACCGCCTCCCACAACGCGACCAGTTCTTCCTGCATCTTGCGGCGCGTCAGCGCGTCGAGCGCCGCGAATGGCTCGTCCATCAGCAAAATCTGCGGACGCATCGCCATGGCGCGCGCAATCGCTACGCGCTGCTTCATGCCGCCGGACAGTGTGTGCGGGTAGGAATCGATGAAGCCGGAAAGATTGACACTCTCGATGACCTGCACAGCCCGCCGATCCGCTTCCTCCACCGGAACGCCGTTGCATCGCATCGGATACGTCACATTGTGACGCACCGTCTTCCAGGGCAGAAGCTGATCGAACTCCTGAAACACCATCATCCGATCGGGTCCGGGATGGGCAATCGGAGCGCCCTTCAGGCGAATCTCTCCCTCCACCGGCCGAATGAATCCGGCAATCGCTTTCAGCAAGGTGGACTTGCCGCAGCCTGACGGACCGAGCAGGATCAATCGCTCACCGGGCTCAATATCGAAGTCCACCCGGTACGTCGCGGTCACCTGCCGCTCAGGCGTTCGGTACTGCAGCGTCACGCCCTCGACCTGCAGAAGCACGTCTGTGCCGGCTGGATTTTCTACCGCTGACTGGGGCATAGCTCACCTCCGACCATAGAAATGCACGGTCAGCGGCTGGCGCCGTCGATCGAGAAGAACACATCCTTCCAGCTGGCAGGCACCTTCCGCAGCATGCCCTGATCGACCATGAATTTGGCGAACAATTCAACACCCTCCGGGGCGGTGGAGTAACTGATGGTGCCGTCGGTCAGGATCTTCTGAACGTCGGCCGCAGTCATCTGAACTTTCTCGGACTTCAGATAGATTTCGGCGGCCTGCTTCGGGTCATCATTGATCAGCTTGTCCGCATCCTGCAGACCGCGCAGCAATGCTTGTGTCACCTTCGGGTTGGCATCGACGAAGGATTGCTGAGCCGTCAGCGTCGCACCGGTCAGCTTCTCGCCATTGCTGATTTCCGTCGATTTCATAACGGCACGAACTTTCGGGTTTTTCTCAACCATCTGCGTGAACGGCGGAGTCGCGAAGTATCCGCCGATGGCCTGCCCGCTCATGATCGCTGCGGAGGCGTCGGGGTGCGGCAGACTGACCATCAGCTGATCGGCGCGCGACTTGTCGCCGTCCTTCGCCGCCATGGCCCGCAGCAGGATCGCCTGCGGAGAATTGAAGGCCGGCACCGCGATCTTGTCGTTCGGCGTGAAATCCTTGAACGACTTGATATTCTCGCGATTGGTGAAAAGCACATAGACGATGCTCGACAATGACCCGATGCTTTTGATCTGTTGCTGACCGCGTGTCTTGTCCCAGGCAATCAGAGCACCCGCCGTCCCGAGCGTGCCTGCCTCGATGCTCTTGGACAGCAGCGCCTCATTCATCGCCGTCGAACCGCTGAAGCGCATCAACTCGACATCGAGTCCCGGCAAACCGAGCTCCCTGGCACGTTTGTCGAACAGACCCGCGCTCTGCCCAACGACGACAGGAAGATAGGTCAACCCATACTGTAATCCGATGCGCACCTTGGCGATTTCGGCGGCAGACGCCGACCCGATCAATGCTGCGCTCAGCGCGGCCGCGAGAAACATGCGCTTGGCAATCAACAACATGACACTTTCTCCCTTTAATTTTTTTCAGTGTAGAATCTACATCCCGCGAGATCCGACAAGCACCGTCGCATCGTCAACCTCGATCAGGCTTCATCTCGCGATCGATTCCGATCTCCTGCAAAATCTCGCCGGTATGCTCTCCCAGCCGCGGGGCATGGCGGCGAATGCGAAACGACGATGAACCGAATGACACCGGACGACGAATGGTCCTGTATCGACCTTCGGTCGGATGATCCGCATATCCGAACATATCGACCGCCTTCATATGCGCGTCGTCAGGCAAATCACCGAGCGACAGCACCGGCATGCACGGAATACTGACGCGATCGCAGAAGTCTATCCACTCGGCATTGCTGCGCTTGATGGCTTCCTCATCGACAATTCCGTAAAGGAATTCGATGTGCTGAACCCGCTCCGTCAGATGATGGAAGCGCGCATCCTCCTTCATTTCCGGTCGCCCGATGAAATCGAAGAAATCGCGCCAGTTACGATCGGAATACGGCAGCAGGCACATGTATCCATCACGCGTCTTGAACGGCTTGCGCGTCGGGCTGACCACGCGGGTATAGCCGGGTTCGCTCAACGGCGGATCGAATGCGAAACCGAGCAGATGTTCGATATAGGCGAACTCCGCGGTGGTTTCGAACATCGGCACCTCGATGGCCTGGCCGCCGCCACCGCGTTCGCGCTGAAACAACGCGGCCAGGACGGAATAAGCGATGGCCTGACCTGAGAGCTTGTCGCACAGCACGGTCGGCATGAAAGCCGGCCCGCCCCGCGACGCCTGATGCAGCGCCGCCAGTCCGGCTCCGGCCTGAATGATATCGTCATAAGCGGCCTTGTCGCGGTAAGGGCCGGCATTGCCGAAGCCGTAAGCGCCGCAATAGATGATATCCGGCTTGATCGTCTTGACCCTGTCGTAGGTGTATCCAAGCTTCTCGATCGCCTTGGGGCGAAGCGAATGAACGAAAATGTCCGCCGTCCCGATCAGCCGATCCAGCGCATCGCGCCCCTGCGCCGATTTGAGATCGAGCACGATGCTGCGCTTGTTGCGGTTGAGATGAAGGAAACCGCCGGCCATGCCGGCACTGCGATTGGGTTTGTATGCCCGGAACGAGTCGCCTTCGGGACTCTCGACCTTGATGACATCCGCACCCATGTCCGCGAGAATGTGGGTCGCGTAAGGCCCCATAATAACATTGGTAAGATCAACAACGCGCACGCCGCTCAACGGGCCATCGGCCGGTGACGTATCCATCAGAACGTTTCCATCAGCATGTTGTACTTTTCCAGCTCAGTGCCGTGAACAGTCGGATCGCGAATGTTGCCCGGCGGCATGGCCGTTTATGCCTTCGATCAAAATCCATTAGCGATGCCGCGGCAATACGTTTCAAGAGCGACAACGAACTTATCACATATGTGATGTTTTTGATCCGATCTTTCCTTTGCCCTCAAGCGAGGCTTACAATCGCGGAAAAACAAGACATCGGTATCGGAAGGAAACACAGGGATGCGAATGAAACCGTCGCGCGCCGGACGATTGGCTGCAGCTGTTATGCTTGCAGCCGTTCTGCAATCGGCGCCCGCTGCCACCGCGGAAAACTGGAATCTTTACGTTTACAACGCCGTTTCCACCGTTGCGGCTGTCAAAGGTCTGAACTCGACCATCGAGCAGATCGACAAGGATACGAGCGGCGAACTGAAAATCCGCCTTCACCTCGGCGGCTCGCTTCCCATCAATACCACCAACATTACGCCCGCTGTCAGCGACGATGTCGTGCAGATGGGAGACGACGGGTATTTCCTCGGCAACGTTCCGATCGGCGGCGTGTTGCGCCTGCCGATGCTGATCCGTAGCCGCGAGGAATACGACAAGGCGGCAGCCATCATGACGCCGTTCCTCGAAAAGGCGTTTGCCAAAAAGGGGCTCATCGTCCTCGGACAGTATCTCTACCCATATCAGGTTGCTTATTCGCGCAATAAATTGACGAGTGCCGCTGACTTCAAGGGCCAGAAGATTCGCGTTACGTCTCCCGAACAGGGCGAATTCATCAATCGGCTGGGCGGCATTCCGGTTACTTTGGGAGCGCCTGAAGTACCATCGGCGCTGGACCGAAGCGTCATCGACGGCGTCCTCACAGCCAACACCGGCGGCGGCAATGTCTGGCGCGACATGCTCAAGTACAATTTCAGGCTTGGCATCAACTACTTCAACTCCGTGATCATCGTGAACAAGGAGCGCTTCGATAAGCTTTCACCGGACCTGCAGGCCAAGGTGCGCAAAGCCTTTACCGACAATCTTCCGCTGATCACCAAAGCGATGACGACGGAGGAAGATGACCTCACCAGGAAGTTCGCCGAAGGCGGCATGACCATCACCGAACCTCAACAGGCGGACATCGACGAAGCGACCAAGGTCATCTCCGCCTATTGGGACCAGTGGGCCAAGTCGAAAGGCCCCGATGCCGTGAATGCTCTGAAACAAATCCGCGCCGCTCTGGGGAGATAGCAGCTCATGTCCGAGCCTCATCTCACGCTGGATGACGCGCCTCACCGTATCGATGCCCCGGCCGCCGGAGCATCGATCATCGACAATGTATGCGAGGCCGCCTGCAGCCTGCTTCTCGTCATCACGATCATCCTGATCAGCATGGAAGCGATCGCCCGCAACGTGTTCAACACGTCGCTGCAGATCACCGACGAAGTCGGCGGCTACCTTCTGGTCGCCGTCACCTTTCTCAGCATGTCGGTAGCCGAAGCTCACGGTGCCTTTCACCGCGTCGAGCTGGTCCAGATGCGTCTCGGCCGCAAAGCCCAACTCGTCACGCAAACGATCTTCGACCTGATATCGCTGGCCGTATCGGTTGCCGTCACCTGGCAATTGACCCGCCTTGCCATGAATTCATGGCACTCGGAAGATGTCGCGGCGACGCTGCTGCAGACGCCGCTGTGGCTGCCGCAAGGCGTGATGGGCCTGGGCATGGCGTTGCTTTGCCTCGCGCTGGTTCGTTCGATCCTGGTCAAGCTGACGCATCTGCGCATGGGAGCTGCGGCATGACACCGGGCATCGAACTCATTTTCGTCATGGCCGTGTTTCTTGGGCTGCTGTGCGTCGGCATGACGATCCCATTCGCCATTCTCGTCCCTTCGCTCATCTATCTGCTGCTCCACGCCGGCCCTGCCGGACTGAAAGGCATCGGTCTTGTCAGCTGGGGCAGCATGAACAGCTTCACGCTCAGCGCCATTCCGCTGTTTATCCTGATGGCGGAGATCCTGCAGGAAAGTAAGCTCAGCCTGCAGGTCTATCGCGGCCTTTCCGTTCTGGTGGCATGGCTGCCGGGCGGGCTGCTGCAGACCAATATCGCCGGCTGCGCGATCTTCGCCGCCATCAGCGGCTCAAGCGTCGCCACCGCCGCATCGATCGGGCGCGTCGCCCTGCCCGAGCTGGCGCGCCGCAAATACGATCCGCGCATGTCGGCCGGCTCGCTCGCCGCCGGCGGCACGCTCGGCATCCTGCTCCCGCCCAGCATCGCAATGATCGTCTACGGGACGTTCACCGAAACATCCGTCGCCAAACTTTTCATGGCGGGCGTCGTCCCCGGACTGTTGCTGACCGTGATGTTCATGACCTATATCGCAGTCTCCAGTCTGATACGACCCACCACGACTCCAAAACTTCCGGGGGCGGCATCCGTCCGCGAGGTGCTTTCAGCTTGTATCGACGTGGTGCCGTTCTTCATCCTGATCGGCGGCACCATCGGCAGCATCTACACCGGCGTCGTCACGCCGACCGAGGCCGCCGCCGTCGGCTGTCTGCTGGCAATGATCCTTGCCGTATGCTGCGGTGAGTTCAACTTCGCCATCTTCAACCGCGCTCTGCGGACCACGACCCGGGTCTGCGGCAACATCCTGTTCATCGTCTTCGCCGCCTACGTATTCTCCTATGCGATCAGCTATGCCGGCGTCGGCGAGCAGATCACCCAGTTCCTGGTCGATCTCAAACTGTCGAAGTTCGAGTTCTTTCTCGCCCTGTTCGTGCTCTACACGATCCTGGGTTGTCTGGTGGAAAGCCTCGGCATGATCGTGGTCACCGTTCCGCTGCTCTATCCCGTTCTGGTCCAGTACGGTATCGACCCGATCTGGTTCGGCGTCGTTCTCGTGCTGTTCATCGAGATGGGACAGATCTCGCCGCCGATCGGCATCAACCTGTTCGTCATCCAGAGCATCTGGAACGGCAAGCTGAGCGACGTCGTGGTCGGGACCATTCCTTTCCACCTAATCATGTTCGTCCTGCTCGGGCTGCTGGCACTTTTCCCGGATATCGCCATGTGGCTGCCCATGCATTCCGCCGACGTTCCCTAAAGAGTTGCCTCATGTTCGCACCGCCGGAAATCATCGAGACCACCGTTTTCGCCCGCCTACCGGACGAGTTCCACCGGCAGGACAAGGACAACGCATGGGCGATCGTCAATCGTCGCGGACTGCCGGTCGACTGCTTCATCGAGGGTCCGTCGTTCGATCGCGATGGTAACCTCTACATCGTCGATATTCCCTATGGCCGGGTTTTCCGTATTGATCCGAATGGCACATTCACGCTTGTCACCGAATATGACGGTGAACCCAACGGCCTGAAAATCGCCAATGACGGTCGCATCATCATCACCGACTATCGCAACGGATTGATGCAACTCGACCCGAATTCGGGACAAGTCACCACCCTTCTCGACCGCCGATGGTCCGAGCGCTTCAAGGGCGTCAACGATCTTGTCTTCGCCGGCAACGGTGACATCTATTTCACCGACCAGGGCCAGACCGGGCTGCATGACCCGACCGGCCGCGTCTATCGGCTACGCACAACCGGCGAACTCGACTTGATCGTCGACAATGTCCCCAGCCCGAACGGCCTCGTGCTGAACGGCGCGGAGCATATCCTCTATGTCGCAGCAACACGCGGCAACTGCATCTGGCGAATTCCGCTGATGCCGGACGGGACCGCATCCAAGGTGGGTATTTTCATTCAATTGTCCGGCGGCCTTGGAGGCCCGGACGGGCTCGCGATGGATATCGACGATAATCTCGCGATTGCGCATGCAGGGTTGGGGACCGTCTGGTTGTTCAATCGCATCGGCGAACCGATCTATCGTATTCGCTCATGCGAAGGATTGACCACCACCAACGTGGCTTATGGCGGCCCCGACAATCGCACTCTATATATCACCGAGTCCGAGAGTGGCTGCATCCTGACCGCAAGGCTCCCGACGCCGGGACGGCCGATGTATTCTCACATGGGTTCATGAGCCAACACGCCAATCACGACCTGTTCTCCAGCGACGGTCACATCGACAATGACTTCAAGCAATGCCGGTGCCGGTCGCAAGCGCTGCCGCTCTGTAGTGTTTTGGGCTCGTCCGCCATGTCGTACAGCCTGGCAGCCGAGGTCGCCTCTTTCGGCGTGAGAGTATCGGTGGTTACGCCGGGTGCATTCCGGACCGAATTTCTCGGCCAGGATTCGATCCGCCGGATCGCTGGACAAGGTGTCTATCGCACGGTCGATGACGCGCTGGCGCGCTGGGCTGCAAACGATGGCAGGCAAATGGGCGACCCGACGCTGGCAGCGGCCGCGATCATGCAAATGGTCGAGGCCGATTCACCGCCGCTCGACTTGCTGCTTGGGCAGGACGCCCTCGATCGTGTCGAGCGACGCACCGCACGAATGATCGCCGATATTCAGGCATGGCGATCCGTCTCGATCGGAACCGCGCACCGCTAGACCAATGGACAAGGCTGCGCACGTGTCTGCAGCACAGGCCGCCGTGCATGAAATCGCCATCGAGATCGCGGTTGCCGTCACCAATACCACCGGCCACCTGCGCGCATTCGAGCGGTCTGACGACGTACCGTTCCTCACTGCATCGGGCGCCGAGGACAAGGCCTGGACCTCGGCATCTTTTGGATTCCAACCCATGTAATGACAGCTTTACGCGCCTTGACCTTCGACATGCCCGGAGCCTGACGTCAGCCACTGGCTCGCTATGATCGCGGTGGTCCGGCAAGCCTCGATGCGCCACTCAACATCGAACTCGTCATCAGCGACGGAGCTCGATCAGGTCGCTGAGCACCCTGCTTTTTCTACTTTCTTTCTCAACTCGCGTTTCGGTGGCAGGCACGGCACGCGCGTCATAGATGGTGCAAAGCGACATTCCGGATACTTTTGCGTCATACATCGCCTTGTCCGCTTGGCTGAGACTATCAAAAAGCGGGGCAGGATGTTCTCGGGTCCAGCGGCTGACACCGATGCTCGCCGAGAGCGGAATCCGTATATGTTTATATTGCGCCGGGTTTCCTGCGACCTCGCGGCTGATGCGGCCTGCAATGACCGTCGCTTCCTCAGGGGAGGCTTCCGGCAACAGGATGCAGAATTCGTCTCCGCCGAGACGCGCCAGTGCGTCATTCTTACGAAGACACTCTTTTGCAACCGCCGCGACATGGCAAATACAATGGTCGCCGGCTGAATGACCGTGCTCATCGTTGATCGCCTTGAAGCCATCGAGGTCGATCATCATTACAATGACATCCGTGTTCCGGCGTCGCGCTGCGCTTTCAAAATGATGGGCACGTTCGCGCAGGCCTCTGCGGTTGAGCAGGCCCGTCAGTTCGTCATGCGTGGCCAGCATCGCAAGGCGCGCGCGAAGACTGTCGGTGGTCATCAGCGAGAAGCCCAGGCTGATGGTGCCGACCATCAGGACGATGACGGCGAGAAACCACGGCGCCAGAGCGGCATAATGCTGTTCCGACAACATCGCGCCGACACGGGCAAGATTGAGCGAGAACAAAACCACGTAGCTCGCCAGAAGCCCCCCAATCGAACTGATGGCAACTTTGGCGCCGATACCGACCGTATCATGTCGAACGACCGCGATCAGGGTCATGACCAGGACGGTTGCATGCCCTGCGGTATAGACGAGGTTGTGCCGCCCGTAGCTTTGTCCCGCAAACGACAACAAGCCGGCAGCCACGGCGACCATCGACAGAACGAGAAACCATTGGCTTTTTTGTCTCGCGAATATTCTTGCGCCTTGCCAATAGCAGGCAAGCCCGATCATGACCGTCAGCATACCGAGGTGATTGAGGACGATGTAGCCGAAGAACGCTTTGGCGACGAGCAGACTGCCGCCCCCGGCAATGAGAACGCAGGCCGTCAACCAGTAACGCGCCGCGCGCAACCATCGATAGCTTCTGCAGATAAAGACCCACGCAAAGGCAAATATCAGTCCTATCGTCACCCCTGCGAAATAAAGCGTCTGTAGATGAAGATGCATTTCGCTTCGAAATTCCGCGGATAACGGCGTGAAACGATGCCGCTATGTAAGTCATATGGTCCGCGTGTATGAAGCATGATTTAGCTGCGACATCCTTTCCGGGTTGGATAAAATTTTTACCAATCCACCGATTGGCTCATCACTCGAACGAAACAACGATAGAGTGCGGAAAAGCGGATGAGGCGAGACTGATTTCAGATCGCAGTTGAAGCCGATCTGTCTGACGGACGTAATATTCCTCCTCATTGCCGCTCGCCGAGTTCAAAATGCCCGCCGGTCGATCGTCAGGCTCCCCATTCCTCACCCCAGACTTGCACCGAATGCCCCTGAGAGACCTCTCGATAGATTCGCGGCGGCACCTCGTAGTC
>Ga0153956_1001176_pt1 | contig 24427 bp, 26 predicted proteins | sample TSFL040MetaG_FD_104704 | JGI IMG/M metagenome (GOLD analysis project Ga0153956, IMG submission 104704) | Attine ant fungus gardens microbial communities from Florida, USA - TSFL040 MetaG | ecosystem: Host-associated > Fungi > Mycelium > Unclassified | place: USA: Florida, Wekiwa Springs... | reverse complement strand
TCGCGAAGATCATTCGATATAGGTGCGGTCATCGGATGCTGGCCTCCATCCAGCCAGCATCAATGAATCAGAACAAAACTGATTTGGGAATCGCATTCGATTCAGAAAAACACGGAAACGCTCGAAGAGGGGCGCTTTTGCGGGGCAGGAGGTGGTGGGGCTTGCGGGAAACCGGCGGCGAGTAGGCCTCGTGGAGAGCGCCTCGCGAGGGGACGGAAAGCAAGAAATGGTTAACCATAATCGTTAGAATTGTTCGGATATTGCCGAAATGCATCGCAAATTTGACACGATATAATCATGATTAAAGCTCCGTTAGTGGTTGCGGGATAGGTCGTCCGCTGAGGGGTGGGCGTGTTCTTCCCGAGTGTGAGTGCTTCTTGGTAACGGCGTAGGACAAATGAATTTTCAGATTGCTGCGGGGACATACGCAACGGCTCTGCGATGGTTCGGTTTGTCGCTCATGTGTGCGACGGTGACCGCTTGCGGCTCGACGCACGTCGTCGAGAAGCGCGTCGCTCACGGCAAGGAATACTTCTCCGAAAAGGAATATGGGGTGAAGGCAAGCCCCCGCGTCGCCTACGGCAACAACCTGCGCAAGGGCGGCGGCCGCTACATGGTCGGCGATCCCTACATGGTTCGCGGCAAGTGGTACTATCCCAAGGAAGACATGTCCTACAACAAGGTCGGCGTCGCCTCTTGGTACGGCTCGGCCTTCCATGGGCGCCTGACCGCCAACGGCGAAGTCTACGACCAGCAGGGGCTGACCGCCGCCCATCCGACGTTCCCGCTGCCGAGCTATGCGCGCGTCACCAACGTCGAGACCGGCTCGTCGGTCATCGTCCGCGTCAACGACCGCGGCCCCTATCATTCCGATCGCCTGATCGATCTTTCCAACAAGACCGCCGATATGCTCGACCTGCGCGACAGCGGCACGGGCAAGGTGCGCGTGCAATATGTCGGCCGCGCGCCGCTCGACGGGCACGACACGCCGTATCTCATGGCCTCCTACATTCCGAAGGGCTCGCGCATCCCGAGCATCAATCCGGGCGGCCAGATCGCCACCGGCGTCATGGTGGCTTCCAATTCCAGCCGCATCACCGCGGACGAGCTGCCCGACTATGGCGGCACGCCGGAGCGCGCGCCGAAGCGCATGGCGGCAGCGCTCGCGCCGGCCTCCGTTCCGGTGCCCGTGCAGGCGCGGGCGGCAGCTCCGGTTCCCGTCCCGGTTTCCTATTCCGCGACCGCCTATGCGGGCTCGACGCCCACCGCGCCGGCGCCCCGCGAGCCGACCATGGTCTGGGGCGGAACGATGCCCGCGGCCCAGCAGCCGATGGCCGTCGATGGCTCCGCTCCGGCGCTTCTGCCGGTCGTCGGCCCCATCCCTTACGAGCGCCCCTATGCGCGCGGCAACGTGGCGAGCCTCGATGCGCCGCTGGTCACCGCCTATGGCGAGGAGCCGGTGAAGACGGTCTACGTCAAGCTCGCCTTCGACGCCGTCATGGTCCGCAACGACGGACTGACGCAGGAATCCATTCTTGCCGCCTACAAGCGCCAGCATCAGGCTGTCGCGACGGAATAGCTACTCGAACCTAGTCGCGCAGCCGCAGTTCGTCGGTCTGCATCTGCATCGACCCGAGGGTTTCCAGGAAGCTCATGCCGAGCAGGCTCTGGTCGAGCTTGCCGTCTTCGGCCACCATCGCATTGACGTTGCGGCGGACGATCGGGCCGATGGCGACTTCGCGCAGCTCGACGGGCGCGGCGCGGGCGCGGCCGTTGGCGGTCATCACCGTCATGGAATAGTTGAGGTTCTCCGGGATCAGGCCGACGCGTGCCGCGTCCTCGCGCGACAGCGTCAGCATGCTGGCGCCGGTGTCGACGAGCATCCGGATCGTCTGGCCGTTGACGGAGACGTCCGCCTCGAAATGTCCGCTCATCAGCTTGTGCAGGATGACCTCGTCGCCGCCTTCGCTGGTGACGACGAAGGCGTGGCCGGGGATCAGGCCGGCGAGCAGCCGGTTGCCGACGTCGCTTGCCTCGCGGCGATAGACGTAAGCCGTTGCCAGCGCCAAGATGATGACGAGCCAGATCAGCAGGTGGCGCAGGCTCTCGCCGACGGCGCGGCGGCCCGCCCAGATGCCGGCGCCGATGAGCACGGCGAGCGGCGCCAGGTAGACGAGGCGGCCGAAATCGTCGTTGGCGACGCCGAGGATGCGGTCGTTACCTTGGTTGAGCAGGAGAAGCGCCAGGCCGATGCCGAGGATCGCCAGCGCGACGGTGAAACGCGACATCAATCCATGCGCTCCCGCGCCATGCGCTGACGGCGGGTTTCGCGGCGCGGGCGGCGCTCGACCGTCGCCAGCCGCGCCGGCAGCACGCTCATGATCTCACGGCGTTCCTCGTCGCTGTAGAGCGTCCACGCGCCGATCTCCTCGCGCGTGCGTCCGCAGCCGAAACAGTAGCCGGTGGTCATGTCGATGGAGCAGACGAGGATGCACGGTGTTTGCATGGCGCATATATCGTCGCTTCAAAGGAACAACGCAAGTCCGCAGAAAACCGCGATCTCGCAAATCTGCTGGGTGGCGCCGATGGTGTCGCCGGTGTGGCCCTGAAGGCGGCGGCGCACATGGGCGGTGAAGGCGCGCGCCGAGAGCGCCGTCACCAAAACGGCGGTGAAGAGGGGAAAAAGCCGCCCCTCGGGCAGCACGAGCGCAGCGGCGGCAAGGAGCAGCGAGAGGCCGACCGCGATCCGCGCATCGGCCGTACCCGGCTGTCCGGCACGCGCCGCCACGCCGTCCGCCTTGGCGGGCGGAAGGTGCGCCCAGTGCCAGACCATGGCGCTGCGGCTGAGCGCTGCGGCGGCGGGGAGCGCAAGCGCTGCGGCAAGCGGGGGGAAATGCCGGGCGATGGCCGCAAGGGCTGCGGCCCGCAGCGCGAAGGACAGGATGAGCGCGATGGCGCCATAGGTGCCGATGCGGCTGTCCTTCATGATCGCCAGTGCGTGCTCGCGGTCCCGTCCGCCGCCGAGCCCGTCGGCGGTGTCGCCGAGGCCATCCTCATGCAGGGCGCCGGTGATCAGGCATTGCAGGGCGAGCGCGAAGAGCGCGGTCAGGAGCGCGTCGGCACCCATCCGGGCAAGCAGGAAGACGAGGAGGGCAGGCGGTGCGGCAATCAGCGCACCCGCGAGCGGAAAGGTCCGCGCGAGGCGCGGGAGCGGCACGTCAGGCCCCCGAAAGACCGATTGCGGCATCGGAATGCGGCTCAAAAAGGCAAGGCCGCGTGCGACGTCGCCGGCATAGTCCTTCGCGCCCATTCTTCCCCGTGGCCTGCGACAATCAGGGGCGCTTTTGGAGTTGTTCGCGCCCGCATCCATCATTTATAGAGTCGCCACGAACAAGAGCCGATTTCGAACGAAAACACAAGTTCGGCCGGCCAAGACAAGGAACTGAGTGATGAGCGTGACCGGTCTGCCCTTCGACGACTTCCGCACCCTGCTGCGCGATCTGCCCGGTCCGGATTCGGCCGCACTCGTCGCCGCGCGCGACCGCGACGCGCAACTGACCAAGCCGCCGGGCGCGCTCGGCCGGCTGGAAGAAATCGCCTTCTGGCTTGCCGCCTGGACCGGCCGCTCGCCGTCGGTGAGCCGTCCGCTGGTGGCGATCTTCGCCGGCAATCACGGCGTGACGAAGCAGGGCATCACGCCGTTTCCGCCGTCCGTCACCCAGCAGATGGTCGAGAATTTTGCCGCCGGCGGTGCGGCGATCAACCAGATCTGCGTCGCCTACGATCTCGGCCTGAAGGTCTTCGACCTCGCGCTCGACTATCCGACCGCCGATATCACCGAGGAGCCGGCGCTTTCCGAGCGCGACTGTGCGGCGACCATGGCCTTCGGCATGGAAGCGATTGCCGGCGGCACGGACCTGCTCTGCATCGGCGAAATGGGCATCGGCAACACCACCATCGCGGCCGCGATCAACTATGCGCTTTATGGCGGCACGGCCGAGGAATGGGTCGGTCCCGGCACGGGTTCCGAAGGCGAGATGCTGAAGCGCAAGATCGCCGCCGTCGAGAAGGCGGTGGCGCTGCATCGCGATCACCTTACCGATCCGCTGGAAATCCTGCGCCGCCTCGGCGGCCGCGAGATCGCCGCGATGGCGGGCGCCATCCTTGCCGCGCGCATGGAGCGCATTCCGGTCATCATCGACGGTTATGTCGCGACCGCTGCCGCCGCCATCCTCAAGGCGGCCAATCCGGCCGCGCTCGACCATTGCCTGATCGGCCACGTCTCCGCCGAGCCGGCGCATCTGAAGTCGATCGAGAAGCTCGGCAAGACGCCGCTGCTGGCGCTCGGCATGCGTCTGGGAGAGGGTACGGGGGCCGCGCTTGCCGCCGGTATCGTCAAGGCCGCTGCCGCCTGCCACTCCGGCATGGCGACCTTCGCGAGCGCGGGCGTTAGCAACAAGCACTGAAGCCGCGCAGCGGCTCGCCGCCGTCGAACGAGTGCAACCCCTTCGCCGTCACCCCGGACTCGTTCCGGGGTCCAGCGCGCGCAAGCCCTTGATCGCGAAGAGAGTTTTCCGCGTCGCGGACGCGACGCCGCTGGATTCCCGTGACAAGCACGGGAATGACGGGGCGCTGCTGTATCCCAAATCGCTTGCCGAGCCTTCGGCGAGCCGGTATTCGCTTGTTCGCAAAGAAGGGCGCGAGGCAGGAATGAACGTCGAATTCAACGGACCGGCGGTGAGCAAGAAACGGGGATTTCAGCATTTCTTCGCGGCCGCCTCCTATTCCTGGGGCGGTTTCGTGCGGCTGCTCCGCGAATCCGCCTTCCGTCAGGAACTCGCCTTCTTCGCCGTTGCGCTGATCGTCGTCATCGCGGTCGGCGCGAGCCTCGTCGAAATCGTCCTGACGGTGGTGCTGTTTCTGGCGCTCTTCGCCGTCGAGGCGATGAACACGGCCATCGAAGAGGTGATCGACCGCATCTCGCCGGAAATCTCCAATGTCGGCAAATACGCCAAAGACCTCGGCTCCTTCGCCGTGCTTTGCATGTTGCTCGCCTGCGGGGTGTTTCTGCTCTTCGTGGTCGGCAAGCACCTGCTGCTGGCGGCCTGACCCTCAGGCAAAGCTCTTGCGCCGGCGCTCGACGGAGGGCGCATCCTCGACGGCCGGCAGGCTTTGCAGGACGCGGGTGGCGGGCAGGATTGCGATCGCTTCCGTGCCGGCCCGGAGCTGCGATTTCAGGATGAACTGGCCGTCATGCTTGGCGAGGATCGCCTGGACGATCGGCAGGCCGAGGCCGGTGCCCTGTTCGGCGCTCTTGATGGCGATCGAGCCTTGGCCGAAGGCCGAAAGAACGATCGGGATTTCCTCTTCGGGAATGCCGGGGCCGTTGTCCTTGATCGACACGTACTGACCGCCGCCGGAAGTCCAGCCGATCTTCACATGGATATGGCCGGCGCGCGGCGTGAACTTCACCGCGTTCGACAGGAGATTGAGGATCACCTGCCGCATGGATTTCTCGTCCGCCCAGACGGCGGGCAGCTCCGGCTCCAACTGCTGCGAAATCGAGATGTTCTTGCCGCGGGCGCGCAACTGCACCATGCCGATGCAATCCTCGGCGACGTCGAGCAGCGACACGGCCTCTTCGCTCAGCTCGTACTTGCCGGCCTCGATGCGCGACAGGTCGAGGATCTCGTTGATCAGGTTGAGGAGATGCTGGCCGGAGCGGTGGATATCGTTGGTGTATTCCTTGTAGATATCGTTGTTGAGCGGCCCCATGACCTCGGTCGACATCACTTCGGAAAAGCCGAGGATGGCGTTGAGCGGGGTTCGAAGCTCATGCGACATGGAGGCGAGGAAGCGCGATTTGGCGAGGTTGGCTTCCTCGGCGCGGCGCCGCGCCTCGTCCGACATGGATTTCGCCACTTCCAGCTCGGCGATCAGGTTGTCCTTCTGCGACTGGAAGGACAATATCTTCAGGTTCGACTGGAAAAGCCGGTCGGTGACGAAGCTGAAGAAGATGATCGCCGCGGCGAAGGTGGCCGTCAGGCTCACTTCGAACACGCCGTGCGTGGTCGCCGCCTTCAGCGCGAGCGCCAGCGCCGTCGGGGCGAAGGCGAAGAAGATGGCGCGCGGCAGCAGGAAGTGCGACATGGCCGAGACGCAGAGTGCGACGAGCAGCGTCGCCCCCTTGAACACCACGAAGGCATCGTTGCTGTAGCAGGCATCGCAGCCGATGAGCGCGAAGAAGGCCCAGCAGCAGCCGACCAGCATCTGGCCGAGAATGAGGATCGGCCGCCAGCGGCGCGCGCTCTCGGCGGTGATCGTCTGCTTGCGGAGATAGCGGCCGAGCAGCATGTTGACCGCGTGCGCGGTGAGCGTCAGGAAGGCCCAGCCGACGATCTGGACGTCGCGGGTGATATACATGCCGAGTGCGGCGACGACGATGACGAAGATCGGCATCACCGATGCGCCCTGCAGCATGGCGTGCAGGTGCATCATCATGATCTCGCGGTCGAAGCTGCCGCCGCCACCCGATTGCAGGCGCTCGCGCGTCATCCGCACCGCGCGCGACACCGCCTTGTTGCGATGGCCGCGCGTGCGGTCGACGATGATCTTGTCTGTCGATGTGCTGACGCCGCTACCCATGTGAACGTTGAAAACTTGTCTTGCAGATGATGACAGACTAGCCGGCAATCCTTAAGAAGATGCTGCCGGCGAAATGATTTGTTTGCCATCTTTGCCAAGGATTTGTTTCGGAAGGAGGCACGGGCGTGGCGCGGTTCGGGCGTTTATTCCGTGACGGTTTGACGGCCTTTGCCGCCCTGGCGCTGCTTTCCCTCCTCGCATCGAAGATGAACAACCGTCAGGAAATCTTTCAAAGCGGCGGATTTTTCGTCATCGACGGCGATACGCTGTCGCGTCAGGGCGAGCGCCTGCGCCTTCTCGGCATCGACGCGCCGGAGCGCGACCAGCAATGCGAGCGGAGCGGCGCCTCCTGGGCCTGCGGGCGCGAGGCGCGCGATCTGCTGGTTAAGCTTTTGAAGGATGGCGGGGTGGAATGCCGCGGCGGCGACCACGACCGCTACGGGCGGCTTCTGGCGACCTGCCGCGCGGGCGGGATCGACCTCAACCGCGAAATGGTCCGCCGGGGAATGGCCGTGTCCTATGGCGCCTACCGTGCCGAAGAGGCCGAGGCGCGGGCGGCGCGCGCCGGCCTCTGGGCGGGGAATTTCGAGCGGCCCGCGGATTATCGGCGCGACGAGCAGATCGGTCGCCGGACGGCAAGCGACCCGTTCTCCGCGATCCGTGACGCCGTGCGGCGGCTTGCGGGGATGCCATGACCGAAACGCCGGATCGCGAAGCCGTATTGGAGAGGCTGGGGCAGGAGATCGCCGCCTGCCGCGTCTGCCGCGACCGGCCGGCGCGGGGGCCGGAGGACCGGCTGCCACACGAGCCGCGCCCGGTCGTGGTGATGTCCTCGCGCGCCCGCATCCTGATTGCCGGGCAGGCGCCGGGCCTGCGTGTCCACGAAAGCGGCCTGCCTTTCGACGATGCTTCCGGCGACCGGCTGCGGCAATGGCTCGGCGTCGACCGCGCGGGATTCTACGATCGCGACCGCTTTGCCATCGTGCCGATGGGCTTCTGCTTTCCGGGCTACGATGCGGCCGGCAGCGACCTGCCGCCGCGGCGCGAATGTGCGCCGCTCTGGCGAAAGCGCGTGCTCGATGCCATGTCACAGATCGAGCTTATCCTGGTGATCGGCCAATATGCGCAGGCCTATCATCTCGGTGCTGCGCGCATGCGCTCCATGACCGATACGGTGGCGCAATGGCGGCACTACCTGTTCGACGGCTCCGCGCCGGCCGTGCTGCCGCTGCCGCATCCGAGCTGGCGCAACAGCGGCTGGCTGAAACGCCATCCCTGGTTCGAGGCGGAGCTGCTGCCCGAGCTGCAGAAACGTGTAAAAGACCTCATCCGGTGAAACAAGTTTCTTTTCCTTCGCCGGAATCAGGCTATAGAAGGAATATATTTCGAAAGGATTTGGGGATGGACCGTCTCGACCGCAAGATCCTGCGCCTGCTGCAGGAAGATTCGACGCTGGCCGTCGCCGACCTCGCGAAGAAGGTCGGCCTGTCGACGACGCCGTGCTGGCGCCGCATCCAGAAGATGGAGGAAGACGGCGTCATCCGCGGCCGCGTGGCGCTGCTCGATCCCGAAAAGGTCAACACCAAGGTCACCGTCTTCGTCTCGATCCGCACCAACAGCCATTCGATCGAGTGGCTGAAGCGCTTCTCCGAAGTGGTGTCCGATTTTCCCGAAGTGGTCGAATTCTACCGCATGAGCGGCGACGTCGACTACCTCCTGCGCGTCGTCGTCCCCGACATCGGCGCCTACGACGCCTTCTACAAGCGCATGATCGCCAAGATCGAAATCCGCGACGTCTCCTCCGCCTTCGCGATGGAACAGATCAAGTATTCGACCCAATTGCCGCTCGACTACATGACGCTGGACAGCGCGAAGTCGAACGAGGATTGAGGGCGCCGCCGTACAGGTGGCGCATTGGCCGGATTTCGTCTACCATAGCCGTCGTTCAGGAGACGTGCGATGCGATTGACGGAAGAGTTGCGTGCCAAGGCCGATAGGATTGCTTCCGCTGGTCGCCGTATCAAGGAGGAAGCGCATCGGCTCGGGGCGTCGTTTTCCTATGCCGATCCTGCGCGAGAGAATATCATCATCATCGAGAAGCCGGATGGCGCGGTGGAATGCCGCGCGGTTGCGAGGCCGGAAAGTCACAGGCATTCGGCCGCTTCTTGACGTCCGTTTCAGCTCTTCCGCCCGAATGCACGATTTTTGCCGGCCCGAACGGCGCCGGAAAATCCACCCTATACGAGATGTTGAGCCTGCCCGGCACCTTCATCAACACCGATGACGTCGCTCGTGCACTCAATCCCGCCGACCCCGGCGCGGCCGCATTGGCTGCGGGGCGCCAAGTATTGCATACGCTTGAGGAGACCTTGGCGGCACGGCACGCCGGTCCTTCAGCTACGAAACCACGTTGAGCAGCCATCAGTCGCTGAGCGTTCTGAGGGAGGCGCGTCTGCGCGGCTATCGGGTCGGCCTCGTGTTCGTCGCGCTCTCGTCCGCGGACCTGCATGTCGAGCGCGTGCGGAACCGGGTGCAGAAAGGTGGCCATCATATCCCGGAGCATGTCGTGCGCCGGCGCTACGATCTGGCTTTCGAGAACCTCCCCAAGGCCATTCGCTTCGCCGATGTCGTTGCCGTCTTCGACAACAGCGGCGCGGAAGGTCCGCGGCTGGCGCTGCAGATTGAGGCCGGAAGCGTGGTTGTCTGTTCGCTTACAGGGAAAAACGCTTTCGACCGTCGCCTTGCTGAAGCGGTTGCAAGGGGGCTGGGCGTCACTTCGGCGGAGATCACAGCGCCTTAGCCACCCATCCTCCGTCATGCTCGGGACAAGCCCGAGGATGACGAAAGAGCCGTGGGCGAGGGTGTGCGGTGGCGGAAGTGCGGGTTACTTCCCCTCCAGCCGCGCCAGCAGCGACGACGTATCCCAGCGATTGCCGCCCTGGGCCTGGACGTCGCCGTAGAATTGGTCGACGAGGGCGGTGAGGGGCAGGCGGGCGCCGTTGCGGCGGCTTTCGCTGAGCACGATGCCGAGGTCCTTGCGCATCCAGTCGACGGCGAAGCCGAAGTCGTATTTGCCCTGGTTCATCGTCTTGTGCCGGTTTTCCATCTGCCAAGAGCCGGCAGCGCCCTTGGAAATGACCTCGATCACCTTTTCGATGTCGAGGCCGGATTTCTTGCCGAAGTGGATGGCCTCTGCGAGGCCCTGGACGACACCGGCGATGCAGATCTGGTTCATCATCTTGGTGAGCTGCCCCGCGCCGACCTCGCCGATCCGGCCGACCATGCGCGCATAGGCGTCGATCACCGGCCGGGCCTTCTCGAAGGTTTCCTCGTCGCCGCCGCACATCACCGTCAGCACGCCGTTTTCAGCACCCGCCTGGCCGCCGGACACCGGCGCGTCGATGAAGCCGCAGCCCTTGGCACTGGCTGCTGCATGGAGTTCGCGCGCGACTTCCGCACTTGCCGTCGTGTTGTCGATCAGGATCGCGCCGGCCTTCATGCCCGACAGCACGCCGTTTTCGCCCGTCGTGACGGAGCGCAGGTCGTCGTCGTTGCCGACGCAGGTGAAGACGAAATCCGCGCCCTCGGCAGCGGCGGCCGGGGTCGGCGCGTGCTTGCCGCCATATTGCTTCGCCCACGCCTCAGCCTTGCCGGCGGTGCGATTGTAGACGGTGACGTCGTGGCCTCCCTTGACCTTCAGATGTCCCGCCATCGGATAACCCATCACGCCGAGGCCGATGAAAGCAACCTTTGCCATGCACGCTTCTCCTTCCATGAATTCGGTTGAGGCTTAGCGGAAAGGGGCCTCGCGCGAAAGGTCGATTTGCCCCGGAACCGGGCGGGGCGGCCGATCCGTGGAAGAGATTTTCGTGAAAGGCGGCCGCGGCGGCAGCTCGCTTCGCCGTCATTGGGTAATTTCGCAAAATCTATTGTCGATTAAATCTATAGTCTTTGAAATCATTCCTTTCATGACGCCGGCCCGAACGGATGGCGCGGCATCGGACAGGAAAGGGACGGTCATGATCACTCGCAGGCAAACGCTCGGTCTTTTGGGAGCCGCGACGGCGGCGGCGGTCATGTCCGGCGCGGGTGCCGCGCGCGCCGCGGCGGCCACCACGTTTCGCATCGGCTGGCAGAAGAACGGCGTGCTGGCGCTTGCCAAGCGCAAGGGTGCGCTCGAAGCGCGGCTCGCCGATCGCGGCATTTCCGTCGAATGGTCGGAGTTCACGTCGGGGCCGCCGCTTCTGGAAGCGCTCGGGGCCGGCGCGCTGGATTTCGGCGCCACCGGCGATGTGCCGCCGCTGTTTGCGCAGGCCGCCGGCGCCGATCTGCTCTATGTCGGGCTTTACCGGGGCAGCCCCGAAGGCTCGGCGATCCTTGTCCGCAAGGATAGCCCGATCCAGACGCTTGCCGATCTCAAGGGGCGCAGGATCGCCTTCAAGCGCGGCTCCAGCGCCCATAACGTCGCCGTCAAGGCGCTGCGCAAGGGCGGGCTGACGCCGGCGGATGTCGAGGCGGTCGATCTGTCGCCCTCCGATGCGGCGGCAGCCTTCAAGAACGGCAGCATCGATGCCTGGTCGATCTGGGACCCGTATCTTGCCATCGCCGAGGCCGATCCTGACACGCGCATCCTGACGACGGCGCGCGGCCTCGTCGATTCCTACAGCTTCTTCCTCGGCAATGCCGATTTCACCAAAGCCAACCCCAAGGTGATCGTCGACGTGCTCGACGAGCTGAAAAAGACCGGCACCGAGGCGCAAGCGAATTTCGAGGCGAGCGTTACGGCGCTGGCCGAAATCACCGGTGTTCCCGCCGAGGTGACGCGCGTGACGCTGAAGCGCCCCGACGCCGATCTCGGCAGCGTCTCGACGGTCACCGACGCGGCCGCCGCCTACCAGCAGGCGCTTGCCGACGAGTTCTTCGCGCTCGGCGTGCTCCCCCGAAAACTCACCATCGGCGATGTCCTCTGGCATCCGGCCGCCGGCTGACCTCTTTACGATTTGCATCAGGAGACGAATTTCATGACCACCCCGTCCAAGCCCATCGACTTTCTCTGGTTCATCCCGACCTCCGGCGACGGCACCTATCTCGGCTCGGCCGATCTCAACCGCAGCACAGAGATCGGCTACCTGACCCAGATCGCTCAAGCCGCCGACCGGCTCGGCTTTTCCGGCGTGCTGCTGCCGACCGGCGTTGCCTGCGAGGAATCCTTCGTCACGGCGGCAGCCCTTGCGGCCCATACGCAGAGGCTGAAATTCCTGGTGGCCATCCGGCCGGGCACGGCGTCGCCCGCCTATTACGCGCGCCTGGCATCGACGCTCGACCGCGTCTCGAACGGGCGGCTGCTCCTGAACATCGTCGTCGGCGGCAGTCCGGGCGAGCTTGCCGGCGACGGCATCTATCTGGAGCATGACGAGCGCTACGCCCATGCCGAGGAATTCTTCACCGTCTTCGAGGAACTGCTGGAGAAGGGGTCCGCAACCTTCGACGGCAAGTACATCAAGGCGACCGGCGCGCGTCTCGGCCTGCCGCCGGTGCAGGCGCCGCGCCCGCCGCTCTATTTCGGCGGCTCGTCCGATGCCGGCATCGACTTCTCCGTCGGCCGCGTCGACAAGTACCTGACCTGGGGCGAGCCGCCGGCGCAGGTGGCGGAGAAGGTGGAAAAGGTGCGTGCGGCCGCCGCCGCCAAGGGCCGTAAGGTCAGCTTCGGCATCCGCCTGCATTTCATCGTGCGCGAGACGGACGAGGAGGCGTGGGCCGCAGCCGACCGGCTGATCTCGCATCTCGACGACGCCACCATCCGCGAGGCGCAGGAGCGTTTCGTGAAGGAGTCCGACTCCGTCGGGCAGCGGCGCATGGCGGCGCTGCACGGCGGGCGGCGCGACAAGCTCGAAGTCTCGCCCAATCTCTGGGCCGGCGTCGGGCTGGTGCGCGCCGGCGCCGGCACGGCGCTGGTCGGCTCGCCGAAGACGGTCGCCGCGCGGCTGCGCGAATATCAGGAGATCGGTATCGAAACGGTGATCGGCTCCGGCTATCCGCATCTGGAGGAGGCTTACCGCGTCGCCGAGCTGCTGTTCCCGGAACTGGGGCTGAAGCGCGACGAGCAACGAACGAGCTTCCGCAGCGAGTTCGGCGGCGCCCGGCCGGTTTTCGCCGGCGGCAGCCATGGCGGCAATCTCAAGGTCGTTTCCGGCTCCTGACCGGTCCATTTCGCGAGGAACCCAATATGTCCGCATTCGATACCCTCTCGGTCGGCAGCGCGCCGCGAAGCCGGGTCCGTCCCATTCGCGCGGCGCGGCCGGAATTGCCCTTACGGCATCTGAGGCCCTATCTGCTGCCGGCGGCCGTCATCGCCGCCTGGCAGCTTGCGGCCTCCGCGGGCTGGATTTCCTCGCGCATCATGCCGTCGCCGGCCGATGTCGTTCTGGCCTTCTGGCAGACGACGGCGAGCGGCCAGTTGCCGCACGATATCGTCGTTAGCGCCGGCCGCGCGCTGGCCGGCCTTGCGGTCGGCGGGGCAATCGGCTTCCTGCTCGGTATCGCCAACGGCGTGTCGCGGGTGAGCGAGGAACTGACCGACACGACGCTGCAGATGCTGCGCACCATTCCGCACCTCGCCATGATCCCGCTGGTGATCCTCTGGTTCGGCATCGGCGAGGAGTCGAAGCTCTTCCTCACTGCGCTCGGGGTGCTGTTTCCGGTCTATCTCAACACCTATCACGGGGTGCGCAATGTCGACCGCGACCTGATCGAGATGGGCCGCGTCTACGGCATGGGCCATTGGACCCTTTTCCGCAAGGTGATCTTTTCGGGCGCGCTTCCGTCGATCTTCGTCGGCCTGCGCTATGCGCTCGGCATCATGTGGCTGACGCTGATCGTCTCGGAATCGATCGCCGCGTCCTCCGGCATCGGCCATATGGCAAACAATGCCCGCGAATTCATGATGACCGACGTCGTCGTGCTGTCGCTCGTGGTCTATGCGGCGCTCGGCAAGCTGGCCGACGTGGTGGCGCGGACGCTGGAACGCCGGACGCTGCGCTGGAACGCGGCCTATCGCGATTAAGGAGACGACGATGGCGACGATGATCCATGAGCGCTTTCATGCCGCCGAAGCCGAGAGCCTTGCGGAGCGCCTCGCCGCGCCGGAGGCCGGCGCGGTCGCGATCCGTGTCCGCGGACTGGAGAAGAGTTTTGGCGGCAACCGCGTGCTGCGCGGCGTCGATCTCGACATTCCCGCCGGCCAGTTCGTCGCGGTGATCGGCAAGAGCGGCTGCGGCAAGAGCACGCTGCTGCACATCCTGCTCGGGCTCGACGAGGCGAGCGGCGGGCATGTGCGCTTCGAGGACGGCGAGGGCAGGGACGCGCGCCCGAATGCCCGCATCGTCTTTCAGGAGCCGCGGCTGCTGCCCTGGGCAACCATTGCCGACAACGTCGCCGTCGGCCTTGGCCGGGAGGGCATGCCTCAGGAGCGGGAGCGCAAGGTGCGGGCGGTGCTTTCGGAGGTGCAGCTTGAGGCCAAGGCGGGCGAATGGCCATCGCGCCTTTCCGGCGGCCAGCGGCAGCGCGCGGCCCTTGCCCGCGCCCTCGTCAGCCGTCCCGGCCTGCTGGCGCTCGACGAACCGCTCGGCGCGCTCGATGCCTTGACGCGGATCAGCATGCAGCAGTTGCTGGCGCGCGTCTGGAGCGAACTCGGATTCACGGCGCTGCTCGTCACCCACGATGTCAGCGAGGCGGTCCATCTCGCCGACCGCGTCGTCGTGCTGGAGCAGGGCCGTATTGCCCTCGATCTGACGATCCCTGAGCCGCATCCACGCCGGCACGGCGATCCGAAGCTGGCCGAGCTGGAAGGCAGGCTGCTTTCGGCGATATTGGGGGAGGGGAAGGCGCGCGCATAGCCCGCCTCCCCGTCGGCGCTCGCTTACTGCCCCGCCGCCGTGTCGGTCTTGTCTTCCGTGCCGGTTGCCGCGCCGTCGTCCTCGCCGGCCGCATTTTTCCTGGGCTTCTGCTGCGCCCCGCCTTCGATGATCTGCAAAGTCTCGACACGGCGCTTCCGTGGGCACTCCTGCAGCGGGCATAGATCGTCCGGAGGGTTGTCGAGGCGGGCCGAGCGCGCGCCGAGATTGTCGCACATGTCCTGCCATATCCGGCGCAGGCGGCGGATATGGATGTCGTCGGAAATCCAGGCCATCAGATGCTCGACGCATTCCTTTTCGGCGCCCGGCCTGACGGTGATCAGCTGGCGTGCCCACAGGCAGTAGTCGTCGACCGAGGCCACCTTGACCGTGCCGTCCTGGGCCTTGACGAGCGGCTGGGTCGCCGAGAGCGTGCAGACCTCCTTCATGGTGCCGGTGGCGGCAAGCAGGATTCCGGCGAACAGCGTGTCGAACTCGTCGGGGCCGGCCTTGCCGGGAATATAGGAGGCGGTGCGGCCGGTCTTGTAGTCGATGGCCCGTTCCAGATCGAAGATCGTCCTGACGTTCATTTCCCGCAGCAGCAGGAAACGCTCAAGGCCGACGACGCAGCAGAGCTGCGCCTGCGCCACCCAGTCGACGGCGCGAAAGATGCCGTAGGGCGTCTCGATGTCGAGCAGGATCGGGTTGTGGGTGGCGAGGTTCTGGACGTCGAAGATGCAGCATTCCTCCAGACGGAAGCGGGTCCAGTAATCGATGCCGTCGATGACGTCGAGCGGGATGGAGCGGGTGATCTTGTTGAAACGGTCGTCGTCCAGCTTGATCCAGCCGACGATGCTCTGCGTCCTCAGATACAGGAATTTCAGCGCGCCGCCGGGCAGCGTCGCAAGCACAGGCGCGAGCGCCATCCATAGCCAGGAAACATCCGCCGAGGGCTTCGTGTCTCCGGGGCCGAACAGCAGCGTGTCCAGCGAGGAAACGGGATCGGGAAAGGCGCGGTAGAGGAGCAGGATGATCACGACCGAACTCAGCACCTCGGCGGATTGCCGCAGAAAGGTGTAGGCGGTCAGGTCGAAGATGGCGAGGCTTCGCACGAAAATGCGCAGCGCGCTGACATAGGCGCCGGCAAACGCGATCGAGCCGATCAGCAGCAATTGGTCATAGGTGGCGGCGCCGGCATCGGCCGGGACGGCGGCCGTCAGTCCCGCCGCGATCGAAAGGCGCAGGCCGTGAAAGCCGTAATAGCTGAGGATGGTGAAGCCGAGCGCCGCCACCAGCATCTGGAACCCGACGCCCCGCATCAGCCGCTGCGACAGCGACATGGCGCCCGTCAGCCGCTGGCGCACTGTCTGGTCCATGTCGGAGAGATCGGGCGACAGGAGATCGGCGGTATATTTGGAAACGACGAACTCCAGCGACGGATTGGTGGAGCTTTGGCCGCCCGCCGTCGTGCGATCCCCTTCCGTCCGGTCGGTCGCCGGGTAGGAATTGACGAAGACATGCAGTTGCCGCAGCCGGCGGCTTCGCAACTGCGTCCGGCCGTGTACGAGGAGAAGCGGCCCCAGGAGCGCGATCGCAAGCGCGATCCAATCCAGTTGCGCCAATTGCTTTTCAAGCCATGGCAGGACGCAAGCGACGCCCTGCCATGAAGCATCCTGTATCTGCTCCATGACGAATTCCCCCAACCCCATGGCGGAGAAGGGTGGCGGAAACGCGCTGGAAAATCCACCAATCGCCCAAAACCTGTGGTTGGGTTGCGTGGATGGCTCGCGCTATTCCTCGCCGCGGTACTTCGCGATGACCAGATGCCCCGGCGTCGGTTCGCCGTTTTCCATGCGGACGTTGATGTCGGTGACGTCGAGGATGTCGAATCCGGTGTCGGCGAGGCGGTCGCGGATGTAGGTGAGGGTGTGGGCGAAGCGCTGGTGCGGGCCGACCATGAAGGCGCGGCCGGCGAAGACGTCGTCGGGCAGCGTCTCGGAGGAGAAGATGAAGAGGCCGCCCGGCGTCAGATTGTCGGCGGTACCGAAGAACAGCGGTTCCAGCGCGCCGAGATAGGGCAGAACGTCGGTCGCGGTGACGATGTCGAAGGGCTCTTCGTCGTTGTCGTCGAGAAAGTCCTCGACCTCGGCCACGAAGAGCGTTTCGTAAAGGTCCTTCTCATGGGCGATCTCGACCATCTTTTCCGAGAGGTCGACGCCGGTCATGTCGCCGACCACGTCGCGCAGCGTGCCGCCGGTCAGGCCGGTGCCGCAGCCGAGATCGAGCAGCCGGCGGAAGGGGCCGAGATGCAGCGCCTGCAGGCGCTGGCGCACCAGCATCGGCACATGATAGCCGAGTTGCTCCACCAGCACGTCCTCGAAGACCTCGGCATGCTGGTCGAAGAGCGTTTCGACATAGGCGTCGGGCGCCTTCATCGGCGTTTCGCCGCGCCCCATGGAGGCGATGCGGACGGCGGCGCCGCCATGGTCGTCGGGGTCGAGTTCCAGAACATGCTGATAGGCCTTGACGGCCGCATCGACGTCGCCCGCCTTTTCGAGCGCCAGCGCGTGGTTATAGGCTTCCGCCAGGGCTTCTTCGTCGATCTTCTTCATGGCTGCCACCTGCCGTTGGTTTTCTGTCCTCTACGGCGACTGCCGGGCTTTTGCAATGCTTTCACACTCGGAGCACAATGATAAGGCGGAGGGGAGAAAGGGAGGACAGATCATGGATTCGGACCTCGGGGCGGCCGGGCGCAAGCGGCCGGCGCTGCCGGCAAGCTCTTCGGAAATCACCAATACGCTCAGCCACTATTATCGCGGCGAACTGGGGCGCATGACCAGCTGGCGCGACCGCATCGACCGGACAACGAACTGGGCGATCACCGTCGTCGCAGCGCTGCTTTCGGTGTCTCTTTCGACGCCGAGTTCTCATCACGGCGTGCTGATCTTCGGCATGATGCTGGTCACGCTGCTTCTGCTGATCGAGGCGCGGCGCTACCGCTTCTTCGATATCTACCGCGTTCGTGTGCGCCTGCTGGAGCGCAGCTACTTCGCGGAAATCCTGTCGCCGGAGGACGCGCCGCATTCCGATTGGGCGGGCGAGATCGCCAAAAGCCTGCGCGCGCCCGTCTTCCTCGTCAGCTATCACGGGGCGGTGCAGCGCCGGCTGGGGCGGAACTATTGCTGGATGTATCTCATTCTGTTTCTGGCATGGTGCCTGAAGATTTCGACGCCGAAGCTGCAGGTGGAGGGCACGCCGCAGCTACAGCCGCACTCCTGGTACTATGTCGTGGAAAACGCGGCACTCGGGCCTATTCCGGGCTGGTTCGTCATCGCCGCCATCGTCATCGCCCATGCCGGCATTTTCTACGCCAGCATCCATCGCGAACGGGACGAAGGCGAACTCGCCCACGGCGAGGCGCATGTGTAACGACAGTTGGAGATTGGAAGCATGGCGCTCAAGCGGATGGACAATGTCGGGATCGTCGTCGAGGACCTCGATACGGCGATCGATTTCTTTCGCGAACTCGGCCTCGACCTCGAAGGGCGGGCCATGATCGAAGGCGAATGGGCGGGACGCGTGACCGGCCTCGGCGACCAGCGGGTCGAGATCGCCATGATGCGCACGCCGGACGGCCACAGCCGGCTGGAGCTTTCCCGCTTCCTCGCGCCGGCGGTCGTCGCGGATCACCGGAACGCGCCCGTCAACGCGCTCGGCTATCTCCGCGTCATGTTCGCGGTGGACGATCTCGACGATACGCTTGAAAGGCTCGGCAGGCGCGGGGCGCAGCTCGCCGGCGAGGTCGTCGACTATATGGGCGTGTACCGGCTCTGCTACATTCGCGGGCCGGAAGGGCTGCTCATCGGGCTTGCCCAGGAACTCCGCTGAGGGTGATGCTCGCAGCGCTCAGTGCAGGATGAATTCGCCCCTGAGCGCCCGCCATTCGCTGGCCGAAATCAGCTTGCGGTGGACGTAGCGTACCGAGTGCAGCGGCCCGTCCAGCCGTTCTTCCCAGAATTTCAGGAAACGCCGCATCTCGGGGAAATCCGGCGCAAGATCGTAGTCCTGCCAGACATAGGTCTGCAGGATCGCGTGGTGGTCGGGTAGACGGTAAAGGATCTGCGCGGTCGTCAGCCCGTAGCCCTTGAGCTGTTTTTCCATGTCCGTATGCATGCTGTCCTCGCTTTCCGTGCGGCGTTCACCGCAACAAGACAATGGAAGCAGGCCATGGTTAACCGAGGCTTTAGGATTGTAACAATTTCATGAATTATGTCAAAAATATCAGCGTGTTAGCATCATGCGGCGGCGAGTGCTGCCAGCCCTCGCCGCTTCCGGCATTCTACCGCTTGAGATGCCGCGTCAGCCGCGCTTCGATCCATCCCCAGAGGTGGCGCAGCGCCTCGACGATGGCGAAGTAGAAGATCGCCGCCCAGAGATAGGTCTGGTAGTCGTAGGTCTGCGAGAAGGTGTAGCGCGTCTGGCCCATCAGGTCGTAGACGGTGATGATGGCGACGACGGCCGAGCTTTTGACGAGGATGATGATCTCGTTGCCGTAGGGGCGCAGCGCCACGATGAGGGCCTGCGGCAGGATGATCTTGTAGAACGAGACGAGCTTGTGGATGCCGAGCGAGGCCGCCGCCTCGTGCTGGCCGTTCGGCACGCTTTCGACTGCGCCGCGCAGGATTTCGGCCTGGTAGGCGGCGGTGTTGATGGTCAGCGAGAACAGGCCGCAATACCAGGCCTCGCGGAAGAACCACCAGAGGCCGACGGTTTCGAGCTGCGGGCGGAAGGCGCCGAGGCCGTAATAGATCAGGAAGAGCTGCGCGAGCAGAGGCGTGCCGCGGAAGATATAGATGTAGCCGTAGGCAAGCGCGCTCAGAAAGCGGTTCTTGGACATTCGCGCCAACGCGACCGGAACCGAGAGGATCGCTCCGCAGATGAACGAGACGGAGACCAGCGACACCGTGGTCCACAGGCCGTTCAGATAGCGCGGGCCGTATTTCAGGAACTTCTCGTTGTCCCAGTTCGTCACCATCAGCAGGATGAGGGCGAGGCCGAAGAGGACCCACAGGGCCAGGAAGGCATAGCCGGCGATGCGCGCCGGGGTCACGGCGGCTTTGACCTGCGGCGGCGCGGGCTGTGCGGGAATGAGGGCTGCGACGTGGCTCATCGGCGTACCTGCCCGCGTTTAGTCCAGCGGTCGATATAGCCGAGCCCGACCGAGGAGAGGACCGCCAGCAGCAGATAGAGCAGGCAGGCGATCGAGTAGAAGAGAAACGGCTGCTTGGTGTAGCGCACGGCGATGCCGGTCTGGCGCAGGATGTCGGAAAGGCCGATGATCGACACGTAGGACGTATCCTTCAACAGGCTCATCCAGAGGTTTCCGAGCCCCGGCAGGGCGATGCGGATGAGCTGCGGGATGATGATCAGCGTCATGGTGCGGCCGCGGTGGAAGCCGAGCGCGTCGCCGGCCTCGTATTGGCCCTTGGGGATCGCCTTGAACGCCGACAGCAGCACTTCCGAGCAATAGGCCGAGAAGACGACGGCGAGCGCGATCATGCCGGCGACGAAGGCGTTGATTTCGACGCGTCCGTCATAGCCGAAGGAGGCAAGCACGGACTGGATGAGGATCTGCATGCCGTAATAGACGATGAACAGCGTCAGAAGCTCGGGCAGGCCGCGGAAGATGGTCGTGAAGATGCCGGCTGCGGTGCGCATCGAGCGCTCCTCAGACTGCTGGGCCAGCGCCACGAGAAAGCCGATGACGAGCCCCACCGGCAGGGTCGCGATGGCGACGCTGATCGTCACCTTCAGGCCGAACGCGATTTCGTCGCCCCAGCCCGCGTCGCCGCAGGCCATGATCGTGCCCTGGCCGAGCCAGGTGAAAAGGCCGGCTGGCCCGCACAAAGGATCGAAAGTCGTGTTCAACCAGGCCCATAAAGAGCCGAGGGCGGAAAACAATCCGCTCATGCCATGTTCCCCTGCGGCTTGCGCCGTTTCTATTATTCAGTCGTTTTCAAACAAAAATGGCGGAAGAGCAAGCCTTCCGCCATCCTCATTTCCCAAGAAATCGACAGCGTCAATCGCCGTAGACGTCGAAATCGAAATACTTGTCCTGAATCTTCTTGTAGGTGCCGTCGGCGCGGATGGCCTTGAGGGCGTCGTTCAGCTTCCCGCGCAGCGCGTCGTCGCCCTTGCGCACGGCGATGCCGGCGCCTTCGCCGTTGATTTCCTTGTCGACCGGCAGGGCGGCGAGAACCTTGCAGCAGCTGCCGCTGTCGGATTTGGTCCATTCCGACAGGACGACGATGTCGTCGATGACGGCGTCGATGCGGCCGGAGGAGATGTCGAGCTTGTATTCGTCAGCCGTCGGATAGAGCTTGAGCTGCGCGTCCTTCATGTGGGCGGTCGCGTAGTTGGCGTGGGTGGTCGAGGACTGGGCGCCGATCGTCTTGCCGGCGAGACCGGCGTTCGTCGCCTCGGTGATCGGCGAATCCTTCGGCACGGCGATTGCCGGCGGCGTGTTGTAGACCTTGGTCGTGAAATCGACCTTCTTCAGGCGCTCGGGCGTGATCGACATGGACGAGATGATCGCGTCGAACTTCTTGGCCTGGAGTGCGGGGATGATGCCGTCGAAATCCTGGTTCACGAAGCTGCACTTGACCTTCATGTGGTCGCAGAGCGCCTCGACGACCTCGATGTCAAAGCCCTGGAACTTGCCGGCGGCGTCGAGCGACTCGAAGGGCGGGTAGGTTGCATCCGTGCCGAAGGTGAGCGCGTCTTCGGCCATTGCGGCGCCGCTGAACAGCGACAGGACGGCGAGCGACGCGGCAGCGAGCAAGCGGGTGGAGTTGCGCATGTTTTCCTCTCTTTTGTTGGCCGCCGGCTCCTTGTTCTTCTCGACGGCGGCAGCATGGGCGGCAATCCGAAGACGCTCGCCTCGACGGGGTACTCTTCTCCTTTTGAGTGAAAATGCAACTGCGTAATGCGTCGCAGCGCCTTTGGCGGTGCGCCATGCACAGGCGGAAAGCTGAATAGAGGCCGTCCGCGGCGTTCATGGCGCGTTAATTGCCGGCTTCCTACAACGTTTATAACAAACTGCGGATGGCCGTGATTTGGCCCCCGCGCAATCGAAAAACGGCCCCAATGCTTGACGATGTGAGGGGTTGGGCTCGTTTTTCGAGACGAGACATGGAAATGTAAGAGGAGACCCCATGGGTACCAGATCCAGATTGTTCGCCAGTGCCGCCTTTCCGCTGCTGTCGCTTTCGCTGATGCTTCAGCCGGCGGCTGCCGCCGCGCTCGCGGTGCCGCCCGTCGGGGCTATCGCGGCCGCCGCAACCCATCCGGTGAACGGGCTGGAGCTGGCCCAGGCCGACGCCCAGCCGCAGGCTCCGGGGAATGAGGAAGAGCTTCAGCGCAAGCACAAGAAGCATGGCGAAGGGCAGGGCGGCGACCAACCCGCCGCTCCGGGTCAGCCCGAGGCGCAGCAGGCCCAGCCGCAGCCGGAACAGCAGCAGCACAAGCACAAGCAGCCGGAAGCGCCCGCAGCGCAGGCCGAACCCGCAGCGCCGGCGCAGCCCGCCGCGCCGCAGCGGATCGAACCGGTTCCGGCCGAGCCGCAACCGCCGAAGAAGCATAAGCAGCCGGAAGCGCCGGCGGCACAGGCCGAGCCCGCGCAGCCCGCCGCACCGCAGCCGGCCGCACCCGCTCCGGCGGAGCCGCAGCCGCCGAAGAAGCACAAGCAGCCGGAAGCGCCGGCGGCACAGGCCGAGCCTGCGCAACCTGCCGCACCGCAGCCGGCCGCACCCGCTCCGGCGGAGCCGCAGCCGCCGAAGAAGCACAAGCAGCCGGAAGCACCGGCAGCGCAGGCCGAGCCCGCAGCGCCGGCCGCACCGCAGCCGGCGGCACCCGCCGAGGCGGAGCCGCAGCCGCCGAAGAAGCACAAGCAGCCGGAAGCGCTTGCGGCACAGGCCGAGCCCGCAGCCCCGGCCGCACCGCAGCCGGCGGCACCCGCCGAGGCCGAGCCGCAGCCGCCGAAGAAGCATAAGCAGCAGGAAGCGCCGGCGGCCCAGGCAGAGCCTGCGCAGCCCGCCGCACCGCAGCCGGCAGCACCGCAGCAGGCCGCTCCCGCGCAGGGCGAACCGCAGGCGCAGCCGAACAGGAAGCATCAGAAGAAGGACGCGCAATCCGCCGAACCGGCGCAGCCCGCCGGACAGGCGCCTGCGCCGTCGCAGGCCGAAGGCGCGAAGCCGGCCGCCGAACCGCAGCCGGCCCAGCCGCCGGCCGCCGCTGAAAAGGCGCCCGCGCCGGCCGAAAAGGCTCCGGCCCCGGCCGGTGCTGCCGCTGCTCCGAAGGCGGAACCCGCGCCCGCAGCGCCGGCCGGCGAAGCACAGCAGGCAGCGCCGGCACCCGCCGGCGAGCAGGTCTCTCCGGCCGAACTGGAACGCCGCAAAAAGATCGCCGAGAATCCGGCATCCTCGACCGGCCCGGTCATCCTGCCCGTGCAGAACGGTGCGGCGGTGCTCGACAGCGACAAGGACGCGGCACGCCGCGGCCAGCGCGGAGAGGGCCGCAACCGGCAGGGCCAGGCCGGCCAGCCGGCTCAGCAGGGTCAGGCGGGTCAGCCGCAGGCGCCCGCAGCCGTCCGCGCTCCGACCTCCGACGCCGACGCGCAGCGTGCGGGCTTCGGCAACCAGCCTCCGGTGCGCATCGAGGCCGTGACCAGCGAGCAGGGCCGCCGCCTCGATCGCCGTCCGTCCTTCGCGCCGCCGCAGGGCGTCCAGGTCGAGCAGAACCAGGACAATCGCGTCATCCTCAACTACGGCGACGGCGTTTTCGTCCGTCATGACGATACGCAGCGCTTCACCCGCGACGGCGAGCGTCCGGTCTATGAGCAGTTGCAGGGCGACCGCTACCGCGAAACCATCGCGCGGCCGGACGGCGACCGTATCGTCACGGTGCGCAACCGCTACGGCGATATCATCCAGCGTTCGCGGCTCGACGCGCGCGGCCGCGAATATGTGCTCTTCTATTCGCCGGAGATGGAAGATCAGCGCGACGGCTACTTCCGCGACCCCGGCGACGACCTGCCGCCGATGCGGCTGCGCATCCCGCTGAACCAGTACATCATCGACACCAGCAGCGACGAGGATCAGGACTATTACGACTTCCTGCGCGAGCCGCCGGTCGAGCCGGTGGAGCGGGTCTATTCGCTGAACGAAGTGCGCTATTCCGCCCGCATCCGCGACAAGGTCCGCCGCATCGACCTCGATACGATCACCTTTGCGACCGGCAGCGCCGAGGTTCCGATGAGCCAGGCGAAGACGCTGCGCGGCATTGCCGAAGCGATCAGCAAGATCGTGCAGAAGGACCCGACCGAGACCTTCCTGATCGAAGGACATACGGACGCTGTCGGTTCCGCACAGAGCAACCTGATCCTCTCGGACGAGCGCGCCGAATCCGTCGCCAACGTGCTGACCGACGTCTACGGCATTCCGCCGGAAAACCTGACCACCCAAGGGTATGGCGAGCAGTATCTGAAGGTGAATACGCAAGGGCCGGAACAGGAAAACCGCCGCGTCACCATCCGCCGCGTGACCGCGCTGGTGCGCCCCATCGCGCAGCGCGATTGAGGGATATCGAATGCCGAATGGAGGCCGCCGGGAAACCGGCGGCCTTTATGCTTTCAGCCCGACCGTCTTCGCGATGAAATCCGCGATCGCCGGCGTGTCGTCGAGATCGAAGACGGCGAGGGGGCCTGCGTCCTCGACCGTGTGATCGGCGGCGATGGCGATGATATGCGGGTCCTGAGGCGCAAGCGGCTGGCGGTTGGCGGCCTCGCTGCGGCGGGCCTCGATCTTCGGGATCGGCTCGCGCTTGTAGCCTTC
>Ga0153956_1001175_pt1 | contig 24429 bp, 28 predicted proteins | sample TSFL040MetaG_FD_104704 | JGI IMG/M metagenome (GOLD analysis project Ga0153956, IMG submission 104704) | Attine ant fungus gardens microbial communities from Florida, USA - TSFL040 MetaG | ecosystem: Host-associated > Fungi > Mycelium > Unclassified | place: USA: Florida, Wekiwa Springs... | reverse complement strand
TGCACGCCCGGCTGGATGCGCCAGAACAGATCCGGCGCCAGCGCGAAATAGCCGCGCGCGGCAAAGCCGTCAGCCAGATCGCGCATCACCTTGTTGATGCCGAAGATCTCCTGGATGACGACGAGGCCCGGCCCGCGGCCCGAGGCAGGCTTCGCCAGATAGCCGCCCATCGCGCCATCCGCCGTCTTGATCGTGATGTCTTCGCCCGCCATTGCCGCATCCTCGGATTGGGTTGCCAATCGCAAGGTTAGCGGCTTCGGCGCCGTGCGGTCTATGCCTGACCTGTCATGCTTGACCCATTGGCGCCGGCATCGGCTGCTGCACCTGTTGCGGCGCGACGCGGAACGGCATCTGCAGTGCCTGCGACAAGGTCACCGGATTGGTGATCGGCTGCGCGCAGCTCATGCGATAGCAGATATAGGCGGTGGGAACTCCGCCCTGCATCGTCTTGCCGAACGCCGGATGGCCTTCCGGCAATTTCTCGTCCGGGTCGACCAGCATCACCATGCCCGTCGGAAGGCTGCGGCCGTTCACCGCGCTCAAGAGTTCGTGCGTCTTGGCGTTGGTGACCGGGCCCACGATCACGACCTGAACGGAGTTCACCATCGTGTCGAGGCTGTTGAGATAGCTCGGCATGGAGATGAAGGCGCGGTTCACCTCGCCGGAGAACGCATCGATGACGGCGTTGCTGCGGGCGCGGTACTGTTGATCCATCGTCGCGAGATAGAGCTTGCACAGAAGCCCCGGCATCAATCCGTTGGCGCACGGCATCGCATTGTCGAATACCGGGCGCGGACGGATGATCAAGGGATCGGCTTCGTCCGACGTGCTGAAATAACCGCCGTTCTGCATATCCCAGAAATGCTCGTTGAGCGTGTGCGTCCAGGCCTGCGCGCGCTGCAGATAACGCTTGTCGTTCGTCGACTCCCACAGTGTGAGCGCCGCGTTGATCATGTGCGCGTAGTCGTCGGAGAAGCTTTCCTTGCTGCGCTTGCCGCCGCGCCAGGAGTGATAGAGACGATCGCCATCGCCCAGCGCTTTCTCCACGAATTCGAACGCCTTGATCGCGGCGGTTGTCCACGGCGTGCGGCGGAAGATGGCGCCGGCGCGCGCCAAGGCGGCGATCATCATGCCGTTGGCGTCCGCCAGAACCTTGTCGTCGCGCTGCGGCGGCGTGCGCCGGTTGCGCATGTCGAGCAGCATCTGACGCTGCTTGGCGAAGAGCGCCTCGTCGGCTTCGCTGACCAGGAACGCGGATTTCGCACCGGCACGGTTCAGGACGTTGAAGCCCTGATGAATGCCGTTGGCGCTGACGTTATAGATCTGCTTGAAGCGCTGCGTCGCGGTGCCGGCGAGCGCGGCATCGATTTCCGCTTCGGTCCAGATGTAATAGCGGCCTTCCTGGCCGTCGGTGTCGGCATCGAGGCTGGTGGCGAAACCGTCTTCCACCTTCATGTCGCGGAAAACCCACGCGATCGTCTCTTCCATGCGCACCTGATAGAGCGGATTGCGCTCGTGCTGCCAGGCAAGCAGCAGCATGCTCACATAGAGCGCGTTGTCGGAAAGCATCTTCTCGAAATGCGGAAGCAGCCAGCGCTCGTCGGTGGAATAGCGATGAATGCCGCCGCCGACATGATCGTAGATGCCGCCTTGCGACATCGTGCCGAGCGTCGTGTTCACGAGCAGGCTGAACTGCACCGTGCCGGTGCGCAGGAAAGAGCGCAGCAGCAGTTCGACATGCGCGAAGTTCGGGAATTTCGGCTGGCCCGTCATGCCGCCGAAGAACAGATCGTAACGCTGGCCGATGCGAAGCCCGGCAAGATCGAGCGGCTGATCGTTCATCGGTCCGCGCAAGTCGCGGCTCCACAGATTGGAGAGCAGCCCGTTCAGCTTCTCGGTGTTCTCCGCGATCTTGTCGCTCTGATCGCGATAGATGGTGAGCACTTCGCCCAGCACCGTCTTGAACGGCGACGGCTGGAAATAGGTGCCGATCAGGAACGGATCGCCCTTGGGCGTGAGGAACGCGGTGAGCGGCCAACCGCCCTGCCCGCCGGCGGCACTCGCAGCCGTCTGATAGATCTGGTCGACATCCGGGCGCTCTTCGCGATCGACCTTGATCGGAATGAAGTTGTCGTTGATCACGCCCGCGATCTCGGCATCCGAGAAGCTTTCGTGATTCATCACGTGGCACCAGTGGCAGGCGGTGTAGCCGATGGAGAGCAGGATCGGCTTGCCCGTGCTCTCGGCTTCGTCCAGCGCTTCGCGGGTCCAGGGGCGCCAGTGGACCGGATTGTCCTTGTGCTGGAGGAGATAGGGGCTGGTTTCCTGGTCGAGCTGATTGCGGCTCATGTTCTTCCTGCGTCCTGATAAAGCGTGTTGTTGGCGCCTGTCCCGGCGCGTAGCTTCCTAGCGCGCGGGAAGCCGCGCTTCCAAGCACGAACCGGAGCTATGGTCAAAGCATGAAGGTCCACGTCGAAATCGACATGACGCCCGAGGAGGCCCGCCGCTTCATGGGCCTGCCAGACGTATCCCGCCTGCAGGAAAAGATGGTGGCGGAGATGGAGCGCCGGATGAAGGCGGCCATGGATACCTCCGACCCCGAGGCCATGATGAAAGCCTGGATGCCGCTGGGCGGCGAAGCCTTCGGCCAATTCCAGAAATTCATGTGGGACGCTGCGGCCAAGACCGCCGGCAAGAAAGACGCGCCGAAGCGCTGAGGCATGGAGCGCGACACCATCTTTGCGCCGTCGACGGCGCCGGGCCGAGCCGGCATTGCCGTCATTCGCGTGTCGGGGCCAAACGCACGGCGTGCCGTTGAAGCGCTTGTGGGCGAAGCGCCCCCATCGCCGAAACATGCGATTTTAAAGGCTTTCCGTGACGCGCGCGGCGAGACGATCGATCGCGGATTGCTGCTCTGGTTTGAAGCCCCGCACAGTTTTTCCGGCGAAGACATCGCCGAATTTCATGTCCATGGCGGCCGGGCGATCATTGAAGCGATGCTTGGCGCGCTGGCGCGGGTGGACGGTTTGCGGCCTGCCGAAGCGGGCGAGTTCACGCGGCGCGCCGTCGAGAACGGCAAGCTCGATCTTACCCAGGCCGAAGCGCTGGCCGATCTCATCGACGCGCAGACCGATGCCCAGCGCAGACAGGCACTCAGCCAATATGGTGGTGCGTTGGCTGCACTCTACGAAGGCTGGCGAACGCAACTGACCCGCGCCGTTGGATTGACCGAAGCCGTCCTCGACTTCCCGGATGAAGAGGTGCCGGATGAAGTACTGAACACTGTTCGGGAAATTGTGGCGGGCCTGATCAAGGAAATTCGAGGTCATCTGGACGATCATCGCCGTGGGGAAATCCTCCGCGATGGCGTAAACTTAACGGTGTTCGGAAAACCGAACAGTGGCAAGAGTTCCCTGCTCAATGCCTTGGCCCAACGTGACGTGGCCATCGTTTCGGAAACAGCAGGCACCACACGGGACGTGATCGAGGTGCGGCTGGACCTCGGTGGCTATCCGGTGATTGTGGCGGATACGGCTGGAATTCGCGAATCTGAGGACCCGGTTGAGCAGGAAGGCGTGCGGCGGGCGATCGCGCGCGCCAAGGACGCGGACATCGCCTTGCTTCTGGTGGACGCCAGCGATCCGACGCCGATCGCAGGCCTGCCGCCCAATGTCGGGGAAATCCTCGACCTGGTCGTCTGGAACAAAATGGATATTGGCGAGCCCCGTCTAGGCGGGATTCCGATCTCTGCCAAGACCGGAGATGGCATCCCCGAACTCTTGTCCAAGATCGCAGAGCTAGCCTCTAAGATTTTGAAATCAAATAGCAATGAGGCGCCACTGACCCGCGCGCGCCATCGTTCGCATTTGAAGGACGCTGCAGCGGCTCTCGAACGATCGCAACAAGTTCCGGACAGGGAACTTTTTGGCGAGGATTTACGGTTAGCGCTTCGTTCTCTTGGCCGGATTACGGGCCGGGTCGACGTCGAGGAGATCCTGGACGTCATTTTTCGAGAATTTTGCATCGGCAAATAGGGCCGGGAGAGTGTTTCACGTGAAACATCTGGCGCTTTTTCGCCGCCTGCCCTATTCACCCGGGCCATGAGTTACGACGTCATCGTCATCGGTGGAGGGCATGCCGGCTGCGAAGCCGCCGCCGCTTCCGCACGGTTTGGCGCCCGGACGCTGTTGCTCACCCACAAGATCGCCACCATCGGCGAGATGTCCTGCAATCCCGCCATCGGTGGTTTGGGCAAAGGCCACCTGGTCCGTGAGATCGATGCGCTGGACGGAGTCATGGGCCGGGTGGCCGATGCCGCCGGCATCCAGTTCCGGCTACTCAACCGGCGCAAGGGCGCCGCGGTCCGCGGACCCCGGGCGCAGACGGATCGCAAGCTCTATCGCCAGGCGATGCAGGCCGCATTGGATGCGACGGACAATCTGGACATCAAAGCAGCTGCGGCCGAAGACCTGGTTCTGAATGACGGACGCGTCGCCGGCGTGGTTACTGCGGACGCGGAGACCATCCCATGCCGGAGTGTGGTCCTTACGACAGGCACCTTCCTTCGCGGTCTGATCCACATCGGCGAGAAGAAGATCCCGGCAGGCCGCGTCGGTGAAGAGCCCAGTGTCGGCCTTTCGAAGACGCTTTATGGGCTAGGCCTTCAGATGGGGCGGCTCAAGACGGGCACCCCTCCCCGTCTCGACGGCAGAACGATCCATTGGGATGGGCTGGAAGTTCAGCACGGCGACGATCCGCCGGTGCCGTTTTCGTCGCTGACGACAGCGATCACCACGCCGCAGATCCCTTGCCACATCACGCGCACGACTCACGACACCCACGCGATCATCCGATCCAATCTGGACCGATCGCCGATGTATTCCGGGCAGATCGAGTCGACCGGCCCGCGCTACTGCCCCTCCATCGAAGACAAGGTCGTGCGCTTCGCCGCTCGCGATAGCCATCAGATTTTCCTGGAGCCCGAGGGTTTGGATGATCCCACGATCTACCCGAACGGCATCTCCACTTCGCTGCCGGAGGATGTGCAAGACGCCCTCGTCCGCACGATTCCCGGCCTCGAGGATGTGCGCTTTATCCGGCCCGGATACGCCATCGAATATGACTACGTGGATCCTCGCGAACTGAAGCCGACGCTGGAGACCAAGGCTGTGCCCGGCCTCTATCTTGCCGGTCAGATCAACGGCACCACGGGATATGAGGAAGCCGCTGCTCAGGGGTTGATGGCCGGACTGAATGCGGCCTGCGCCGCCGGCGGTTCGGACGCCGCAATTCTCGATCGCTCCTCCGCCTATATCGGCGTGATGATCGACGACCTCGTGACCAAGGGCGTGACCGAGCCCTATCGCATGTTCACCAGCCGCGCCGAGTACCGCCTCACCCTGCGCGCCGACAATGCCGACCAACGCCTGACGCGGGTTGGCGAGCGCTTAGGCTGCGTCGGCACGGAGCGTTCAAAGGTCTTCGCGGAGAAGCTGGATCGCCTCACCGCCGCTCGCGGCCGCATGACGGCACTAAGCCTGACACCAAAGGAAGCTGCCGATCGCGGCATGACTGTGCGCCAGGACGGTGTCCGCCGCTCAGCCAACGATCTGCTCTCCCTGCCCGGCGTGGCGTTCGATACCCTCACCGCCATCTGGCCCGAGCTCGGGGATTTTTCCTCGGTGATCGTCGAGCAGCTCGAGATTGACGCCCACTACGCCGGCTATCTCGATCGCCAGGAAGCCGACATCCTTGCCTTTCGCCGGGATGAATCCCGTGCCTTGCCCGCGGATCTGGATTATGCCGCAGTCAATGGCCTTTCCACCGAAGCCCGGGTGAAGCTCGAAGCCATTCGTCCGGCGACTCTTGGCCAAGCGAGCCGCATTCAGGGCGTGACCCCGGCAGCGCTGACTTTGGTGCTGGCCCATGTCCGTGGGCTGGCGCGCGAGAAGAAGCGTGCCTGAGTTCGGGCCGGAGGAATTCGCCAAGGCGGCGGATGTTTCACGTGAAACACTGGCGCGGCTGAAGGCCTATGTCGGTCTGCTGACCGAGTGGAATGCTCGGCACAATCTCGTTTCGAAGAACTCGCTCGAAGACGTCTGGCAGCGCCATGTTTGGGACTCAGCGCAGCTCATGCGTTTCGTGCCGGATTCAGCGAACAACCTGGTCGATCTTGGCAGCGGCGCAGGATTCCCGGGACTGGTGCTGGCGGCGCTGCTGCGCGAACGGCCGGGCTTCCAAACCGTCCTCTACGAATCCATAGCCAAAAAATGCGCATTCCTGATCGCGGCGGCCGAGCGGATGCAGATCCAAGTCGAAGTCCGCAACATGCGGATGGAGGAGGCAAGGCCGGAGCCGTTCGATCTTGTCACCGCCCGCGCTTGCGCGCCGCTCACCAAATTGCTGGGTTATGCACGGTCTTTTCAGGGGCCAAACACGTCAAGCCTGTTTCTCAAGGGCCAAAATGTAGAGGCTGAATTGACCGAAGCCCGCACATCTTGGAAACTGAACGCTGTCCGGCATGAAAGCCAGACGGACCCGAGCGGGGTCATTCTCGAAATCCGGGACATCGAACATGTCGCTTCCAGAACTTAGGCCCGCCGCCAGCGCCTCCCGGCGCCCGCGCGTGCTGGTCGTCGCCAACCAGAAGGGCGGGGTGGGCAAGACCACCACGGCCATCAATCTTGGCACCGCCCTGGCTGCGGTCGGCGAGCCGACGCTGGTGATCGACCTGGATCCGCAGGGCAATGCCTCCACGGGCCTCGGCATCCCGCAGGCCGACCGCAAGCTGTCGACCTATGACGTGCTGATGGGCGAGGCGCATATCGAGCAGGCGGTGGTGCCGACGAAGATCCCGCGCCTGTCCATCGTGCCGGCGACCGTCGATCTCTCCGGCGCGGAGCTGGAGCTCATCGATATCGACCGGCGCAACTATCGTCTGAAGGATGCGATCGAGCATTATTCCGTACACGGAGCATCCGAGTTCTCCTATGTGCTGATCGATTGCCCGCCGTCGCTGACCTTGCTCACGGTGAATGCGATGGCCGCCGCCGATGCGGTGGTCGTGCCGTTGCAATGTGAATTCTTCGCGCTCGAGGGCTTGAGCCAGCTCCTGAAAACCATCGAGCGCGTGCGCGGCGCGCTCAATCCGTCGCTGGAGATTCAGGGCATCATCCTGACGATGTTCGACAAGCGGAATAATTTGTCGGACCAGGTCGCTGCCGATGTGCGCGAACATCTCGGCGACAAGGTCTATCGCACCGTGATCCCACGCAATGTGCGCATCTCCGAAGCCCCGTCCCATGGGCTTCCGGCGCTTGTCTACGATCTGCGATGCCCCGGCTCGCAGGCTTACATCAAACTCGCGGGCGAGCTTATTCAGCGCGAGCGCGCACGGATCGCGGCATGAGCGCGGAGGCAGTGAAGATGGCGGAAGAACATCGCAGACATGGTTTGGGACGCGGGCTTTCCGCACTGATCGGCGACGACGTGCCGGTGGCGCCAAAGGCCGTCGACGCGCCGGGCGGAAAGAATCCGCGCACCTTGCCGGTCGCATTCTTGAAGCCCAATCGTTTTCAGCCGCGCAAGACCTTCGTGCAGGAAGAACTGCAGGATCTCGCGAACTCGATCCGCGAGAAGGGCGTGCTGCAGCCGATCCTTGTCCGCCCGGTGGCGGGTGAAACCAACGCTTATGAGATCGTCGCCGGCGAACGCCGCTGGCGCGCGTCGCAGATGGCGAAGCTGCATGATGTGCCGGTTGTCATTCGCGAGATGTCGGACGGGGAGTCGCTCGAACTCGCCATCATCGAGAACGTCCAGCGCGAAGACCTGAACGCCATCGAAGAAGCTGCCGCCTATCACGAGCTCATGGACCGGTTCCAATACACACAGGACCGGGTGGCGCAGGAGGTGGGCAAGTCCCGTCCGCATATTGCCAACACGCTGCGGCTCTTGAAGCTGCCCGAGTCGGTGAAGACGATGGTACGCGACGGCCAGCTGACCGCCGGCCATGCCCGCACCCTGGTCGGCGCGCCGGATGCCGAAGCCCGAGCCAGGGCGATCGTGGAAAGCGCACTGAACGTCCGCCAGGCCGAACAGCGTTCACCTACCAAATCTGGGAAGACTTCCGCGCGTCCGGAGAAAGACCCCGACACGCGTGCCGTGGAAGCCAGCCTTTCCAATGTGCTGGGGCTCAAAGTTCAGATTGTGGATAAAGGCAAGAAGGGCGGGGAGCTGCGGGTGGAATACCGCACGCTGGAGCAACTCGACGACGTCATCCGTCGCTTGAACAGAGCCGGGTAACCCGTTCGATTCGTTCGCGTTAATTCCGAATTTTCAAATGGTTAGCGCCGACCTGCGAGTTCGAGCGCAGCCTTCGGGTCGATGCGGCCGTCATACAAAGCCCGGCCGATGATGACCCCCAAGATGTTGGGTTCGTCAGCGGCCTTTAGATTTTGAATGTCCTCAATTCCGGCGACGCCGCCCGAAGCGATCACGGGAATCCGGACGGCCCGGGCGAGGGCGGCCGTTGCTTCGGCGTTCACCCCCTGAAGCATCCCGTCCCGGGCGATGTCGGTGAAGATGATGGCGGCGACGCCGACATCCTCGAACCGACGGGCGAGGTCGGCCACATTCAGCTGCGACGTCTCGGCCCAGCCCTCGACGGCCACCTTGCCGTCCCGTGCGTCGATGCCGACGGCGATCTTGCCGGGAAATTTGTGCGCGGCGGTTTTCACCAGCGCCGGGTTCTTCAGCGCCGCCGTCCCCAGGATCACGCGGCTGATGCCTGCCGCCAGCCAGCCTTCGATCCCCGCCATGTCGCGGATGCCGCCCCCGAGTTGGATCGGAAGCCGGATCGCCGCGCGGATGGTCTTGATCGCCTCCGCATTGGTGGAGCGTCCGTCGAACGCGCCGTTGAGATCGACGCAATGCAGCCATTCAAAACCGGCATCCGCGAACGCTTTCGCCTGCGCCGCCGGATCGGGATTGAACACTGTTGCCGATTCCATCGCGCCGCGTTGCAGCCGCACGCACTGGCCGTCTTTCAGATCGATGGCAGGAAAGAGGATCATGGCCGCCACTTCAGGAAATTGCCGAGCAAGGTCAAACCGACAGCCTGGCTCTTCTCCGGATGAAATTGCGTGCCGGCGATGTTGTCGCGTCCGATCATCGCGGTGATCGTCTCGCCATAGTCCGTTGTGGCGAGAACATGCGCCGGCTCTTTCGTGCGGAAGTGATAGGAGTGAACGAAATACGCATGGCCGCCCGGCGGAATGTCCGTGAGCAGCGGATGCGCGCACGCGATGTTCAATTCGTTCCAGCCCATATGCGGAATCTTCAGCGACGGATCGCGCGGCGCAATCTTGACCACTTCGCCGCCGATCCAGCCAAGGCCTCGATGATCGCCGAATTCGCGCCCGACATCGGCCAGCAACTGCATGCCCACGCAGATGCCAAGAAACGGCGCGCCGCGCCTCAACACCGCATCGTTCAACGCATCGATCATGCCGGGCAGGCCATTGAGGCCTTTCATGCAATCGCCGAATGCACCGACACCGGGCAAAACGATACGCTCGGCTTTTGCGACAACATTGGTGTCCGAAGTGACGATGATGGTTTGCGAAGTGGAATTTTCCGCCGCCACGCGCGCCAGCGCCTTCTCTGCCGAACGCAGATTGCCGGAGCCGTAATCGATGAGCGCGACGATCGCGCTCACGACAGCGCCACCAGAATGGCGCCGGTTGCAATCAATGCCACACCAGCCCAGTTCACCAGCGACAAACGCTCACCGAGAAACGCAACGCCGAAAATCGCCACCATCACCACCGAAAGCTTGTCGATCGGCGCAACGCGCGCCGCTTCACCAAGCTTCAACGCATGGAAATAGCACAACCACGAGGCGCCCGTACCGAGCCCGGACAATAGAAGAAAGACATAGGTACGCGTTGAAATGACCGACGGCGATTGCCAGCCATTGGTGAAACAGAGGATTCCGGCGAGCGCCGCGATCACGACGATGGTCCGGATGAATGTCGCAAAATTCGAATTGATATCGGATACGCCGATCTTCGCGAAGATCGCGGTAAGTGCCGCGAAGATCGCGGACAGCACCGCCCAGAACAGCCAGTTCCCCGTCAGCGCATTCATGCCGCATCGCCTTCCTTGTCCCAGAAGAAGGTGAGATAGCCGACGCCAATCACCAGAATCCAGAACGCCACATTGAAGAGGATTGCCGTGTCGTGCGCGAGCCAGCTGTCGTTCAGCACAAGATAGTATCGGATGAGCGGGGAGGGATGCGGCAACGCCTGCATCTGCTTCACGGCTTCGAAGCCGACATTCGTCTCCAGAAGCATCTTTCCCAGAAACAGAAGCATGCCCAGGAGGTAAACGCCGAAAGCGAACACCTTTATCGCCATGCGCGCCCGATGCAGGAAGTAGTAGAGACCCACCACCATCGCGAAATTGATGGTGATGACCTGGGTGAACAGGCTGATCTCGTTCTGGCCGACGGAACGCGAGAGATTGAGAAGGTCGAGTTCGGTCATGCGGCCAGCCCCATATGATCGCTGGAGCCTAGCATGCCGAACCTTTCAGGGAAGTGCGCTAATCCTGATCCATCTTCAGCGCGGCGATGAAGGCTTCCTGCGGAATCTCCACCTTGCCGAACTGGCGCATCTTCTTCTTGCCCTCTTTCTGCTTGTCGAGGAGCTTGCGCTTGCGGGAGATGTCGCCGCCATAGCATTTCGCCGTCACGTCCTTGCGCAGCGCCGAGAGCGTTTCGCGCGCGATGACCTTGCCGCCGATGGCCGCCTGGATCGGAATCTTGAACAGGTGGCGCGGGATCAGTTCTTTCAATTTCTCGCACATCGCACGGCCGCGGCCTTCGGCGCGGGCGCGGCTCACGATCATGGACAGCGCGTCGACCGGGTCGTCATTGACGAGGATCGACATCTTCACCAGATCGCCCTCTTCATATTCCTCGATGTGATAATCGAAGCTGGCGTAGCCGCGGCTCACCGATTTCAGGCGGTCGTAGAAATCGAACACCACCTCGTTGAGCGGCAGCATGTAGATGACCATGGCGCGATTGCCGGCATAGGTGAGTTCCACCTGCCGCCCGCGCCGGTCTTCGCAAAGTTTGAGCACGGCACCGAGATAATCGTCCGGCACCAGGATCGTTGCCTTGATCCATGGCTCTTCGATGAAGGCGATGCGCGTCACATCCGGCATGTCCGCCGGGTTGTGCAGCTCCTTCATCGTGCCGTCATTCATGTGCAGGCGGTAGATGACGCTCGGGGCGGTGGCGATGAGATCGATGTTGAACTCCCGCTCCAGCCGCTCCTGGATGATTTCCAGGTGGAGCAGACCGAGAAAGCCGCAACGGAAGCCGAAGCCCAGCGCTGCGCTGGTTTCCATTTCATAGGTGAAGCTGGCGTCGTTCAGATGCAGCTTGCCGAGCGCGCCGCGCAAGTCTTCGAACTGCGCCGCATCGACCGGGAAGAGGCCGCAGAACACGACCTGCTGCGCCGGCTTGAATCCGGGCAGCGGCGTTTCGGTGCCTTTGCGCTCGTCGGTGATGGTGTCGCCGACTTGCGTGTCGGCCACTTCCTTGATCTGCGCGGTGATGTAACCGACCTCGCCGGGGCCGAGCTTGTCGACGCCGATCTTTTTGGGCGTGAACACCCCCATCTGTTCGACCTGATAGACGGCGTCGGCCGCCATCATGCGGATCTTCTGGCCCTTCTTCAGCTCGCCATCGACGATGCGAACGAGAACGACGACGCCGAGATAGGTGTCGTAATAGGAGTCGATCAGCAGCGCCTTCAGCGGCGCGTTGATGTCGCCCTTCGGCGCGGGCAGGCGCGTGACGACGGCTTCCAGCACGCCTTCGATGTTCAGGCCCGTCTTGGCGGAAATCTCGACGGCTTCGCTGGCGTCGATACCGATGACGTCTTCGATCTGCTGCTTCACGCGGGCGGGTTCGGCGGCGGGCAGGTCGATCTTGTTCAGAACCGGAACGATCTCGAGGCCGCCGTCGATCGCCAGATAGACGTTCGCCAAGGTCTGCGCTTCCACGCCCTGGCTTGCATCCACCACCAGCAGCGCGCCTTCGCAGGCGGCAAGGCAGCGCGAGACTTCATAACCAAAGTCGACATGGCCCGGCGTGTCCATCAGGTTCAGCGTGTAGGTCTCACCGTCTTTCGCCTTATATTCGAGGCGCACGGTCTGCGCCTTGATGGTGATGCCGCGCTCGCGCTCGATATCCATTGAATCCAGCACCTGATCCTTCATCTCGCGGGTCGACAGCGCGCCAGTTACCTGGATCAGGCGATCAGCCAGCGTGGATTTGCCATGGTCGATGTGGGCGACGATGGAAAAATTGCGGATTTTGGCCAGTTCGGTGCTCATGGAGGGCTGCCGTATAGCGGCGTCGCTTCCGCCGGTCTAGGGTCCGCGCCCGATGGCGAAAAACCGCGAAAAGCCCCAGAAAATTGACCCCTTGGCCGAGCTTTGGCCGGGGCAATCGGTGCCGCTGCTCAAGGCGCTGCACATCCTGACCCATAATGGCGGACTGAACGCGGACAGCCGGCGCAAGCTGAAGCAGGTTCAGCATCTGGCGAACCTGATCCGCCCGGCACTGGACTGGGCGTTCCAGGAGAAGGAACAGCCGGTGCTGACCGATCTCGGTGCCGGCAAATCCTATCTCGGCTTCATTCTCTACGATCTCTTCTTCGCGAAAGAAGGACGCGGCACCGTCTATGGCGTGGAGGCGCGGCACGACCTGATCGAGACGTCGGAGAAGATCGCGGCCGAAAGCCATTTCGACCGGATGCGCTTCATCGAGAGCGCGATCCGCGACGCGGACATTCCCGGCGGCAAGGCCGACGTCGTGACAGCGCTGCACGCCTGCGACACGGCGACGGACGAAGCAATCCTGTTTGCGTTGCGCGCCGACGCGAAGTTCGTGGCGCTGGTGCCGTGTTGTCAGGCGGAAGTGGCGCGCGAACTCGACCATGTGAAAGGACCGATGCACCAGCTTTGGCGACACCCCATCCAGCGGCGCGAATTCGGCGCACAACTCACCAATGTTTTGCGCGGACTATTTCTCGAAGCGCATGGCTACAAGGTACGGATCACCGAATTCACCGGCCTTGAACATTCCTTGAAGAACGAATTCATCTTCGCCGAACGTCATCAGCGCTCGAACGCGCAAGCCCGCGCAGAATTCGACAGGCTTGTGCAACAGTTTGGCGCAGCGCCGTCGCTGCTTACGACAGCAATCGCGGCCTGAGGCGGATCGCCATCAGGAGCGGCAGCAATGCCGCAATCTCCGCGAACACGGAAACGCCAACCAGCGCGTACAGCGATTTGTCATAAAGCAGGCCCATCAAGGCGCTGCCGGCGAACCATGAGATGCCGAAGATTCCGGAGAAGAATCCGTAAGCCCGTGCGCGCGAATGTTCCGGCACGATCTTCGCCACGCCGGCCGTGAGTATGGAATTCTGCGCGCCGAGCGCGAGGCCCCAAAGCGCCGCGCCGACAATCGCTAGGTCGTGGCCGCCGAGGAATGCGAGCGGCGTTACCAGCGCGGCGGCAAGAATGGCGGAGGGGAAGATCGCAAAGCCGCGCTTGTCGAAAGCGATGCCGAACAGAAGCGCACCGATGCCGGACGTCGCCATCGCCACGGCATAGAGGATTGGAATCGACGCATCCGAGACCAGTCCGGCCTGCTTGAAGTGATAGGCGATGAGCGGATAGTCCGCGAAGCCGAACGCGACCAGTGCCGAGCTTGCGGCATAAAGCCAATAGGCGCGCGGCAGCGTGAAACTAAGGTGGGGCTGCGCGGCTACGATGTGCCCGGCATAGGGAAATCGCAGCATGACGGTGAACACGCTGACGAGCGTGAGGATCGCCGGAACGGCGAGCCAGAAGAAGGCGTGCGCGTAGCTGCCGTGATGCGCGAGCACCAGTGCGACGATCAGCGGGCCGGCGCAGGCACCCGCCTGGTCCATCGCTTCCTGCAAGCCGAACGCCCAACCCTGACCGATATGCTCGCCCGCGCGGCTCATCATGAAATTGGCGGTGGGATTGCGGATCGCCTTGCCGGCGCGCTCCAGCACGATGATGAGCGCGGCCATCTGCCAGTTGCCGCTCAGGCCCAGCAGGGGAATGACCGCCATCTGAAGGATGTAACCGGCCAGCGTCACCGGCCAATAGGCGCGCGTCTTTTCGGCAAAGCGGCCGGAGAAGGCGCGCAGCACATAGCCGAACAATTCGCCCGCGCCTGCGACGAAGCCCACCACGGTGCCGCTGGCGCCAAGAAGCGCCATGAACGGCCCGGTGGAAGAGCGCATGCCTTCATAGGCCATGTCGGCGAAGAAGCTGACGACACCAAAGGCGAGAATGAAGAGGAGGCCGGAACGTTTGTCGAAATCGGTCGTGATCATGATCGCGACGATACACGCGCTCACGCGACAAACAAATTACGCTTCACCAGGCTAGATGCAGCGCAATTCCGGCGGCGGCGCGTTGGGCGGCAGCGGCGTGATCTCGTCCTTCTCGAAGGCCTCGGTCCACGCTTCAAAGGATGCGGGGTCGCCGCCGCGGCGGTGGAAGTAAAGCCGCTGCGCCAGCGCGCGCATCGGTGACGTCATCAGCGTGGCGTTGATGAGCGTATTGGACGGCGCCACATCGAACGCCCGGCGCAAGGCGCGCTTCAGGCGGTAGCGCGGAATCTCGCGCTCGAAGACCGATAGCGGCCGGGGTCCGCGATCCAGCAGATAGTCGCTGACAAGCTGTGCGGCGCGGCGGCCGAAATGCAGCGCGGTATGAATGCCGCCGCCCGTGACGGGCGAGACAAGGCCCGCGGCGTCGCCGATCAGCATCACCCGTCCCTTGCCGATGCACGACACAGGCCCGCCGCTGGGGATGAGCCCGCTGCGCCGTTCGACGATATTCAGGCAATCAATATTCCAGATGCGCTTCGCACGGTCGATCAACGAGGCCAGATCCGGCTTCTTCCGGCGCGTCGCCGCGACGCCGATCTGCGTTACGCCCGCTCCCGGCACGACCCACCCGATATAGCCGGGCGCGATCTGGTTGTCGGCGAAGCAATGCAGGAAGCGCGGATCAAGCGATGGAATCGTCTCGACTTCGATCTCCAGGCCCGCAAGGAAGCGCTTGTTAAGTCCCAGCCCGAATTGCGCCGCCACGCGCGAGCGCGCACCATCCGCGCCGATGAGGAAGCGCGCTTCGATGCCGTGCTTGGCAAGCGTGACGCGATCGAATTCCTCCTCCGCGCCTTCGAAGCGGTGGCCGTAAAGCATCGTGGCGCCGGCAAGCTGCGCCTCGGCCGCCATCCAGCGCATCAACTCCGCAGTGTCTGTGGCGTGGAAGAAATAATTCGGCGCGGACAGATCGAGCGCGCGGTCATCCGGCGCATAAAGCCGTACGCCGCGGATCTTGCGCATCAGGCTCGATGGCAGATCGCAATCGTCCGTCGCTTCCTTGACAAGAATCCCGGTGGTGCGCACGCGCGCGCCGGGCTCCGGCTTGGAATCAAGGACCGCGACCTTCAATCCACGCAACGCCGCGGTTCGCGCGCAGGCGAGGCCCGCAAAACTTCCGCCGACGATCACAAGGTCGAACAGGCGCATCGATCCCTCCCGCGAACGCGGAAAGGTTGATCCTGGTTCGTGGCCGGATTACGGCGCGGTCAGGTCCTCAGCACACCGCCGGTGGCTTTGCTGACGGCGGCAACGATTTTGCCCGCGATGGCTTCGATTTCCGCGTCGGTCAGCGTCTTGTCCCTGGGCTGCAAGCGCACGGAAATGGCGAGCGACTTCCTGCCCTCCGGCACGCCTTTGCCTTCATAGACGTCGAAGATGTCGACGCGCTCGATGAGATCGCGCTCGGCGCCTTTCGCGGCCTTGATGACGGCATCCGCCGTCACGCCGGCATCCACCACGAAAGCGAAATCGCGCTCGACCGGTTGGAATTGCGACGGGTTGAACGGCCCACGCGCCTTGGACTTCGCTTTGGATTCCGGAACCGCGTCCATGAATACTTCGAAGGCAGCGACCGGTCCTTTGAGGTCGAAGGTGGCCAGGATCTTCGGATGCACTTCGCCGAAATAGCCGAGAACCTTGGGGCCGAGCGCCAGCGTTCCGGAGCGGCCCGGGTGATACCAGGCCGCAGCGCCCTGCTTGATCGGCGCGGTCATCGGGCCGTTCATCGCCGCTTCCAACGCGGCCAGCATGTCGGCCTTGGCGTCGAACACATCGGCACCATGCGCGGATTTCGTCCAGCTGCGCGTGGCGCCGCCGACGCGGATGCCGGCTGCGACCGTCTTCTGTGCTTCGGGCATGCCGCTGTCGAACTGCGCGCCGAGCTCGAACAGCATCATGTCGGCAAAGCCGCGCGCTGTGTTGCGCTGCGCTGCCGCAAGCAAGGACGGCAGAACGGACGGCCGCATCGCGTCCAGATCGGCTGCGATGGGATTGAGCAATTGCCGCTCATCATCGCCGCCGCCGAACAGCTTGGCATGGGCGCGGGGGATGAAGGTGAAATTGATCGTCTCGTTGAAGCCGCGCGCGGCGAGGGTCCGGCGCACGATGCGCGCGCGCTTCTGCGCGGGCGTGAGCGTGGGCCGCGCGATGACCGACGGGCGATCCATGGGCGCGGACGGCACCTTATCGAGGCCGTGAATGCGCACGACTTCTTCGACCAGATCCGCTTCGCCCACGATGTCGCCGCGCCAGCTTGGCGGCACCACCGTCATGGACTTCCTGCCACCAACGGTGAAGCCAAGGCGGTTGAGGATGCGAACGATCTCATCGTCCGGCACATCCATGCCGCCGAGCTTCAAGACCGTTTCCGGGTCGAAAGCGATTTCGCGCTTCCACGCCGGCGGCGCGCCCGCGACTACGACTTCGCCCGGTTCGCCGCCGCAGAAGTTCAGGATCATCTTGGTGGCGAGTTCAAGGCCCGGCACCACGAATTCCGGATCGACGCCGCGCTCGAAGCGATAGCGCGCATCCGACACGATGCCAAGGATGCGGCCCGTGCGCGCGATCCGCACCGGATCGAACAGCGCGGATTCGACGAACACATCGGTCGTCGCGTCCGTGCAGGACGAATCTTCGCCGCCCATCACGCCGCCGATGCCGCGCGCGGCTTCATCGTCCGCGATAACGACCATTTCGCTGTCGAGCGTGTAGGTCTGGCCGTCGAGCGCAATGATCTGCTCGCCGTCCTTGGCGAAGCGCGCCCGCAGATTGCCTTTCAGCTTCGCCGCATCGAAGACATGCAGCGGCCGCCCGCGATCCAGCGAAATGAAGTTCGTCACATCCACCAATGCGGAGATCGGGCGAAGGCCAACCGCCTTCAGCCAGTCCTGGAGCCATTTCGGCGACGGCCCGTTCTTCACGCCGCGAATGAGGCGGCCGGCGAACATCGGCGCGGCGGTCTGCGTGCCTTCCGGGAAATCCAGAACGGTCTGGATCGGTGACGGGAATTTTCCCGGCACCGGTGACAGATCGCCTTCGCGCAAGCGGCCGAGGCCGGCAGCGGCGAGATCGCGCGCGATGCCATAGACGCTCGTCGCGTCGCCCCGGTTGGGCGTGAGCGAAATATCGATGACGGGATCGTTCAGGCCCAGCGCTTTTGCAGCCGGCTCGCCCACGACCGCATCGGCGGGAAGCTCGATGATGCCGTCATGCTCATCGCCGAGCATCAACTCACGGATCGAACACAGCATGCCGCGCGATTCCACGCCGCGGATCGTGCCGATCTTCAACTCCGCGCCGGTTGCGGGAATGATCGTGCCGGGCTTCGCGAAGACGGCTTTCATACCGGCATGCGCGTTCGGCGCGCCGCAGACAACCTGCACAGGCTCCTTGCCGCCGGTATCGACCATGCATAGCTTCAGCTTGTCGGCGTTGGGATGCTTCTCCGCCGAGACGACATAGGCGACGGTGAAATCCTTCAGCCGCGCACCCGCGTCTTCGACGGACTCCACCTCCAAGCCAATGCTGGTGAGCTTGTCGGCCATCGCTTGCGCATCCGCGTCGGTTTCGAGCGGGTTCTTGATCCAGGAGAGCGTGAATTTCATCGGCTCAAGCCTCCGTCCAGAGTCGGAAGGTCGAAGGCCGAGAATCCGTAATGCTTGAGCCAGCGCAGGTCGGATTCGAAGAACGGGCGGATGTCCGGGATGCCGTATTTCAGCATGGCCAGACGATCGAGGCCGCCGCCAAAGGCGAAGCCCTGATACTTCTTCGAGTCGATGCCGCACATCTCGAGCACGCGCGGATTGACCATGCCGCTGCCGGCCAGCTCCAGCCAGTCATTGCCGGTGCCGAACGTGATCTTGCCGGGCACGGATCGGTCGCAGCGCAGATCCCACTCCACCGAAGGTTCAGTGAACGGGAAGTAGGACGGACGCGCGCGCAGCTCGACGGAATCGACTTCGAAGAACGCCTTGTAGAATTCCTCCAGCACCCATTTCAGATTCGCGAGCGTGGAGCCTTCGTCCACGACGAGGCCCTCATACTGATGGAACATGGGCGAGTGCGTGGCATCGCTGTCCACGCGATAGGTACGGCCCGGCGAGATGATGCGGATCGGCGGTTTCTGCGACAGCATCGTGCGCACCTGCACGGGAGAGGTGTGCGTGCGCAGGACGTGGCTTGAGCCGTCCTTCTGTTTCGCCATATAGAAGGTGTCGTGCATCTGCCGCGCGGGGTGATCCGGCGGGATGTTCAGCTTGGTGAAGTTGTAATCGTCGAATTCGATATCCGGCCCTTCGGCGATGGAAAAGCCCAGATCGGCGAAGATCGCCGTCACTTCGTCCAGAACCTGGCTCACCGGATGGATCGTGCCTTGCGGCTCCGGGCGGATCGGCAGCGTGACATCCACGCGCTCCGTCGCGAGGCGCGCATCGAGCGCGGCATCGGCCAGCGCGGTCTTCTTCGTCGTGATGGCGTTGGCGACCTTGTCGCGCAATGCGTTGATGATAGGGCCTTGGACCTTGCGTTCTTCGGGGGACAGGCCGCCCAGCGTTTTCAGGAGCTCGCTGACGGAACCCTTCTTGCCCAAAGCCGAAACGCGGATCGCCTCAAGCGCGGCTTCGTCTTTCGCAGAGTCGATGCTCGCGAGAAGATCGCGTTCGAGGGAAGAAATATCGCTCATGAAAAACCCCAATCGGAAAGCATTGAAAAGCACGGCCTTGGACGAATTCCAAGGCCGTGGCTCCGATGGCGGTCTCGCGAGAGATTACTTGCTGGCCTGATCCACCAGAGCCTTGAAGGCTGCGGGCTCGTGGATGGCGAGGTCCGAGAGCACCTTACGGTCGATCTCGATGCCCGCCTTGGCGAGCCCGCTGATAAATCGGCTGTAGGTGAGACCGTGTTCGCGAACGGCGGCGTTGATGCGCTGAATCCAGAGGGCGCGGAAATTGCGCTTCTTCAGCTTGCGGCCGATATAGTTGTGCTGCATCGAACGATCGACGGCCGCGTTGGCGGTCGTGATGTTGTTCTTGCGGCGGCCGTAAAAGCCCTTGGCGGCCTTGAAGACCTTCTTGCGGCGATTGCGGCTGGGGACGGCGCGTGGAGCACGTGACATGGATCAGAACCCTCCGCCGTAAGGCATCCAGCGCTTCACGCGCCGGGTTTCGGATTCGCTGAGCACCGAGGTGCCGCGCAGATCGCGGGTTTGCGCGGGCGAGTTCGAGATCAACCGGTGGCGCTTGCCGACCTGGTGGGTCTTGATCTTGCCTTTGGCCGTGAATTTGAAGCGCTTCTTAGCGCCCGACTTCGTCTTCAGTTTGGGCATTTCGGTCTCCTGAGCGCTTGGAAGCGCGGTAGCCTTTACGGGTCGCCATGGCATGCCCTTACGCCAGGCGGCCCCGAAGGAGGGCGCGTCATATACGGGAAAATCGGGGCTTTCAAGCCTCGGAACGCCAAGACCGCATCAGCCTTCGCTGCCTGCCCCGTCGCCGTTCTTCTTGCCGTTCGTCTTCTGATTGGGAGATTGGCCCGTAACGCCGAAATCCTGAGACCGGCGGCCGGATTGCGCGTGATCGAAGCCTTCAGCCGCCAGCCCGCGTTTCAAAAGCTCGCGGATAGCCGCAGCCCGGCTCGGCATGCGCTTGGAGAAACGCCAGCTGTCCAGCGCCTCGATTTCCTCTTTCGTCAGCATGATCTGCAGACGCTCGCCGCGTGTGAGATCGTTCATGACCCGCCTCTGCTCCCCGTCCAAGTCGAATGCTTGAGTATACGCCCATTACTCATTTGGCTACTTAGCCTCATTCAACAACCAAAACGCCTCAACCCGCAAATAAGTTCCCTGCATCGAATCCCCACAGAGCATCAAATACTCACATAACTAATTGATATTAAAGGATTTTCTGTTGTTTTGGCAAGATGAAAGGCGTAGGGTGTCTCCTTGAGAGAGGAGGCCCATATGGCCGCACTCGACATGCTCTCCCCCGAGAGCCTTTCCCCCCTTTCAGGTTCCGATCTGATCCGGGAGGCCAATCACCGGATCGCCAATCATCTCTCGATGATCGTCGGCATGGTGCAAATCCAGGCCTCCGCCCTTTCCAAGGGGCCGGACGTTCTGTCGCGCACGGATGTGCACGGCATTCTCCAGGACATGGCCGGGAAGATCCTCAGCGTCAGCCATCTGCATCGCAAACTTGCCGATGCACCGCATGTGACGGAACTCGATCTTGCCGGGTATCTCGTCGAAAGCTGCAGCGCGCTGCTGACCTCGCTGGGGCTCAATCAGCGCGCCGGGATCGCTTATCGCTTGAGCGGAAGATGCATGGTGTCGCCGGACAAGGCGCAGACGCTCGCACTGATCGCCAACGAAATTGTGCTGAACGCGGTGAAGTACGCGCACCCTACGGAGATTCCCGCGCAGATCACCATCGGTTGCGGCCGAGACGCGCACGGCAAGATGGTCCTGGAAATATACGATGACGGTGTGGGCCTGCCGGAAGATTTCGATGAGAAGAAAGACGGCGGCGTCGGATTCCGATTGATCCGTGGGCTGACAAAGCAGATCGGCGCCGCTTTGAAGATCGAATCCTCAAGTCTCGGCCTGTCGTTCCGTCTGACATTGGCGCAGTAGCCCGGCTTGGCTCTATAAGCGCGGGTCGCAACCCGGCTTTTCACATGATCCCCAAGAGCTTTTTCGACAGGGCTGTCCGCACGGCCGCGATCTTTTTTCTGCCCGCCTGTGCGGGCGTGCTGGGCGGGGAATTGGGCCCTTCGAGCGGCGAGCCCCACCTTTGGGACAAGGCTTTGCATTTCACGGCCTATTTCATTCTCTCGGCATTGGCGGTGGCGGCGTTGCGTGCGCGAAAGCGAGCGCTTCTGGCCATGCTCGGACTGATCGCGATGGGTGGCGCTCTGGAGATCATTCAGGGAATGGTCGGACGCGACATGAGCGCTTATGACGAATTGGCCAACACGCTGGGCGTCATCGCGGGTGCCATCGTGGTCTGGGCGGTTCGCGCCGCGCTTGTCCGCTTCCGGCCTGCGGATTAGCGTTCGCCCGCGGTGTTTGCGGAGAGCGGCATGTTCCAGGAATTCAAGAAATTCGCCATGCGCGGCAATGTCATCGACCTCGCCGTCGGTGTCGTGATCGGTGCCGCTTTCGGCGCCATTGTCAGTTCGCTGGTGAAGGACATCATCATGCCGCCGGTCGGCTGGGCGATGGGCGGTATCGATTTCTCCAACTTCTTCTTCACGATCAAGGGCCCCGTGTTGCCCACGCTTGCCGAAGCGCAGAAAGCGGGCGCGGTGACGATCAACTACGGCGTCTTCATCAATGCGATAATCAACTTTCTCGTGGTGGCGCTTGCATTGTTCGCACTGATCCGCGGGATCAACCGCCTGCAGACCAAGCCGCCGGAAAATGCCGCCGACGCCCCGCCGCCGCCGGAGGATGTCGTGCTGCTGCGCGAAATCCGCGACCTGTTGAAATCGCGATGAGCATCCGATTCTTCCTGGCATCGCTGGCGGCCCTTGTCGTCACGGGACCGGCCAGCGCAGGCGACAGCAATGCGATGGCAAAAGCCGCGACCGGTTTCTATGCGGTCTATTCGACCTTTCACCCCTCGGACGGAATTCCGAACGGCAAAGACCGCGCCAAATACGCACCTTACATTTCCGACCGGCTGAACGCGTTGATGGTCCAGGCCGATGCGGCCGAAGCCAAATTTGCCAGCGCGAACAAGAACACGCCGCCGCTTGTGGAAGGCGATCTCTTCACCTCCAATTTCGAGGGCGCGAGTGCCTATAAGGTCGGTGCCTGCACGGGTGACGAAAAAGCCGGACATTGTGTCATCCAGTTGACTTATGATCCCGGCAACACCGGCAATCCGAAGGACAAACCTTTCAACTGGACGGACACGGCTTATCTTGTGAACACGCCCGCAGGCTGGAAGCTGGACGATATCGGCTTCGGCGGAAATTGGGATTTCGGCAACAAGGGCCGGATGAGCGATACGCTCAAAATGGTGATCGCCACCGCCGGCAACTGACAGACTCGTAACATTGGGCGCGTTTGGCGCGAAAAAGGACGCAAGAAAAAGAAAAAAGGATAGTGCAAATGACTGGTCCCAAAAATTTTCCCGTCGGCAAGTCGGACGAAGAGTGGCAACAGAGCCTCGATCCCCATGCCTATCGCGTGCTGCGCAAGCACGGCACAGAACCGGCCGGCAGCCATCCGCTCAATCACGAGAAGCGCGACGGCAGTTATCACTGCGCCGGATGCGGCAAGGAGCTTTATGGCTCCGATACCAAGTATGAAAGCGGTTCTGGCTGGCCGAGTTTCTACAAGGCGAAAGAGGGCGCTGTCGGCACCTCGACCGATCGCACGCTGGGCATGACGCGTACCGAAGTGCATTGCGCCGATTGCGGCGGCCATCTGGGCCATGTCTTTCCGGACGGTCCGCAGCCGACGGGCTTGCGCTTCTGCATGAACGGCGCGGCGCTGAAATTCGAGCCGAAGGCATGACTTTCGCCGCGGAGAAACCCACCGGCACCAAGCGCGAGATATTTCACGATCTGGCGCTGCAGGCCGAAGGCTTGTTCCGCGGCGAGCGCGATGCCGTTGCCAACGCCGCCAACCTGTCGTCGCTGATCTTCACCAGCCTCGACGATTTGAATTGGTCCGGCTTCTATTTCCTGAAGGACGGCATGTTGGTGCTGGGGCCGTTCATGGGACGCCCGGCCTGCGTGCGTATCGAGATCGGCAAAGGGGTTTGCGGCACCGCTGCCGAACGCCGCGAGACGCTGGTCGTGGAAGATGTCGAGAAATTTCCCGGCCACATTGCCTGCGATGTCGCTTCGCGTTCGGAGATCGTCGTTCCGCTGATCAAGAACGGCCAGGTGATTGGCGTTCTGGATATCGACGCGCCCATCCATGCGCGCTTCGATGCGGAAGACCGCAAGGGCATCGAACATCTCGCCCAGCTCTGGCTCGACGCCAGCGACGTCTGAAAAGAAAACCCGCCCGTGGTGAACGGGCGGGCAAGGCAATTCATCCCCTGAATTCTATTCGCGCGCGAAGTCGATGCCCGCACGGGTTTCGTCGATTGCCTGATCGACGAGATTGATGGCTCTCTCGCGATGGCCTCCCTTGTTCGGGGTCGAGGCTTGAAGCTCGCTGCGCGCGGTGCGCAGCGCGTCCAGCGCGGCATGCATGTGGCTTTGATATGCGGCCGCCGCTTCGCCGATCAAAATGCCGGATGCGAGAACTGTACCCAGCACGGCGGCACTGATGCCGGTCTTCACAATCGCTTTCATGAATGATCTCCCCAGACGGTATGACCAAAACGGTCATGGGGATTCTAAAACAAAACCGGCAGCGCGGAAGGCGCGCCGCCGGTCTGTAGTCTAAATTTCATGTAAATCGCGTTACTCGTGGCCGTGCGCCCGGGCCTCCTGCTCGGCCGCGCGCAGTTCATCCCCTTCGGGACCTTCCAGGGCTCGTTCGGCGTCCTTGCCCATCTCCGGGATGCGGCTGCGGTTGGCGCGGACGAATGCTTCCTCATCCCGGCGGAATTCACGCGCCGCGGTGTAATTGCCTTCGCCGATCACATCCTTGGTCTTGCGTGCTCTTGGAGCCGTGCGCTTCTTGGCCTTGGCGGCCGGGCGTTTGGCCTTCTTGGCAGCAGGCCGCCGCTTCGCAGCCTTGCGGGTCTTCACCGCCTTTTTGGCCTTTTTGCTCTTCTTCGCTTTTCTGGCTGCCGGCCGCTTGCTCTTTGTCGCCTTCGCCGCTTTGCGCTTTTTCTTCTTCGCCATGCCTGTCTCCGTTGAAGGATGCGGATCTATGCGCCCGCACCGGCAACGGATCATGCGCGCGATGGTTCCGACTGCAATCGCAAAACGTCAGGCGGGCAAAAGTTTTTTGCGCGCG
>Ga0153956_1001174_pt1 | contig 24442 bp, 15 predicted proteins | sample TSFL040MetaG_FD_104704 | JGI IMG/M metagenome (GOLD analysis project Ga0153956, IMG submission 104704) | Attine ant fungus gardens microbial communities from Florida, USA - TSFL040 MetaG | ecosystem: Host-associated > Fungi > Mycelium > Unclassified | place: USA: Florida, Wekiwa Springs... | reverse complement strand
CCGCCATCGAGGAACTGGTGCAGGATGCCGTGAGCAAGGGCGCCAAGGTTGCGACGGGCGGCAGCCGTGTCGGCAACAAGGGCTATTTCTTCGAGCCGACCGTCGTGACCGATGTGCCGAAGAACGCCCGCGCCATGAGCGAAGAGCCGTTCGGTCCGGTGGCGCTGGTGTCGCCGTTCTCGAAGTTCGATGATGCGGCGGAGGAAGCCAACCGTCTGCCGTTCGGTCTGGCGTCCTATGCCTTCACCAGTTCGACCAAGACCGCGACCGCCATCGGCGCGGCGATCGAAGCGGGCATGGTCTCGATCAACAGCTTCGGCCTGGCACTGCCCGAAACGCCGTTCGGTGGCATCAAGGATTCCGGCTACGGTTCGGAAGGCGGCACCGAAGCGATGGAAGCCTACTTCAACACCAAGTTCATCTCGCAGACCGGCGTGTGATTTCTTTCGTCATTGCGAGCGAAGCGAAGCAATCCATTTTTCGAAAGACTTATGGATTGCTTCGTCGCTTCGCTCCTCGCAATGACGTCACCTTTTTCAATCCGCGTCGTTATTCCTTTCGCTTCGCTTCGATCCAAAGTGCATCCATCTCGGCGAGGGAAGCCTGTTCGAGCGACGAGCCGCGCGCGGCGAGGGTGCGTTCGATGTAGGCAAAGCGACGCTCGAATTTGACATTCGCGGATCGCAGCGCCATCTCCGGATCGGCCTTGGCGTGGCGGGCGAGATTGACAACGACGAACAAGAGATCGCCGATTTCCTCGGCAACGTGATCCGCATCGCCGGCATCGAGCGCGGCTTCGATCTCATCCGTCTCCTCACGCAGTTTGGCGAGCACCGCACGCGGATCGTTCCAGTCGAAACCCACGGTAGACGCCATCCGCTGCAAATCCATGGCACGCGACAGAGCCGGCTGACTTTTCTTGACGCCATCCAGGAGGCCCGCCTTCGCATCGACAGGCTCTCCGCGGCTGATGGCGCGTTCGGCCTTTTCCTCGGCCTTGATACGCCCCCACAGGCCCTTCACCTCCTCGGGGGTCATCTGTCCTGCGCGTTCACCGAAGACATGCGGATGCCGCCGGATCATCTTGGCGTTGATTGCATTCGCGACATCATCGAATGCGAATGCGCCCCGTTCTTCCGCCATGCGCGAATGAAATACCACCTGCAGCAGCAGATCGCCCAGTTCTTCCTTCAGGTCGCCGAGATCGTTACGCGCAATCGCATCCGCGACCTCATAGGCTTCCTCGATCGTATAGGGCGCGATGGTCGCGAATGTCTGTTCCAGATCCCAGGGGCATCCGGTCTTGGGCGTGCGAAGCGCCGCCATGATGCCGATCAGTCTGGAGAGCGGGGTGGAGGAATCCATGAATCACCGAAAGGGCAGGAGACGATTACTACTGGCGTATCGCACTAACTCCCGGGTGGAAACATCATCCGCCCGAATATCCTCTGATGATCGGCAGTATCTCGCCGGACTGTTCGGGCGCTCATCCCATCGTTTTGCGCATCAACCCTGCAAAAGCGGCGGTGTTCCTTTGTTGGCCGAGGCTCCAGCAGGTGCTATGCGCTGGCCATGACCAGCAGTTCCAGCGATCGCAGCGCCCTGGTGCTTTTTTCCGGCGGACAGGATTCGGCCACCTGTCTCGCCTGGGCGCTGTCGCGCTTTGAGCGCGTCGAGACGGTCGGCTTTTCTTACGGCCAGCGTCATGCCATCGAACTCGACAGCCGGGCGAAGCTGATCGACGGCATGACGGCGCTGCGACCGGAATGGGCAGATCGGCTTGGTGAAAGCCATACGGTGGACATTCCCACGCTCGGCGTGATTTCCGAGACGGCCCTGACGCGCGAGACCGCAATTGAAATGGGCGAGGATGGTTTGCCCAACACGTTCGTGCCCGGCCGCAATCTGGTGTTTCTGACCTTCGCCGCGGCGCTGGCGTATCGGCGAGGCATCACCCACATCGTCGGCGGCATGTGCGAGACGGACTACTCCGGTTATCCGGACTGCCGCGACGAGACCATCAAGGCGCTGAACGGCGCACTCAATCTCGGCATGGCGCGTGCATTCGAGATTCACACGCCGCTGATGTGGCTCGACAAGGCGGACACATGGCGGCTCGCTGAGGAACTTGGTGGAAAAGGATTGGTCGACCTGATCGTCGACCATTCCCACACCTGCTATCGGGGTGAACGCGGCGCGCGGCATGCATGGGGTTACGGCTGCGGCGAATGTCCGGCATGCAGCCTGCGCGCGCGCGGATGGAATTCGTATATTTCTGCAGAAAGCAGCACTTGATGAAGATCAGTCATTACGAATTGAAGATTGAAGGCATCATCTTTTTCACCGGGTACATGGCCTGCATTCCCATCGCGAACTGGATGATCCAGTCCGTCGGCACGGTGTGTCCGCCGAACGGACCGTGTGTGATCCCGGTGGCACCGGGTCTGATGGCGCCGAGCGGCGTGCTGATGGTGGGACTTGCCCTGGTGTTGCGCGATCTGGTGCAGCGGCGCCTGGGTGTCTGGTACGGCCTGGCCGCGATTGCGACCGGCACGGCACTATCCTCGATCCTCGCGCCGCCATCGCTGGTGCTGGCGTCCACCATCGCCTTCCTGTTGTCCGAACTCGCTGACTTCGCGGTCTATACGCCGCTGCAGAAGCGCGGATTGATGCGCGCGGTGATTGCGAGCAGTTTCGTGGGACTGGTCGCGGACTCGCTGCTCTTTCTCTGGCTCGCCTTCGGCAGCCTGCAATTCCTGGCGGGACAGATCGTCGGCAAGGCGCTTATGGTGCTGCTGACGCTGCCGGCGATCTATTGGCTGCGTGAGCGTGACAAGCGCCTTGGCGTCTGACCTGCGGAGGATGTCAAGATGATGAAGCTCAAGCCGAATTGCGAGTGCTGCGACCGGAACCTGCCGCCCGAAAGTACGGAGGCCGTGATCTGCAGTTTCGAATGCACATTCTGCGTCGACTGCGCGGATCATATCTTGAAGGGCGCCTGTCCGAACTGCAGCGGAAATCTCGTGCGGCGCCCGATCCGCCCCGTGGCCATGCTGAAGAAATACCCGGCCTCGACCGAGCGCCACCTGCGCGCGCAGCCCTGTCTGGCCAAAGCTGGTTGAACGGATCAATCGTCCCGGCGCGGATGCTGGTGCCGCCATTCCTGCGGCCGGGTGAATGAGCCGGCCCAAATGCCGCGGCGTGCCGACGTCGCCTCCCTCTGTTGGGCGCCATACGTGTTGGCGTCGTCGAAGGTCACGGCCCAGCCTTGCGCGACCATCCAGGCGTTGATGTTGGTGCCGTCGGGCAGGGTACAGGTCGCCAGCGTGCGGCCATATTGGTCGCGCGACCGTGGCTGGCATGACAGGTCATGCCCCCGCACGCGGCTGCGCAACTGGGCCGAGGCCTGCCGCCCGCAGGGCCAGTCGCGCCCCTGTGCATCGAGACAGGTCTGCTCAAGCTCGGGCGCATCGATATCAACCAGCCGTATCCGCGTGCCCGCAATCGTCAGCGTATCGCCGTCGGCCACGAAAGCCGCGCCGACAATGGGTGCGTCCGGGCTCTTGAACCAGCGCTCGGCACCGTAGACCGCAAGCGAGCCGATCAAGACAACGATAGCAACGGTCCAGCGGCGGGTATCGGTGCCGAAGGCACGTGGAATACGCCGAGGGGGGCGCGAAAACGGGAAAGAGGGCATGATGGGTTACTTGCGCACGAAACGTCATGGAACCGTCAAAAAGACCGTCCCGATGCATCGAAACACTTGCCGAACACCGGCGCCTTTGGCACCCTGAATCTGTTCGAGAAATACATTTATATTTGCTTGAGGTCATAAATGGTCAGCACAATTTTGAAAGGCGCGGCAGTTGGCGCGGTGTTGTTCGCCTTCTCGCCTGTAAGCAATGCTCACGCTGGCGGCATCATCGGCGACGAACCATTCTGGCCGGGCACCTACGCTTATGAGCCCGCGCTGGATCAGCCCGGCTGCCTGACCTGGAACTGGCAGCAATATGCCTGGTACAACAACTGCCCGGTTTACGTCCGTCCGAAGGCCTATCTCTACCGCGGCTCGCTCTCGCGCCCTGTTCTGCGGACAAAAGGCTAACGAAAACGCGCGCCGCCGGATGGTCGGCAGCGCGCGTTAAATCCCGAATAGAACTAATAGAACTAGCTGAATTGCCTGCTCAGGACAGCGAGACCGAGCACGCGACGGCGTTGTTTTTGCCGAAATTGAGCTGCGCATTGCCGCGCAGGCCATCCAGCCAGATCCCCTTGCCGGCATAGCGATAGCCCACGCCCATCGGCACCAGCCGGACGTAGGTCGCGCTGTGGGGCGCCGTGTAAAGCCGGGCCGTCACCAGCTCGCCAGCGACGCTGACGGCGATCGGGCAAATCGGGTACTCGCGCCCGTTTTCGCAGGTCAGAACGATCTCCGAGCAGCTGCCCGACACATGCCGGGGCGCCACCATCAGCCCCAGATCCGCAGCCCTGAGATTCGGCGCCGTCGGGCCGATTACCACGCCAGCGACCGCAACAGTCTTGAAAAGATTGGACAATTTCGCGCGCACGGCGGCCCCCAAAATCAAAAAATAAAAAGCAAAACAGTCAACCAAGCGAGATGGGGCTGGTCAATCCCGCCGCCGCCTTTCCGGCAAGGAAAGACATACCGTGGCGATTTAACCACAGTCACCGGTAACCTACCGTTTACCATAGGGGTTTCTTGACCTGCGACAGCGAAGAAAGGAGGATAACCCTTAACAAAACACTAAGATGCCTTTTCGGTATCTATTTTTATTTTCAACGGTTTTGAGGCGTTGCCATGAATGGACCTTTTCAAATTGCGCAGGCAAATATTGCAGGTCAGAGCGGCGGAAAGCAGCCAGCTCGCATCGTCAAAATAGCGAAGCCGTTCAGCGAACAAGCCGTCGTGGTGCCGTTGAGCTACGACGGCAGCGTCAAGGCGGATCTCTCGGCCATCGCAGGCGAGAAGATCACGCTGGTTCATATCGGCGAAAAGCTCATCATTCTTTTCGACAACAAGTCGACGATTACGCTCGAGCCGTTTTTTGATTCAACCGGCAAGCCGCTTGATGGAATCCAGGTCGAAGTGTCTCCCGGCCGCGATCTAAGCAGCGCGGAATTCGCGCAACTCTTTCCGGTCACCGAAGACAATTCGATCCTGCCTGCGGCAGGCGAGGGTAGCGCTGGCGGCGCGACGGCGTCGGGCGCGCACTTCACGACAGTCGGCGTCGATCCGCTTTCGGCTCCGAATCCGCTGGACCTGCTCGGGCAGGAAGAGCTGCCGAATTTCGTGATCACCAATCTGCTTGGTCCACTGCAGGTCGACGACACGCCGACCTTCGATGCGGGCCAGAGCTTCCTGCTCGATGAAGATTCACTGACCAAGCCGCCGGCGCTGCGGGACGGCAATCACGACAGCGCGCTGGGCGACGACGAGGGCGGTCAGAGCTTCAGCGGCTCGCTGCATTACAATTTCAGGTTCGACGGTTCCGCGAGCACCGATCCGATCACGGTCAACGTTGGAGCGTTGAATGCGCTCGGTCTGACCTCGGGCCATCAGCCCATCACGTTCACGTGGGATGCGATCACCTTCACGCTCACCGGCACCGCCGACGACGGCCAGGGCCATCAGACGACGATCCTCAAGCTCCAGATCGATCCTGCGACGGCAACGTCGGCCGGCAACGATCATCCGTTCACGCTTCAGTTGCTCGGACCGATCGATCATCCCGGGCACGACGATCCGAGCACGCCGGCCGCGGAAACCTCGTTCGAAGACAATATCGTTCTGAACGTTCAGTTCACCATCACCGACGGCAACGGCACCGCGACACCGGGGACGATCGCAATCGACATCGATGACGATTCTCCGGCGATCGTCAGCGACGCCATCGTTATACGGACCGTCGACGAAGACGACATCCTGACCCCGTGGTCGATCGGCACCAGCCCCAACACCAGCCCGGAAGGCGCCGGCGACGAATCCGTGACGCAGGGCGGCGGCGGACTCGTTCATCCGGCGGTCGTGACCGGCTCGGTCGCGGGCGTTGTTTCATTCGGCGCAGACGGCGAGGGCGCCTTCGGCTTTACCGCCGATGCGGTGGACTATTTCACGAGTCTTGGCCTGTATTCCAAGCAGACGGCGCTGCCTGAAAACGGCATTCAGTTGACCTATACGGTCACGGAAGACGCCGCCAATCACACCATCACGCTACACGGCGTGGAGCCGGGCAATACCGGCAATCCGGTGTTCGATTTCGTACTCGACACCCAGACCGGCGACTTCACCTTCAAACTCTACGACGAACTGGTTCATGTGGCTGGCGGCGGCCAGAATACCGATCTGCGCGCGGGTGACTCGTCCATCCCGTATCTCGATTTCGGTCACATCATCACCGCCACAGATGGCGATGGCGACACCATCACGCTCGACGACCAACTCCACATCATCGTCAAGGACGACGTTCCGGAAACGCGCATTTCCGTCAATCCGCTCGGCGTCGTGCAGCACGACGAAACGGCGGGCGTGCAGGGGCCGACGTTTGCAGATCCGGCCGACAGCGACACCGCGTCGCCAACGGTGCGCAATCTGTTTGCGACCTTCGAAACAGACCATGCCAGCAAGATAGGTAACGACACCGACGTCGCGCATTTCCCCGGCTCGCCCGCAATCGGTTACGCGCACAGCGCGCTGCCGGTCGTCGTCAATTCGACGATCGACTACGGCGCCGATTTCCCGGCCGCATCTGCCGTGTTTTCGTTGGAGGTCGCTGACGGCACCTATTCGGGCGTGCAGACCACGGACGGTCACAACATCTATCTCTACAACGTCGACGGCTTCATCGTCGGCCGCGTCGGCGGCACCGATGCCGGCCACGATGACGCCAATCCGGATGGTACGATCGCATTCGCGATCACCATCGAGCAGAGCGGCAACATCGATGTCGCGCAGTATCTTTCGCTGCATCATAGCAACACATCCAGCAACGACGAATCCATCTCGCTGACCGATGGCGCCATCCAGGCGAAGCTTGTCGTCACCGATTCCGATGGCGACGCTGTTCCCGCGACGGTCGATATCGGCAGCCACATCCGCTTCGACGACGACGGCCCGAGCCTGGTAGGCACCGGGGCCACTTATGATGCCGATGAAGGCGACATCGTTACGTCTCTGGCGATCGGCACAAGCCCGAACGACGGCACGCATGGCAACGATGGTTCTTACACCGGCTCAAAATCCGGGGACATCGGAGCAGGCCCGGCGGTTGTGTCCGGATCGGTTGCGGGCGCGGTGGATTTCGGCGCCGACGGCAATGGCGGATTCAGCTTCGCCGCGGGCGCGGCGACGACATTGGCGGGCCTTGGCCTGACCTCGAACGATGGCAAGCTGAGCTATGCATTGATCGACGGCGGTCACACCATCGTGGCCTATGTCAACCAGACCCTTTTCCCGGGATTCCCGAATTCCGATTATCAGCCGCTGGTCGACCGGACGATCTTCACGCTGACGCTGGATCAGACCTCAGGCGACTTCGTCTTCAAGCTGTATGATCAGCTCGACCACGTGAGCGGCGGCGGCCATAACACTGATCTTCAGGGAGCAAATGGTCCGGTCAGCGGTCTCGACTTCGGTTCACTGATCCTCGCGACCGATGGCGATGGCGACAGCATTGCCATGACCGGCAAGCTGACCATCGATGTGACCGATGACACGCCGCAGATTTCCGCGGCGGTGAATCCGATCGGCTATGTCACTATCGATGAATCCGCGGGCGTGCAGGGGCTTCCTGCCAACGACACAACCAACAGCGCGGTACGAGGTCGTTTCGCTGCACTTGAATCCGCCCATGGAACGAGCGGCACCCACGATCTCGGCAACGATCCCGATATTGCGCATTCACCCAACGCAACCTCGCCTGCCATCGGCTATGCGCACAGTCTTGGCGCGGTCGTTGTGGTCACAGGCCTCAACATCGGCGCTGACTTTCCGGCGCAGTCGCTCGTTTACTCGCTGCAGGTCACGGCCGGGACTTATTCCGGCGTCCAGACCACGGATGGCTATAACATCTACCTTTATGAGGATGTAACCACCGGGCTGATCGTCGGCCGCGTGGGCGGTAACGGTGCGGCTCATACCGACGCCGACCCGAGCGGCACGATCGCCTTCGCCATCGCGATCGAGCAGGACGGCAGCATCGACGTTGCGCAGTATCTGTCGCTGCATCACAACAACACCTCCAGCAACAATGAATCCATTGCGCTGATTGACGGCGCCATTCAGGCGGTCGTCACCGTAAAAGATCATGACGGCGATCCGGCGACGGCCTATGCCAGCATCGGCGGCCATATCGTGTTCAACGACGACGGCCCGAGCGCGCCGACTGTCAGTATAACGGGCGCAGAGCCTAAGCTTCTGACGTTTGATGGCGGCCTTGCCGGCAACTATACCGGCTCAGAAGAAGGCAACGGCGATGGCAACGTGTCGCCGACGATTGCATCGGTGAGCTTCGCCGGTGCGTTTACGGTCGGCAACCAGCACGTCTATGGCGCGGACGGCCCGGGCCAGACGGTGATCAGCTACGCATTGCATCTGAAGGTCAGCGAAGGCACGGACTCGCACCTGACCTCGGGCGATCAAACGATCCGGTTGTACGAGGACAACGGTGTGATCACCGGCTCGACGGCAACGTCGGAAGGCGGCATTACCACCGCAAATACGATCTTCACATTGAGCGTGGACTCTTCCACGGGCGTCGTGACGCTGATCCAGTTTCACGCCGTCGATCAGGGCGCTGCCGATTCCTATGATGGCGGCGCTTATATCGACGACGTTGCAAAACTTGCGGCAGGTTTGGTTGAACTGACGGCGAGCGCCTATACCACTGATGGCGACGGCGACAAGTCGGCGACGGCATCCAAGGCGATTGATCTTGGCGACAACGTTGCGTTCGGCGACGACGGTCCGAAAATCGTCGCGGGCAAAACCGTTGTTGGCGAAGTCGATGAAGACGCTTTGGCCAACCACAATACGGACAGCGGGCAGCCGGGCGAAACCCATGGCGCGACGGTGGCCGCGAGTGTATCGGGCACCCTAGCGTCGCTTGTCAACTTCGGTGCGGATGGTGGTGCCGGTATCGGCGCAGGATTCCATCTGGTTCCGCAGGGGCCCGCGGCGACCAGTTACAAGTCCGGCAATGCCACCGTTAACATCGTGGTCACGCAGGATGGCCTGATCGGATTCACCGGTAACGACTATACGATTGCCGGCAGCCAGGTCTTCACGCTCGTTGTCGGTGCGACCGGTGCCTACACCTTCACCTTGCTGAAGCCGATGGATCATGACCCGTTGACGGGCCAGCCCGGCGACGATACGGAAAATACCCTGACTATCGACCTGTCCGGCTATGTCACCGCGACCGACGGCGATGGTGACCATGTGGGTCTGAGCGCGGGTATCTTCACCGTTACCGTGCGTGACGACATTCCTGTGGTTGGCGCGCGTGATGGCGTTCCGACGGAAACGACCGTCACAGGCGACGAAACAGTCACGGAGCATTTCACGATCAAGGCCGGCAATGTCGAGGCGCGGGGGCTCATCGGCATTATGGGCGACCAGGGCGACCACGACCTGTTGCTGACGGCGACGGGCGGCACCGTCAACACCAACAGCCATGATGCCGCAGTCGGCAATCAATGGATCGACAGCAACTCTGAAATCCTGCACCTGAATTTCGTGACGGGGCTGGATAACAATAACACTTTCACCGGCACCGATCCGCATTCCTCGGTCAAGTTCACCGTTACGGCCAACGGCGGCAAGGATTCCGTCGTCTTCATCGATGCGACCCTTGGCGGCGCTTTCGTGGCGCTGAGCTTCGCGGGCGTGACGGCCGCGCACATCCACGAGGTTTTCGCGGGCGGCAATCCGGTCGGCTACGTTCTGGACGGCGTCGGCTCCAGCACCGTCATCACAGTGAGTGCAGCCGCAGTCGGCGGCACCTTCGATATCGTCGACGTGAGCAACTACAGCGGCGTGAATTTCGTTTCGAACGATGGCACGCATAGCTACTCCGGCAACAAGTTCCATATCGGCGGCATCGAAACCACGGTCACCGTGCAGGGCACGCACACCGTTACGACGCCCGAGACCTTCACGGTCAGCGAGGACGAGAGCGCCGGGCTCAACACGACGACGGATCCGAATGCAGCAGACGATCACGCGGCTCCGGATGCCATCACGAACGCCGACGCTTATGCCGCGATCTACAGCGCCAATGCCGTCGGCTATGCCCAGTCCGCTGAAAGCGTTTTGGTGACCCACGGTAATTTCAACGCGCTGTTCACCGGCAGCCCCGGCGCGGACGGGTTGGGCGGATGGTCCTTCGCCATCACCGACAGGGACGGCAACGCCTTCGGCGGAACCACGGATTCCGGCCTGAGGACCCTTAACGGCACGCATATCCTGCTGACCACCGATACGGCGACCGGCGCGCTGGTCGGCATGGCCGGGACGGATGTGGTGTTCAAGGTCTTTGTCGACAGCACCGGCCATGTCTGGATCGCCCAGTATCAGGCTATCCACAACGATATCGCCGGTTCGGATCTCGCCGCCTATGACGACATCGCAAAGGTCGCGGCGGATCTTCACATCACCGCCACGCTGACCGATGCCGATGGTGACTCCGTCACCAAAACGTCTCCTGTGTCGCTGAGTGTCCAGTTCCAGGACGACGGCCCTGTGGCCATGAACGACGAACTGAATCTTGCCGATCACGCGGACGGCAAGGGCAACGTCATCACCGGCCTTAACGAAGTTGCACCGGCAACGTCAGCGGATACGGTCGGCACCGATGGCGCGCATGTCTCGGCCATTTCGGGCGCGAATACCGGTACGTTCGACAACACCGATAACCTCTTCCATGTCGCCGGCGCGCACGGCACCCTCACCATCGACGCCGATGGCAACTACACCTACACCCGGAATCCGTCCGATTTTGCCTCCGGCACCGACACCTTCACCTATGAGCTGAAGGACGGGGACGGGGACACCGCCACCGCGACGCTCACCATCGATCTGCCGCTACTGACCACCCCGCTTGTTGCCGGTGACGGCTTCACCGGTACGGTGGAGGAGGAAGAATTCGGCAACAACGGCGTGCAGCTATCGTCGTCAGGCCGCACCGGCAACGAGGACGTTACCGGCGACGGCGATACAGAAACGCCGGTGTTCCACGACAACACCACCAACGTGACGACGGGCACGCTCACCGTCACGGACGGTACCGGCCCTTATACCTTTGCGTTCGCCGGTAGCGGAATCGAAGGCACGCAGGCCACATTCGGCGGCGAGCCGGCCACCTCCAACGGCAAGGCGGTGCTGTTCCATATCGATTCCAACAATGCCAACACGCTGATCGGCTATGTCGAGAACGGCCCGGCTGGCAGCGGCTATGATGCGGCCGCGGACCGCGTCGTCTTCACGCTGCAGATCAACACCGATGCCAGCGCGACAGATGCCAGCTCCGGTTACACCTTCACGCTGTATGACAACCTCGATGCCAAGGGCGCGCAGATTGACGACAACGTTGAAGGCACGCAGGCCTTGAGCCTGAATGGCCTCGTTGTCGTCACCGACACGATCGGCGGCGCCGACCATACGGTAGATGTCACCGGCTCCGTCGCTGTCATCGACGACATTCCGATCGCGATCGCGGACACCAACACTGTCGCTGTGAATGAATCGTTCGTCACGGGCAATGTGTTGACCGATGATGCCAAGGGCGACCACGCCGACGCTCCGGGCGCGGATGGCTACGCCTCGAGCGGCGCGATTGTCGGCGTTTCGACCAACGGCTCGGAGGTTTCGGACGGAACGGGCCTGGATTCGGTCGGCCACACCACGGGCATCGCCGGTCAGTACGGCACGCTGCATCTGAATGCGGATGGCAGCTACGAATACGACCGTACGGCGGGCTCCGCTGGCGGCGTCGATGACGTGTTCACCTACACCATCAAGGACGGCGACGGCGACCTGTCGCACGCCACGCTGACCATCCATATCGACGACTCAAGGCCGAACCTCCTGCTGGCCAACGGCAGCCAGACCGACGTTTACGAAGCGGGATTGATGGGGGGCCGCAACCTCGATCCCACCGAGTCGGCCGGCTCGCAATACGGCATTGCGTCTGCCACCGCGTCCGGAACGTTTAACGTCACCTCGACCGACGGCGTGGCTTCCGTGACGATCAACGGCGTTACGGTGACCGGAGCGCTGACCACCGTGGCCGATAGCAGCACCGGTGCGGTGCCCGACGACAAGGGCGTGCTGCAGGCGTGGTACGATTCCGCCGCGGGTCAGATTCACTACACCTACACCCTCACGGACAACACCCTCGACACCAACGGCACAACGCGCAATTTCGATGTCGTTGTAACGGACAATGATGGCGACGTGCCAAGCACCGCCACCAGCCTGACCATCAACATCGTGGACGACGCGCCGGATGCGCATGCGGATACGGACCAGGCGCAGTCGGGCGAGACGGTGACGGGCAATGTCGAAACCGGAGTCAGCACGCACGGCACCGGTGCCGCGGACACAGCAGGCGCGGATGGTATTGCGTCGATTACATGGAGTGATGCGCAGCAGTCTGGCGGCGTGACGACAGTTCTGGGCAGCTATGGCATCCTGACGATCACGAACGCGACCGGAGGCTACAGTTACAAGGCGTTCGCGAACGAGTCGGGCGATGACGTGTTCCACTACACGATCACGGACGGCGACGGAGACACCTCGCCCTCAACGCTGACGATCAATGTGACCAACGGCCAGCCGCAGCCTGCCCCCGGGACAGGCCAGGTTGACGAATCCGGTCTCGCGACTGGCAGCCATGCCGGAGATCCGGCGCATCCGATCACGACGACGACGGCGACGCTCAATCTTGGCGACACGGACAATCCTGTCGTGACGGGAGCGGTCGGCGCGGGCGGCCCAGCCGGTGCGGCGGACGGTGCAACGCATATCCTGGGCACGTATGGCTACCTGACCATCGATGCGACGGGGAAGTACAGCTACACGCTGACAAAGGCGGAAACGAACAATCCGGCCGGCGACAACAGCACCAACATCCAGAGCGGCATGGACGTCTTCACCTATACGGTGCAGGACGCTTTCGAAAATACGAACACTTCGACGATTACGATCTCGATCAAGGACGACGTGCCGACGGCACATGCCGACACGAACGCAGTGAACGAAGGTTCGTCGGTCAACGGCAATGTCCTGACCGACGGTACGCCTGACGTTCTTGGTGCGGACGGCGGCGCCGTGACGGGCGTTGCGACGGGTTCGGACACGTCGCATGCTGTGAGTGGCGGGCTTGACAATACGCCCGACAACAGCGGCGCCGGGATCACCGGCCAGTATGGCACGCTGCATCTGCACGCTGACGGCAGCTACACCTACGTGCCGAATGCCGTGACGGCGGATGTGGTCGACCATTTCGTCTACACGATTACGGATGGAGATGGCGACACTTCGACGACGACGCTGGATATCAGTGTCGCGAACAGCGTGCCGGTCGTTGCCGATGGCATATCGGCATTGACAGTTTATGAAGCTGCGCTCGATACGTCCAAAGACATCGCTGATCTGGCTGCCGGTGTTCGGACCGGCACCAACCCAACGTCCATGGGAGAGACTGATATCGACACCAACGGCCTGACGTTCCAGGCCACAGGCCAGAATATTACGTCGATCAAGTTTGCTGATCCAAACAACGCATTCGATAGCTATGCGACGCCTGAGTTCACCAACCTCGCCAGCGGCACGCCGCACTGGACGCTATCCGCGGATGGTCGCACTCTGACGCTGGACTTCGGCGGCCAGACGGCGCTGATCCTGGCGCTGAGCGGTGCGTCCACGATCGCGGCCGGTTCGACGGACTCCGTCACCGTGACGGCGACACTCGTCGATCGTTTCGCACATCTGTTGCCGACCAGCACACTGGATGTCATCCTTTCAGGTGTATCGGTCGTGGCGATCGACGCATCGGGCGATCAGGTTGCCGGCACCGTCAGCGTCAATATCGTCGATGACGCGCCGCTCTTCGGCACGACCGGACATACACCGGATCACGGAGTGATCGCGGATCAGCCCGGGGCCAAGCTCTTCGGAGACCTGAATGCGCTCTTCGGCGCAGACGGTCCGGCTGCATCCGGAGCTCTGAGCCTTGCCGGCAATACGGCACCATCGAACCTGCTCTACGACGGCACTCACAAAATCCTGTATTCCGTCAGCGGTTCGACCCTGACCGGGTATGCGGATATGGACAACAGCGGCGGGCACAGCGCCAACGACGTCACTGTCTTCACGCTGTCAGTCGATCCGACAACCGACCAGTACGCGTTCACGCTGAATGCGCCGTTCACGCAATCCACTGAGATCGGAGGCTCGGGCACGGCTTACGGCAGTGGCCCGGCGCTGCAGGATCCGCTGACTGTGACAGCGACCGGTGTCACCACGCAGATCGCCATCGTATCCACCACATCCGGTCATGAGGTGTGGGGCTCTTCCGGCGGATGGGGCGTCGGTAACGCAAACTTTGATAACGGTGAGCGGCTCCGGTTTGACTTCACCGATGGTGCGATCAATTCTCCGGCGCCGGACTCGACGTTCCATGGTGCGTCGCCGGTCTTCGCAGACTTTCATTTCTCGAAGTCCGGGTCGGTCACGTACAACGTCCATTATACGGATGGCAGCAGCACTGGTAACGTCACCCTGAATGAAAACGGCTCCCTGCACCTCGGAACCACCGGGAAGGTGATCAGCTACATCGACTTCACCGCCAACGCCGGTTTGGGCAAGCTCGATCTGGTCCACGTCGATCAGGTCTACGGTGTGTCGCAAGACCTGTCGTTCAACGTCACTGCGACAGACGGCGATGGCGATCCGGCGACCGGCCAGATCGGCATTCACATCGCTGGAAATAGCACGCTCCTGGGAACGACCAGTGAAGATGTGCTGTCGGCTGGCTTGAATACGACACTGACTGGCGGAAGCGGGGCCGACCACTTCCTGTTCACCGGTTCGTCAGCCACCGGCACTCACATCACGGACTTCAGTGGCAACGCCGGTCAGCATGACCTCATCGAACTTCTGTCGTCTGCTTTTGGCAGCGTCTCATGGAATGGCGATGGCACCCTGAACGAGTTGATCCATCAAGGCTCAGATGCGGCGACTGCGACCCTCGGCGCGTCGCAACACTTTGCCTATAATTCTACGACAGGCCAACTTTACTACGACAGCGACGGCGGTGATACGTCGGGCGCTACGCGCATCCTGCTGGCAATTCTCGACAACCATGCGGCTGTCACTGCGACGGACATCCACAAAGTCTGATCGTCTGTGTGACTGAAACAAACAAAACCCGCCGGAGCGATCCGGCGGGTTTTTCGTTGAGATACGGCATCTGATCAATTCACCCTGCGAAGAACGCAGGTGCCCGATCTGTTCTCTTCGCACGGTTCTCAAATCATTCTTAAATCCGCGAGAACGCGCGGAGAGACATCGCGCCGTTCAGATATTCCGTCCGCCCTTGCCGTCGCCGACGGTGACGCTGATCTTCTGCACCTCGGTGCGGCCGTTCGGATATTTGACCTCGATGGTCACGATATCCACGCCGGTGAAGTCGGGTTTCGATTTGTAGAAAGCGATATAGCCCGGCACTTCAAGCGCGAGGCACTGCTTGTAGTTGGTCGCGGTGACCTTGCCGCGCTTGACGTCGACGGTGCCGTTCGCCGGCGGGCTGACGAGGCGAATCGTGGGCAGGGCGCCCGAACTGCAATCAGGCTGAACATTCAGGTAGACGCCGACGCGGATCGGCTTAGCCGAGGGCCCCTTGGCCGTTCGCTCGACGGTTCGCATCTCCTGAGCGGAAGCGGACACAGCCGAAGCCACTAATATCGATACGGCTGCCGCCCAAGCGAACCCCTCTTGGCGCCAGCGGCCGGCATTCTGAATCGTATTGCTCACGGCTATCCCCGTCATTTCGCCGAAGAAGGTTCAGATCGGCCCGAACCCTACCACGCGATCAGGACGGACGCACCGCCGACAGGTCACCACGGCGGATACTTTTCGGGCACGGCAACCCCGCGAGGCGCGACAGGCGCTCTCAGAGCAGAAGCGGCAGGGTGGATGCTCCCGATCCGCCCGCGGACGCGACAATGTCGCTCAAGCCGAGGCTCACAGCGATGTCCTGGGGCATCGCATCTCCCGGCAAAGCCATGCCCCATGGATCGGCGGACGCCGGCATCACGGCTTTCGCGTCGCCGTTCATGCGCTGGCTCAGATAGGGCGAGGCGAACATATTCACGCCGCTGGCGTCCAGCGCCACGAGCGGAGCGAACTGCGGCAGCTCGCTGTCCGCAAACAGCGTTGCCCGGCGGTTGTCGAGAATGGTCCAGCCGCCATCCTTGCGAACGGCCAGCACAGCGTGGTCTTCGCGAACGGCGCGGTCACGCACCAGAAGAATGCGAAGGTCCTGCTCGGGCACGCCGGCCTCGCGCAGCACCATGAATTTGGCGATCGCATAGTCCTCGCAATCGCCGCGGCCGGTGCGGAGCGAAGCCAGCGGCGAGGACCACAAATCGACCTCGCCATGCTGAACGAGATCGCTGGTGTAGCGGATCGCCGTATTGATGAGACGGTTGACGGTCTCGAGGCGAGCCACGCCCTCGCGCTCACGCGCATCATCCACCATCAGGACAAAGCGGCGGGCGGCGCTGCTGCAGTTCGACGAGTCGGTCTTGCAACTCACGATCTCGCTCATCTCCTTGTCGATCTGTCCTTTCACATTGCGCCACTTGCGCCAGAGAATGCCTTCGGGCGCGCGGAAGGTGAAAAGGCCGAATGGCTCGTTCGTCGATGGCTGGGCCTGATCGGGACGTGTGAGCTCGCTCGGAGCGTCCGAGATCACGGTATCGCTTGCGATGGATGCGAGCCTGACGGGGTCATTTGGCGCGGACTTGCCATCGAGCCTGGCCAGAACGCTGTTGATTGAAAAGAAGCGGGCGCCTGCCGCTGTCGGCGCGCGGACGGCCGGCGGAGGCGTTTCCAGCATCGACGGCGTAACGAGGTCGTCAAAGATATGCTTCCTCAGCTTCGCCCTGGATGCAGCGTCAGCCGGGTCAATACACAAACTCAAAGCAGCAATACAAAAAGCAGTCCCGATCACGGCACGAGCCGCTGAAAACGCCGACATGATAACGCCCCTGTATCCCGGGGGCGTCGGTCGGCTTCGTGCCGATCCCGCTCCCGTGTGATGGGGCGAGAATGAACGGGCGCGGCTAGTGCAGCGTTAAACGGAGCCTTTACGCGCAGGCATTTTGGGCGGCAGGGTAGAGGGGGCTCAAACAAACCCCGTCAAATTTGAAGCAATTGCGAGTAAGGCGGCGTTAACGCTATGGCTCCGCCGCCGCGGTCTTCTCTCAGCGTTCGCGCAGAGCCTCGTCCTTCAGCATCCGCGCCGGCTTGACGATGTAGTCAAGAACCGATTTGGCACCAGTGAGAATCTCAACCGTCGTCACCATGCCGGGAATGATCGGCAAGGAGTGCTCGGCCGTACCGAGATGGTTTTTGTCGGTGCGCACGATCACGCGGTAGAAGCTTTCCTTTTCTCCGCTACGGTCCGGCTTGTCGTCGATAATGGCATCGGCGCTGATGCGCTCGACCTTGCCTTTCAGCGAACCGTAAACGGACGAGTCGTAGGCGGTGATCTTCACCACGGCTTCCTGTCCGGCGCGGATAAAGGCGATGTCCTGCGGACGAATCCGGCCCTCAACGAGAAGGGTGTCATCCAGCGGAACGATGTCCATGAGGTTCGCGCCGGGCTGCACCACCGCACCGACCGTGGTCACGTTCAGCTTGTTGACGATGCCATGCACCGGAGACTTCAAGTCGGCCCTGCGGACGCGGTCCTGCGCGGACTTGATGGTTTCATCCAGCACGGCGAGATCGCCGCGCGACTTCGCCAAATCCTCTTCGGCCTGCGACTGGAAGGCTGCTTTCGCATTGGCAATGCGCGATTGCGTTTCAGCGAGTTGCCCTTTGATCTCGGCAGCCTGACGTTGCAGACGCAGCCATTCGATTTCCGGAACCACCTTCTGGGCAAACAGCCTTTGGGTCAGATCCACTTCGCGGCTCAGCAGGTTCAGGGATTCGGAGAGGCGGGTCTGCGCCTGAACCAGAACGTCGATATCCTGAGCCAGCTTCCTGGCGCGGGCCACGAAAAGGTTCTGCTCGGTCGCGACCACCTGCGGAAATTTCTCCACCAGTTCGTCCGAGAATACCGGCTTGTCGAGCTTGGTGACTTCCGCTTCCAGCCGCGCAACGCGGGCGGCGTTGGCGGCGCGCCGTTCGCGCACTTCGCCAAGGTCGGCGGCGAACTTCGTGTCCTCGATCCGCATGAGGACTTCGCCCTGGTTCACGATGGCGCCTTCCTGAACGAGGATGGCGCCGACGATTCCGCCTTCGAGAGATTGCACCACCTGCATCTGCCGGGTGGGGATGACACGGCCATTGCCGCGCTTGACTTCATCGAGAACCGCGAAGTGCGCCCAGATCACTCCGACCACCAGCATCGCCAGCATGCAGAACAGGATAAGCCGCGACGTTCGCGGCGTGCGAAGTTCGACCGCCGCGCGAATATCGTTTGCGAAGGCGAAATCAGATTGCTGCATTTGTCTTCACAACCGGATGTTCGAACTTCACAGGTTCTGCGCGTTTCGCGCCGGCCTGAAGACTTGCAAGGATCGCGTCGCGCGGGCCGTCGGCAACGAGCTTGCCGCGCTCGAAAACCAGAATACGGTTCACGAGAGACAGGAGAGACGGGCGATGGGTGGATACGATCAGCGTCATCTCCGACTTCGCGATCGCCTTCAGCCGTTCGAGAAACTCTGTTTCGCTGCGCACATCGAAATGCGCGGTCGGCTCATCCATGAACATGATCTTCGGCTTGCGGATCATGGCGCGGGCGAGGCCGATCGCCTGTTTCTGGCCACCCGACAGGCTGCGTCCGCCTTCGGCGACCGGCATGTCATACCCCAGCGGATGTCCTGCAATGAACTGCTCGACGCCCGACAGGCGGGCGGCTTCGATCACTTCCTCGTCGGTCGCGGAGGGTTTTCCCAGTGTGATGTTCTCACGCAGCTTGCCGAAAAAGAGATCGGTATCCTGCATCACGAATCCGATACCGGACCGCAAATCCGCCGGATCGTATTGCCGCGAGTCGATGCCATCGACCGCGATGCTGCCCTCCAGCGGCTCGTAAAATCCAGAGAGCAGGCGGCCGACGGTGGTCTTGCCCGAGCCGACACGGCCAATGATGGCAACACGTTCCCCGGGCGCGATCTTGAATGAAACATTCTCAAGCGCGCTATCCTTGCTCCCGGGATAGCAGAAGCTGACATTCTCAAAATTGATTGCGCCATTCGCGATCTTGCGCGCGACATAGGCGCGTCCGGGCGGGCGCTCGCGTTCAAGCGACATCAGCCGGTCGATGGAGCGCAATGAACTGTTGGTCTGGGTCGCACGGGTGATGAGCGACGCGAGACTGGATATCGGAGCCAGAACCCGGCCGGACAGCATGTTCGCGGCCACCAGCGCGCCCATGGTGATCTTGCCGTCGAGAATGAGAAAGACGCCGATCACCACCAGCATCATGCTGGTGATCTGCTGCGCGGAGGACGAAATCGTCAGCGCCAGCGACGACCAGAAATGAACATCCTCACCGGACCGCGCCGTGGCGGCGACCGACCGCTCCCACGCCGTTTGCATGCGGGATTCCGCACCCGCGGCGCGAATGGTCTCGATGCCCGACAACGATTCAATCAGAACGCCATGCCGCGCCGACGATTCCGCCTGCAATCGTTTCATCGCGCGATCGAGCGGCCGCTGCAGGATAAATCCGGCTCCGATGACGACCGGCAACATCAGCAGCGGAATCCAGGCGAGGGGACCGGCAATGACAAACAGGATGCAGATAAAGATGACAGCGAAGAAAAGGTCGGTCGCTGCGACCACCGCACCCGATGTGAAGAACTCCCTGACCGAGTCAAAATCCCGCATCTGGTTGGCAAGGATACCAACCGACGTCGGCCTGTTGGCCATCTTCACCGCAAGCATGTGCTCGAAGATATTCGCGGCGAGAACGACGTCGATTTTCTTGCCGGTCAGATCGACGATCCGGCTGCGAACGATGCGAATGACAAAGTCGAAAACGATGGCCAGGCCCAGGCCGACCGCCAGCGCGACCAGAGAGGGGACAGCACCGTTCGGAACCACGCGATCGTAGACATTCATCGTGAACAGCGGCGCGGCCAGCGCAAGCATATTCACGAGCAGCGCGGCGAGGGCGACATGAGCATAGTTCGAACCGAACCGTCGAACCACCGACCAGAACCAATGGGTTTTCGGAAGATCGCCGGCGGCGACCGTTCGCGCGTCGGCGGTGGCGGCAGGTTTGGCGAAGAATGCGTAGCCTGAATAGTTCGCCGCAAGCTCGGCGATCGGAAGGCTTTTGGTAATCTCAGGCTGCTCGGGATCGATCACGCGGGCGATCTGACCGATATCATCCAGCGCTTTCAGGATGAGAGGGATGCCTTCCTTGGTGACGATCACAGCCGGCAACACCAGCGCCGGAATATCCGCGAGCGCGCGCCTGACGGGCACGACCTCAAGCCCGGCGCGCGCCCCGGCGCGTTCCATAAGCGCCGCAGTCAGCCGGCCATTGTCGATCGGCAAGCCGGCAATCAACGCTTCGCGGCTGATGGCGCGTCCATGAAAAGCCGCAAGGCAGATGAGGGCATCCGCGAGCGGATCCTTCATAGATCTCACGTCGGCGGCGTTAGTGCTCTTCGCCGAACTTTGAGCGGAAACGGTATCCATTTTTATGATCGCGGCTTGGGCTAAGGGATCCTGCGGCCATCATAGATTGTGCCCGGTTCCGTGCGTAAAAACCTTAGGATTAAGGCTAATACAGCCAAGTCCCGTTAACGCCCCGATTGTGCCGCGAGCGTCATCTGTCAGCGCAACCCGTGGCAGTCGAGGTGTGTTACCTAGCAGGCCACTTGGACGCCGTATCGATCAACTCCTGGGCAGGATTCGATCCCCGCCAGCGGTTTGCGAAACTATCGCCCGGCAACGCGAAACCACCACCGGCCGAAGCATAGTTCAGCGCAGGAATCGGCTCGGCATGCCGGACCGGAAGGGGCTCAGGCCCTGTCATCGGGTCATGAAGATGGAGCGGGGGCAGCTTGGTCGGGAACAGGCCAAACGGCTCAACATCGAGAGGCGCCGCATCCGCAGGCGGCGGGGCCTTCACATATTCGATCAGATTGCCCATCGCCGCGAGGAGCTGGTAGTCCGCGAAAATGGCGACGCTCTGGGCGGAGATCAGCGAAACGAACCCGTTGAAGAGCTGGTTCTGGCCGTTCAGCAGATCGACCAGCGATCGCTGTCCGAGTTCATATTCTTTCTGATACGACGTGATGACCTTGCGGTCCGAAGCGATCTGACGATTGAGCGCCGCGATACGATCGGCGGTCAGTGTCCGGGCAGCCCAGGCCTTGTCGATGGACTCAACGGCGTCGCGCTGCAGGCGTGCATGACGCATGGTGCCTTCAACATAGCGTTCCGCCATTTCATTGCGGCGCCAGGTATCCTGACCGCCACGGAAGACGTCCCAGCTCACCACCACCTTGCCGCTGAGGTCGTCGCGCTTGCCGACATAGCCGTTCGCGTCAATGCCGGTCGAAGCGCGCCCCTCGAGATAGACGTTCGGCACGAATGCGCCGGACGTGCTGCGATAGGCGTACTTGGCGGCGCGGGCATCGGCCTCGGCGGCCTTGATCGTCGGATTGAACTTGATCGCGACCGCGAGCGATTCATCCTTCGATGCAGGCAGCCCGCCAAGACGGCTGGGATTCCGCAGGTTGAAAGGTTCGAGACCGACGGTCTTGCGATACTTGGCGCGCGCCTCATCGAGATTCTGACGAAAGCCGGCGAGGGCGGCGACCGCGCTTTCGACACGCTCACGTGTCTGTTCAAGATCGCCTTCGCCAGCGCGTCCGCCCTTGAAGCGGGCCTGCACGTTGCCGAACAGCGAGCGATGAACCCTGACGTTGTCTTCGGCGATGGAAATCAGCCGCTGATAACGGATCACGTCGATGTAGGCTTCCGCCGCATCCAGCGCCAAAAGTTCGGTTCTTTCGTGAACGCGAGCGGCGGCCGCGCTCACGCGCGCCGACTGTCGCCAGATTTCGTTCAGCGAGGTGAGGCCATCGAAAATCAACTGGCGTCCGACCACGGAGACATCGCGGCCGTTTCTCCAGGCGTCGTTGCCCAAGGGAGCGGGGACAATCTGCTGGTTGAACTTCTCGGGCCCGACTCGCCCTTCGACGCGCACCTGCGGAAGCAGGGTCGACTGCTGCTGCCTCAATTCGGACTCAGTTGCGCGACGGTTCGCGGCAGCTTCGCCAACGCCGGGGTTGGTCGCCATCGCCTGCTTGAGAGCATCGTTGATCAAAAATGCTGACTGAGCGTGTGCCAGGGAGCAGGTGAGCACAAGCGTCGAAGCGGCAAACGCCAATGTACGCATTCTAAAATATCCCCCAGCCGATAAAGACTTAACAGTATGTAAATTAGAGGAATCGTATCACGCAGCCTAAGGCATTAAAACTACGGTCAATTCGACTCTTTGGAACTGTTGCTCCAAAGCAACGCAACTTGGAGTTTATGGTATATAAATACCCTATTTCGACCGGATACAGGACCGACTTTTTGGACGTTGAGGCGCTTTGAGGCGCTTTCCCACCTGAAATCATGCGGACCGGGCAGTCCGGGACGGGAGCGCGAATCGACCGCTCCCGATTGTGCAATGGTATTGGTGGCTCTTGTCCTTCGATATCGTTGCCCCGCGGAGCTTGGACTTCGCCGCGACGGAGGCGATGCCACGACCATAGAGAACGAGGGGCAGGTGACGTCCCACATTGCCCCGGCGTCGTTGCGCTCCTCGGCAGTCTGTATCTCCTGAAGGTGATCGATAACGCTCCGGTGCGGCGCCTCGCATGTCCAGATCTACGGCTTCGCGATGGGCAACATAACGACCCTCAGTCCCGCGGTTGTCCGGCGCGAGTTCGGCGCCGAAGCCTTCGGATCGGCGTATGGGTCCGCCGCGACGGTGATCCAGTTCGTGACGGCCTTCGGGCCCGCGCTCATCGGCAATCTGCGGGCGGCGCTCGGCGGATATCCGCCGGCATTTCTCGTTACGGCCGTTGCGACAGCCATCGGCTGCGCTGTCCTGCATTTCGGAGGAGAGCGTCGCGCGCGTCGTTGCCCGGCCCGAACCGCGAGGCGAAGCGGTTCACGAATTTGTGGTTGGCGAAAAACATCACGCGGATCGAAGAATCTGTGCGGGATATCCCACGCCGTATGTATCGGCTGGGAAAGCCGCGTGTCGACCGGAGCCGCGACGAATGGTGTGAGCAACTGCGAAATATGTTCGCGCTCACGCCAAACGCCTTGGCAATGCTTATGAAGAGCGAGGAGCGCACATGATCAAATTGAAGATCAACGGCCAGGATCACGCTTGGGATGGCGACCCGGATTTGCCACTGCTGTGGTTCCTTCGCGACGAGGTCGGCCTGACAGGAACCAAGTTCGGCTGCGGTCAGGCACTGTGCGGCGCCTGCACGGTGATGGTCGACAAACAGGCGGTGCGTGCCTGCATCACTGGGGTATCCGACGTGGCTGATCGCGAGATCACCACCATCGAGGGCTTGCATCCGACGGGTGATCATCCGGTTCAAAAGGCCTGGCGTCAGGTCAACGTCCCGCAATGCGGGTATTGCCAGTCCGGCCAGATCATGCAGGCGGCAGCGTTGTTGATCGAGACTCCGAAACCCACGCACGATCAGATTCGCGAGACCATGGCGGGGAATATCTGTCGTTGCGGCTGCTATCAGCGCATCGAGAACGCGGTTCATCTCGCTTCGACGGGGGTGTGATCATGAACATCATCACCGATCCCAAAAAGCTGCGCGGATTTGAGAAACAGACCGCAAGAGTCGAGAAGATTTCGCGGCGTAGCATCCTGAAGGGCCTTGGCGTCGCCGGCGGCCTTGTGCTTGCCGCGCCCCTGACATCGCGGCAGGCGTTCGCGGACTATCAAACCGGTGCCGCCAAGATGCCGCATGGCGTGGTGGTGGACCCGCGGGTGTTCGTCGCCATTGCCTCCGATGGCATTGTCACCATTATCGCGCATCGCTCCGAGATGGGCACCGGTGTTCGCACCAGCCTGCCGCTGATCGTGGCCGAGGAAATGGAAGCCGACTGGTCGCGCGTGAAGGTCAGGCAGGCTCATGG
>Ga0153956_1001173_pt1 | contig 24470 bp, 22 predicted proteins | sample TSFL040MetaG_FD_104704 | JGI IMG/M metagenome (GOLD analysis project Ga0153956, IMG submission 104704) | Attine ant fungus gardens microbial communities from Florida, USA - TSFL040 MetaG | ecosystem: Host-associated > Fungi > Mycelium > Unclassified | place: USA: Florida, Wekiwa Springs... | reverse complement strand
TTAAGGAACCTCTGAAAAACGTAGCGAGCGCAGCAAAGACAAGGAAAAAACGGGCGAAAAACCGGAGTTTATACGGAATCAATGAGGATTTTGAGCCTGTTTTTAACGCCGTATTTGCAAGCGTAGTAGTTTTTCAGAGGTTCCTTAAAGCGTGTCCTTTGTCGCTTGCTCATTTGGCGTACAAACACTCCCGTCGCCAAACGCCCAAAACCATTAAATCCGACCGCGCCGAACGGCGCGGTCGCCGCCGCAAGCCAGGCCCGACTAGGATCTCGTCGCATTCTTCGACTTGATACGAGGCGGCCTCATGAATTTTCAGTCTCTTTTCCGCGTCATCGGCCAACGCACCGGGGCGCTCAAAAAATCACCGGCGCGAGGGCTGCGCACCTTGTCCGGCTGCGGGCTCCTGTTCGCGTTGGCCCAGGGCGCGCCTGCCGCGCCGGACACCGCGCCCATCGACCCCAGGCTCAGCGGCGATGAAATCAGCCAGCTCACGAAAGAGGCTTTCTTCTGGGGCATGCAGCAGGCCGGCTTCTACGAGCTGCGTTATCAGTTCACGCAAAACGAAGCCAACCCGGCGTTTCGCGGTATCAACAAGGTTCAGCACAACTCGCGCCTGTTTACCGCCAAGGAGCGTTTCGCCACCACGCCGAACGCTTCCACCCTGTATTCGGGTGGTTCGTTCGATCTGTCGCGCGAGCCGATCATCGTCACCGCCGGAGCCGTGCGCGACGGCCGCTACTGGAGCATCCAGGCCGCCGACCAGTATGCGCACTGGTTTTTTTTCGTGGGCAGCCCCTTCACCGGTAACGACGCCCAGCAATACCTGATCGTCGGCCCCGACTGGAAGGGCGTGTTTCCGCCGTCATTTTCCGCTGGAGCGGCAACCGCTGGTCAAGGGCGATTACCGGACTTTCCCGCGCATGGCGGCGATTGGCGATCTGACCAAAAGCATGACGCCGCTGGATTACCTGCAATTGACCAGCCTCGTCATCAACGACGCCTCGATGACCAAGCGCAAGGATTCACTCAAGGAAGTACAAACGCTGCAACGCCTGCGGGCGCTGGGCTTGCGCGAGGGTTATCTGTTCGATCCGGCGCAGGTGACGCCGGCGCAGAAAGAGGCCATCGAGCGCGGCTTCATGGCGGCCCGCACTGACGCGCGCAAGGCGGTGCAATCCGGCCTGCAGGACATGAACGGCTGGAAGCTGCAAACCAGCCTGTTTTATGACGAGAACGATTACGTGCTGCGCGCCGGCGCCGCCGAGATCGCCTGGGGCAGCCCGGTGCCGTTCCAGTCGCACACCATCGGCTTCGGCCTGACCGACAGCGAGGGCAACACGCTCGACAGCAGGAATCGCTACACCCTGACCTTCGACCTCAACGACCTGCCGCCGGTGACCGATTTCTGGGAAATGCCGCTGTACGACGACTACGGTTATTTCGTGGACAATCCAATCAATCGCTACAGCGTTACCAGCTATCTGCTGAAGAGCGGCGGCCTTTCCGTGCAGGACGGCAAACTGACGCTCTACCTGCAACACGATCGCCCCCAGGATCCGAATCAGGCGCGCAACTGGCTGCCGACGCCAGAACAAGGCGCGTTCCGCCTGGCGCCGCGTTTTTACGGACCGATGGCGGCGCTGATCGACGGCACCTACAAAATGCCGAAAATCGTGCGCGTGAAATAAAGCATCAACGAAAACCAGAATCCGCGATACAAAAAGGCTGTCGCCCGTGTGGCATGGGCGCCAGCCTTTTACGTTGAGCCGCCGCGCTTTTTAAGGAACCTCTGAAAAACGACTGCGCTTGCCGATACGGCGTTAAAAATGAGCTCAAAATCCTCATTTATTTACCTGCCGCCGCGCTTTTTAAACTTGACGCAGCGCGCGACGCCGGCGTGTACTGGCCACGCCGATATTTAGAAAAAACCATCATCGATGAATTCGACATTCTCGCGACTGGCGAACCCGCTCAAAACCACGGCTCTCGTCGCGCTGATCAGTTTGTGTTCCGCATGCGCCACGCCCGGCTGGCGCGATCACGTCGGTGGCGGCTGGAGCGAAGCTGTCGAAACCGGAACGGATTTCAAGCATCGCACGCTGTTCAAACCGGGAAGCGGCGATGAACTTCATATCTATATCGAAGGCGACGGCGACCTCTGGCGCACGCCCGATCAATTATCGGTCGATCCCACCCCCGAACAGCCGTTGACATTGCAACTGATGCAACTCGATCCCGCTCCCGCGCTGATGCTGGGCAGGCCCTGCTATTTCGAGACCGGCGATCGCCGCTGCGAACCGAATGGGTGGACCGCCGCGCGTTATTCGCCCGCGGTTGTCGCCAGCATGAACGCGGTTGCCGCACGCTGGGCGGGACGCTATCGCGGGACGGTGCTGATCGGATACAGCGGCGGCGGCGCGCTGGCGGTATTGATGGCGCCGGGAATAACACAGGCGCGGGCCGTGGTGACACTCGCCGCGAATCTCGATACGCCGGCCTGGGTGCGTCACCACGGCTATAACGACGCCATCGTCGGCGCATCGCTCAATCCCAATGCCCAGCCGCCGCTGCCGACAAACGTCGCGCAATGGCATTACGCGGGTGAGCGGGATACAAATGTCTTACCGGAATGGATTGCCGCCTTCAGCGCGCGCCAGGATGGCGCGCATCTGAAAATCATCGCGGGCTTCGATCATCGCTGCTGCTGGGATCGGCAATGGCCGGCGCTGCTGGCGCCAGCCATCGGGAGCGAGAACGTCCCGGCCGTTCAGAACTCGAGACGATAGCCCGCCTCGATGATGTGCTCCGAGACATCGCTGCGCGCGGCCACGGTCTGGTAGCGGAGATACGCGGACTGTCCGCCTTTGAATACGCCTGTCAGGCTCAGCGCAATATTGAAATAGGTTTTGTCGAGCTCGCGCGACGTGATGCTGAAACCGCCCGCGCCGGGCAGATCGACGAAAGTGGCGTTGACCCGCCGCGCTTCGTCGCGCCATTGATGCACAAACGCCGCATCGATGCCCGGCACCAGCACGCCGGTCGACAGGCTGAACGGATGGTTGATGCGGCCGCCCAGCGAGCTGAGCAGCGAAACCGCGTTCTGTTTATCGATGGCCAGCGCGAAGCCGTCGCCGCCATGTTCGCGATAACCGTCGATGGTGGATTTCAACCAGTCCAGGCTCAGATATCCAGCGTACTGCCACGCACCGATATTGCCGTCATAGCCGCCGGTGACACTGGCGTTGTACTGGCGGCCATCCGTGTCGTAGGTGAGGCCCGAGCTGAACGATTCGCCGAAACTTTCGAAATCGATGCGGCGTTTTCCGTCGTAATCGTTGTGGCCATAACCCAGCGACCAATCGACATAGACATGTTCGCCCGGAAAATAACTGCCGTAGAACCAGGCCGCCCAGTTGTCGACATCGGCCGAGCCGCGATGGTTTTTGACTTTGTTTTCGGTGCTGCCGCGCGCGAGCGAACCGCCAAGCACCAGGGAATTGCCGATGCGGTAATCGATCCCGGCGGTAATGCTGCGGGTCGAATAGTCGAAGCCGTCCTGGTTGCCGCTGCTATCGACATCGCCGTTCTGGTAGCTGCCGGAAATGAAAAATCCCCAGGGCGTGTCCGCGAAGGCTTTGTCGTCGCCGGCGCTGCCCGTGCCCGCAATCGGGCGGCTGTCCGCGACATCTTTGTACAAGGGCATATTCAGGACGCTGATGCCGCGACCGCCGCCCTTGTGCACGGCCACCAGCCGCGAGTGCACCGCGGTCATCTGGCCCTGCTGCAAAAATGTGCTGTTCGTGAGCATCGGAACCTGGTTCGGTTCGATCTGCTGCACCACTTCGCCCAATGCCTCGGCGTTGCTGCCGCCACCGGGAGAGTCCGAATACAACACGCCATAAAACGCCTCGCAACCGGGCGCCGGCGCACTCGATTCCTGCGACGAGGAAAAACACGATTGCATGAATTGATTGGCCACAGGGTCGGAGCTATAGCTGAACGGCTGTTCCGTTTGCGCTCCGGCATTCAACGCCACGCCAAATCCAAAAAAAATCGCAGCCGCCCAATGCGGCAGACGATGCCTGAAACGCGAATTCATACCCTGTCTCCATCCCAGCAAGCGCGCCAACGGGCCCGGTGCATGTCACGGGTCGCCCCGATGAACCGGGCGGCGAACCGTGCGCGCGGCAGCTTGCATTCCATCCATGAACTGCTATGGAAGTATGGCTTTGCTAAACGCGGAGATCCCGTTGGCGGTATGTCGTTAAATATTTTTGAGTAAAGAATTACCCGTCATGACAGCGGGCACAGTGTAGAACTGGATTCGTCCACAATCCACCGATAAAGTGCACGACCGCGCGACAACAACAAAAGTCCCTGGAGATCGTATGAACAAGCGCACAAAAACAACAGCGCTCGCCCTGCCAATAGCCATCGCCGCTGCCCTGCTGGCGGGATGTTCCAGCAACGGCGAATCGAACACCGCCGTCGCGGCGCCTGCGCAGGATGCCAATAAATTGTTGATCGTCGACTGCCTGTTGCCGCCGCAAATTCGCCAGCTCGGCGGACAGATGAGTTATCAGTCCGCGCGCCGGCCGATCAAAACCAGCGCGTCTGATTGCGAAATCCGTGGCGGCGAATACGTATCCTACGATCGCGCCGATTACGCCACCGCGCTCAAGGTATGGCTGCCGGCGGCCGAAGGCGGCAATCCGGAAGCACAGAACAATGTGGGACAAATCTACGAACGCGGCCTCGGCCTGCCGCCGGATTACGCGGTCGCCGCGCAGTGGTACCGCAAAGCGTCGGAACAAGGTTTTTCCCAGGCCCAGATCAACCTGGGCAATCTGTATGAAAAAGGCCTCGGCGTCGAGCGCGATCCCACCGCCGCCATCAACTGGTATCGGCGCGCATCCGGCATCAAGGACGACACCGTGGTATTCGCGTCCGCGGTGCAGACCACGCAGGCTTCGCAAGCGGAATTACAGCAGTTGCGCGCTCAAGTGGCGGCGGCGGAGCAGCAGGCCGAGCGCTATCGCCAGCAATTGCAGGATTTGCGCGGCAAGCTCGATGCCAAGGACAACGAAGTGCGCAAACTGAAGGCCGATCGCCAGGACAAGCAAATGCTGCTCGATCTGCTGCAGAAGCAGACACCCAGCCCCGATCGCGACGGCAACGTACAGCGCCTGCAGCAGGAAATCGCCGGTTACCAGCAGAAACTGGATAACGGGCAGCGCGAACTGAGCGCGCTGCAGCAACAGGAAAAATCCTATCAACAGCAGGTTCAGCAATCGGTCAACGCCATCGCCAAGGCTGAGCAGACCCGGCCGCCGCAGATCGCGGTGATCGATCCGCCGATGAACATCACCCGCGGCATCGCCCGTGCCGAACTGCCGCCGGCCAGCGCCAGCAAGGAGATCGTCGGCAAGATCGATGCTCCGGCCGGCGTGAAACGCTTCACCATCAACGGCCGCGAACAGGCGGTGGACGAATTCCATCTGTTCTGGACCAAAGTGGAACTGACCGGCGACACCACGCCGGTCGACATGGCCGTGCTCGACAGCAAGCAGCGCGAAGTGAAATTCCAGTTCGTGATTCAGTCGCCGCGCGGCGCGCAACCCGCGGCCAGCGCGCCGCTGAGCGCCAAGGGCGTCGCCCTCGGCAATTACCACGCCGTGGTGATCGGCAACAACGACTATCAACGCCTGCCCGCGCTGAACACCGCGGTGAGCGACGCGAAGGCCGTGGATCAGGTATTGCGCACGCGCTACGGCTTCAAAACGCGCCTGTTGCTCAACGCCAGCCGTTATCAGATTCTGTCGGCGCTCAACGAAATGCGCGAGCATCTTGGCCCGCAGGATAACCTCCTCATCTATTTCGCCGGCCACGGCGAGCTGGACCCGATCAACAAACGCGGCAACTGGCTGCCGGTGGACGCGGAGCTGGACAGCCCGGCCAACTGGATTTCCAACATTGCGGTTACCGATATCATCAATGCCATGCAGGCAACGCACATCATGGTGGTCGCCGACTCCTGTTATTCGGGCACCTTGTCCGACAGCTCGGTGCCGCGCTATAGCGAAGCGCTGCCGCCGGCGCAGCAGAAGGAATGGCTGGAAACCGTGATGGGCCTGAAAGCGCGTACCGTGCTGACTTCCGGCGGCGTCGAACCGGTACTGGATATCGGCGCCGGCGAGCATTCGATTTTTGCCAAGGCATTCATCGATGCGCTCAACAACAACAAAAATCTGCTGGAGGGCTATACCTTGTACCGCGATGTGCTGAAGAATGTGCGCGCCAGCGCCGCCGCGGTCAACCAGCATCAAACGCCGCAATACGCGCCGATGCTGCATGCCGGCCACGAGGCGGGCGAATTTTTCTTTCAGCCGATCTGACGCAACCTGATCAAAGAGCGCACGCGCCGCAAGAGATGCCCATGACTCATCCGCAGACCATTTCCAAATATCAGATCACCGGCGTGCTGGGTCAGGGCGCCATGGGCGTCGTGTACAAAGCACAGGATTTGCGCATCGAGCGCACTGTCGCCATCAAAACCATTCATGCGGGGCTGATGCAGGGCGACCTCGCCACCGAGCTGACCACCCGTTTCGTGCGCGAGATTCGCGCCGTGGGCAATTTGCGCCATCCCAACATCATCGCGATTTACGATACCGACGAAGAAAACGGCGCGCCGTTTTACGTCATGGAATTCGTCGAGGGCCGCGAACTCAGCGCCTACTTCAAGGACAATGCCCGCTTCGCCACCGAGCAGACCTTGCACATCGGCCGCCAGTTGCTCGACGCCTTCGCTTACACCCACCAGAAAGGCATCATCCACCGCGACATCAAACCGGCCAACATTTTCATCACCAACGAAGGCGATGTGAAAGTCGCCGATTTCGGTATCGCCAAGGTGGAGAATTCGGAGTTGACCCAGGTCGGCACCAGCCTGGGCACGCCGAGCTACATGTCACCGGAACAATGCCGCGGCCAACCCGTGGATAATCGCTCCGATTTGTTCTCCATCGGTATCGTGCTCTATCAGCTGCTGACCGGCGAAAAACCGTTCCAGGCCAGTTCCACGCACGCGTTGATGCATCAGATTCTGCAATCCACGCCGGAAAAACCGTCGGTCCTGAACCCGATGCTGGCTCCCGCCGTCGACCGCCTGTTCGATAAAGCGCTGGCCAAGAATCCCGTCGAACGCTTCCAGAGCGCGGAAGAATTCCTGCACGCGCTGGAGGCCGCGCTCGCGGGCCGCGCCGTTGCGCCGGCGCGCGGTCGTTTCTGGTTGTGGTGGGGCGTGTCCGCGGTCGCGGTTTATGCCGTGTGCATGGCGGTGTTTTTCGTGGCGAAGCCGAACCACGGCGTCGCGGTCGCGGTGCCAAAGGCAGGCAACGAGGGAATCAGCACGGCCGATATCGGCATGAGCGATACCGCGCCGAGCAACCTCACGCCAGAGCAACAGGAAAAAGTCGATAAATTTCTCAAGCTGGCGCAACTCAGCATCGACGGCGGGCGCCTGGTGTTTCCGCCCACCAGCAACGCGGTCTACGTTTACCGGCTGATCCTGGATATCGACCCCGGCAATGCGCAGGCGCGCGACGGCTTGAAACGGGTTTTGCAGATGCAGATCGATAAAGCCAGGCAGCTGCAGGCGGCGCAGGACCGCGACGCCCTGGAGAAGCACCTCGATGTGAGCCTGCAGGCCTTTCCCAACTCCACGGCGTTGCAGGCTATGCGTTCGGAGCTCAGCGGGCGCTCAGCAACCACGCCGTGAGCGCGAACAAAGCCAGTCCGGTGGCCGCTCCGGCGGCCAGCGCCAGGGCAATGGAACGCGGTTTTTCCTGAACGGGTATCGAATAGGTACGCTGGCTGATGCTCACGCCGCCCGTCGCCATCTGCACGGAGCTGGCGGCGGCCTGATTGATGACAGTGGCGGCCGCCTGGGACGAAGCCGTCCCGGATTTGGGCATCAGCACGGTGGCGTCGTCCGGACGCTGCGCGCCGGTTTCCTGGGTCATACGTTTTTCCTTGTGATGGATGGCGGCTGCACAGCAAGCCTGCGGCGAAATCCGCAACGCCGGGGGCGCAGATGACGGCCACCGCATGATAGCCCGCCGCGGCCGGAAAAATCACGGCTCCGGCGCGAATGGCCTACTTGAGTTCGTTGAAGAACGTCCTGCGGCTGTGGATCATTTCACGGTAGGTTTGAATCAGAGACAACTTGATGGGATCGCCCGAGCCCTTCAATTTTTCCATCTGGCTTTCCAGCTCGACCATTTCCTCGAGCAGCTTTTCCTTGACCGCCTGGATGTTTTGCAGGCGCACCCCCGCCAGGCTTTCCCGACGCGATGGCGGTCGGTGAAGATCGAGACTACCGGCTCGTTTTTTCTGCATTGTCTGGGTCCCTCCTTTCGTTCAGCTATGGTTATGCTGTTAACAGCATAGCTAAAGAAATCCGTCAAATCAGAAAATTGCATTTCTATTCAACACGTTACAAATGCAACTATTTGTAATAAAGCATTAATTCTTTGCCAGCCCGACCCAAGTCGCTACCATAAGCCCCCATGAAACCCGCCACACCACTCATCGATTGGCAACGCATCGATACCGTCCTGCTCGATATGGACGGCACGCTGCTGGACCTGTATTTCGACAATCATTTCTGGCTTGAACAGCTGCCGCGGAGCTACGCGGAACGCCACGCCACCAGCGTGGAGCATGCCCGGGAACATCTCTACACGGTCTTCGCGGCGCAACGCGGCACGCTGAATTGGTATTGCCTGGATTTCTGGTCGCGCGAATTGCAGCTCGACATTCCCGCATTGAAACGCGAGCTGCGACATTTGATCAGTATCCGCCCGCACGTTGAGGAGTTTCTGCGGCGCCTGCACGCCAGTCCGCGCGAGGTGTGGCTGGTCACCAATGCCCATCGCGACAGCCTGGACCTGAAGCTGGAATGCACCGGCATCGAGCGCTGGTTCGACCGCGTGGTTTCCTCCCACGACCTGCGCGCGCCGAAGGAAGACATTGCATTCTGGTCGCAGCTGCGGGCCGCCTATCCCTTCGAGCCCGCGCGCGCCCTGCTGATCGACGATACCGCCTCGGTGCTGAAATCGGCCCATGAATTCGGCATCGGCCAGCTGCTGACCCTGCTGCAACCCGACAGCCGCCAGGCCCGGCGCGAGCAGACCGAATACCCCGGCATCCTGCACTTCGACGAAATCATGCCGATCCACGATGTCGGCTCGATGACACCGGCCTGATCATGGACAAGCCCAGCCCGCCCGCGCCTCACCCCGTCGCCCAGGTCCGTTTGGACAAGTGGCTGTGGGCCGCGCGCTTTTTCAAAACCCGCAGCCTGGCGAAGCAGGCCATCGAGGGCGGCAAGGTGCATTACAATGGCCAGCGCAGCAAGGTCAGCAAAGAGGTCGAAGTGGGCGCCCTGCTCATCGTCCGGCGCGGCTGGGACGAATGCGAGGTGGAAGTGATCGCGTTGTCGGACCAGCGCGGCGGGGCCGCGCAGGCACAGCTTCTCTATAGAGAGACGCCGGACAGCCAGGAGCGCCGCGAGCGCATCGCCGCCGAACGCAAGGCGCTGGCGGCCAGCGAGCCGCTCAGTCCGGAACGTCCCAACAAAAAGCAGCGGCGCATGATTCATCGCTTCAAAGAACAACTGTTCGACTGATTGACCCGTCCCGTTTTCCGAACCCAATCCCAGAGCGCGACCATGTCCGACGAGATCCTCCGTTTTATTTTCGACAACACCGACATTCGCGGCGAATGGCTGCAACTCGAACACAGTTATCGCGACGCCCTGGCCAACCACCACTATCCGCCGGGCGTGAACCGCCTGCTGGGCGAATTCCTGGCCGCGGCCGGGCTGCTGGGCGCCACGCTGAAAATGGAAGGCTTGCTGATTCTCCAGGCGCGCAGCGACGGCCAGATTCCGCTGATCATGGCGGAGGCCACGTCGAACCATGAGGTACGCGGCATCGCCCACGGCGCCGAACAGGCCATCGGCGAAAACTTCCAGGAACTGCTGGGCGATGGCCAGCTGTGCATCACCATCGACCCCAAGCAGGGCCAGCGTTACCAGGGAATCGTGCCGCTCGAAGGCTCCACGCTGGCGCAATGCCTGGAGGACTATTTCCGCCAGAGCGAACAGTTGCCCACGCGGGTCTGGCTGGCGGCCGACGGGCAGCGCGCGGCCGGGCTTTTCATCCAGGAACTGCCCAGCCGGGTCGACCCGGAGCAGCGCGCGCAACAATGGCAGCACATCACCACGCTGGCCACCACGATCACCCCGGAAGAACTGCTGCAATTGCCGGGAGAAACCGTTCTGCACCGCCTGTTCCACGAAGAGAATGTGCGCCTGCTGCAACGCGATTCGCTGCAGTTTCGCTGCAGTTGCTCGCAACAACGCACCGAATCCATGCTGCTGAGCCTCGGCCGCGCCGAGCTGGACGAGATCCTGGCCGAGCAGGGGCAGGTCGAGGTGAACTGCGAGTTCTGCAATCAGCAATACCACTTCACGCCCGAGCAGGTAGCCAGCCTTTTTACCGAAACGACGAGCACTTCGCGTCATTGAGAACAGGGCTGTTTGCGTGAGTTAGCGCGAAAACCGGTTTTTTGACATAATGCGCGCCTTTACGACCGAGTCCGGCTAGCGGAATCAATGGCGGGGGCGCGGCAGTCTGGCCCCAATCACACAGGTCCAAGCAACAGGAACGTATCGAGCATGAGCGCAGCAACCACCGTTTTCAATAACTTATCTCCGGCGCAGCTGGTCGAAAAGGCCCTGGCCCGGGGTGAAGGCGAACTGGCGGACACCGGTGCCTTTGTGGTCACCACCGGCAAGCGCACCGGCCGCTCGCCCAAGGACCGCTTCATCGTCAAAGAACCGAACACCGCCGACAGCGTCGATTGGGGCTCCGTCAACCAAGCCTTCGACCCGGCCAAATTCGACGCGCTCTGGGAACGTGTCGATGCCTATCTGGCGCAGCAGGAACAGTTCGTGGCCAATGTCCACGTCGGCGCCCACGCCGAGTTCTACCTGCCCGTCGTTGCCCGCACCGAGACCGCCTGGCAGAACCTGTTCGCTCGCAACATGTTCATCCGCCCCGAAACCTACAACCCGGCCAACAAGCCCGAGTGGACCATCCTCAACGTGCCGGGCTTCGTCTGCGACCCCGCTCGCGACGGCACCCATTCGGACGGCGTGGTCATCACTCACTTCGGCCAGCGCAAAGTGCTGATCGCCGGCATGCGCTACGCGGGCGAAATGAAAAAATCCATGTTCGCCGTGCAAAACTTCCTGCTGCCGGCGCATGACGTCATGCCGATGCACTGCTCGGCCAACGTCGGCGAAGCCGGCGACACCTGCCTGTTCTTCGGCCTGTCCGGCACCGGCAAAACCACGCTGTCGGCGGACCCGAGCCGCTACCTGATCGGCGACGACGAGCACGGCTGGGCCAAGGGCTCGGTGTTCAACATCGAAGGCGGCTGCTACGCCAAGACCATCAACCTGTCGCAGGAAAACGAGCCCATCATCTGGGATGCGATCCGCTTCGGTTCGATCGTCGAGAACGTGGTCATCGATTCCCAAAACCGCCACGCCAATTACGACGACGTCAGCCTGTCCGAGAACGGCCGTTGCTGCTATCCGCTGGAATTCGTCGAAAAACGCATCGCCGCGAACGCCTCCGGCGAGCCGAAAGTGGTCATCTTCCTGACCTGCGACGTCTCCGGCGTGCTGCCGCCCGTATCGATCCTGTCGAAAGAAGCCGCCGCATTTCACTTCCTGAGCGGCTACACCGCTCGCGTGGGCTCGACGGAAGTGGGCGCCGCGCCCGGCATCCAGCCGACCTTCTCGACCTGTTTCGGCGCGCCGTTCATGCCGCGCCCGGCCCGCGAATACGCCGAACTGCTGATCAAGCGCATCGAAGAATTCGGCTCGCAGGTTTATCTGGTCAACACCGGCTGGACCGGCGGCTCGGGCGCGCCCGGCGGCACCGGCAAACGCTTCCCGATCCCGGTGACCCGCGCCGTCGTCGCCGCCTGCCAGAGCGGCGCGCTGCTCGACGTTCCGACCGAGCATCTCGACATTCTCAATGTTTCGATTCCGAAGTCGCTGCCGGGTGTCGACAGCCGTTACCTGAACCCGCGCGCCTCGTGGTCCGACGCCGCCGCTTACGATCAGGAAGCGCGCAAGCTGGCCGAGCTGTTCCAGGAAAACATCAAGAAGTTCAACGCATCGGCCGCCATCGTCGCGGCGGGCCCCAAAGCCTGAATTTGATCGCGTTCACCATTGCGGAAAAATTCCGCAAACAAAAAGGCCGCCCTTTCGCGGCCTTTTTGTTTTTCACACCGCGGTGCAAATTTTCACACCGGATTTTTTCATCGAGCCCTAACAAAAACACCAGGGCCTGACAACTCTCCCGCCGACGGCGCTGATTGCGCATAATGCGGTCCCCGTGTTTCGCTCAGAATCAGGATAACCATGATCTCGATCACTCAACGTATCGCCGAAGAACTCAATGTCCGCGCGCAACAGGTGGATGCCACCGTGGCACTGCTCGACGAAGGCGCCACGGTGCCCTTCATTTCGCGTTATCGGAAAGAGATCACCGGCGGTCTGGACGACACCCAACTGCGCACACTGGAAGAGCGCCTGCGTTATCTGCGCGAACTGGAAGAACGCCGCGACGCGATTCTGAAAAGCATCCAGGAGCAAGGCAAACTCACTCCGGAGCTTGCCGGCGAAATCCAATCGGCGGATACCAAAAACCGCCTCGAAGATTTGTATTTGCCGTACAAGCCGAAGCGCCGCACCAAAGCGCAGATCGCCATTGAAGCGGGCCTGGAGCCGCTCGCGCTCGGCCTGTTCGAAGATCCCTCGCAGAATCCCGAAACCATCGCAGCCGGCTTCGTCGATGCGGAAAAAGGCGTCGCCGATGTGAAAGCCGCGCTGGAAGGCGCGAAATACATCCTGATGGATAAATTCAGCGAGAATGCCGATCTTCTGGCCAAGCTGCGCGATTATTTGTGGAGCGAAGGCAAGCTCAGCGCGCGCCTCGTCGAAGGCAAAGAAAACGAAGGCGCCAAGTTTCGCGACTACTTCGAGCACGACGAAGCCATTGCGGGCGCGCCCTCGCATCGTGCGCTGGCCATTTTTCGCGGCCGCAACGAAGGCATCCTCACCATCGCCATCAAAGTGGGCGATGAAGAAAAGCCCTTGCTTCATCCTTGCGAAGTCATGGTTGCGCAATATTGGAACATCAAGGACCAGAGCCGCCCCGCCGACAAGTGGCTGGCGGAAGTCGTGCGCTGGACCTGGCGCATCAAGCTTTACACGCATCTGGAGACCGATCTGCTAGGCCAGTTGCGCGAGCGCGCCGAGGATGAGGCGATCAAAGTCTTCGCCAGCAACCTGAAGGATTTGCTGCTCGCCGCTCCCGCGGGCCAGAAAGCGACCATCGGCCTCGACCCGGGCCTGCGCACCGGCGTGAAGGTCGCCGTGGTCGACGCCACCGGCAAGGTACTGGATCATTGCGCGATTTTCCCGACGCCGCCGCAAAACAAAATCGCCGAATCCGCCGCGGTACTGCTGAATCTGGCCAAAAAACATCAGACTCAATTGATCGCCATCGGCAACGGCACTGCCAGTCGCGAAACCGAGCGTTTCGTTAACGATCTGATCAAGGCGCACCCGGAACTGGGCCTGACCAAAGTCATCGTCAACGAAGCCGGCGCATCCGTTTACTCCGCTTCCGAATACGCTGCGAAAGAATTTCCCGATCTCGATGTCACCATTCGCGGCGCCATTTCCATTGCGCGGCGCCTGCAGGATCCGCTGGCGGAGCTGGTAAAAATCGATCCGAAATCCATCGGTGTGGGCCAGTATCAGCACGATGTCAGCCAGACCATGCTGGCGCGTTCGCTGGACACGGTCATCGAGGATTGCGTGAACGCCGTGGGTGTCGACGTCAACACGGCATCGCCCGCGCTGCTGACCCGCATTTCCGGCCTCAACCAGACGCTGGCCAACAACATCGTTGAATTCCGCAACCAGAACGGCGCATTCAAGAATCGCGATCAGCTGAAAAAAGTACCGCGCCTCGGCGATAAAACCTTCGAACAGGCCGCCGGCTTTTTGCGCATCATGAATGGCGACAACCCTCTCGACCGCTCGGCCGTGCATCCCGAGTCTTACTCCGTGGTCGAAAAGATCGTTGCCAAAACCGGACGCGCGGTAAAGGGATTGCTCGGCGACAGCGCGTTTCTGCGCGACCTGAAACCCGCGGAATTCACCGATGAAAAATTCGGCGTCCCCACGGTAACCGACATCATTCGCGAGCTGGATAAACCCGCGCGCGACCCGCGTCCGGAATTCAAAACCGCCACCTTCATGGAGGGCGTCGAGGAAATCAAGGATTTGCAGCCGGGCATGGTGCTCGAAGGCACCGTCACCAATGTCACCGCGTTCGGCGCCTTCGTCGATATCGGCGTGCACCAGGACGGACTCGTGCATATCTCCGCCTTGTCGCACCAGTACATCAAGGATCCGCGCGAAGTGGTCAAGGCTGGCGACATCGTCAAGGTCAAAGTGATGGAAGTGGATGTGCCACGCAAACGCATCGGCCTGTCCATGCGCATGGACGACACGCCCGGTGAAAAAATCCAGGGGCCACGCGGCGGTGACCGCGGCGCGAAAAATGCCCGCAACGAACGCTCGCACCGCGACAGCAAGCCGCAGCAGTCGACAGGCACATTCGCACAATTGTTTGCCGCCGCCGCCGACAAAAAGAAAAATCGTCTCTGAGCCAACGGCGGCCGCGCGGCATAGCCGCCGGCAATCGCCAAAACCAACTGCGGCGCCCGAGGGCGCCGCAGTTGGTTTTGGCTCTCATGCCAACGCGATTCAGATAGCGACCAGAACCAGATAAATCAGCACCTCCGCCACCTGCTGCGCGGCGCCGAGGCAATCGCCGGTATAACCGCCGATACGCCGCGTCATGCGATATCCGAAATACCACCGCCACAGCAATAACACCACGGCCACCGCGAGAAACTGCCAAAGCGAAATCAACAGCACCAGGGGCAGCGCAGTCACCACCGCAAAACGCAAACCGTTTCCGGAAAGCTGCGTCGCCAACGGCTTGGATTTACTGGTGGCGTCGTAGCGCACATAGGGAAGATCGGCCAGGTAGCTGGCCGCCAGCAGGCGGCTCCAGGTATGCCCGACGATCAAGGCCGCCGCCACCATGCCCGCGTTATCCAGGGCCTCCAACGCCAGGAATTTGATCGCCATCAGCAAGCCGAGCCCCACCGCGGCATAGGTGCCGATCCGGGAATCCTTCATGATGTCGAGAATCTGCTCGCGGCTCCAGCCGCCGCCAAAACCGTCGCAGGTATCGGCAAAACCGTCTTCGTGGAAGGCCCCGGTCAACATCACCGTGGTCAGCATGGCCATGGCGATGGCCAATGCCGGCGTCCACAGGTATATCGCGACAGCGTAGACCAGTGCGCCGATCGAGCCCACCACCAGGCCCACCAGAGGAAAATAACGCGCCGCCGCGTCCAGGCCTTCGGCGCTGTGCGGCAAGTTGCCGGATACTGGAATGCGAGTAAAAAAACGCAACGCCGTGAAGAACAGATCGCGCTCCCGGCGCCAATCGATAATCACCGTAGATATCCCCGTCTTGAATATGAAATTAAGGTACAAAACGGGGATGCAGTTTCAGGTCCGGGGCGTGCAAAGTCAATCCGCCAACGGTGTTGAAAAGGCCGGCTTGCGAAACCCGTACGACACGAACCGGGTTATTCAAGGCACCGTGCTTCCATTTTATTGCGGCGGCCCGTGCGGGCAAGGACAGAAAATCGCACAAATCGCGCGCAAAAAAAGACCGCGTCTTTGACGCGGTCGCCACTCCACTGGAAAAAAAGCGTCAATATCGTTCGATTTTTTCACTGCACGGTGATGCGTTTCGGTTCGGCCTTCGCGATTTTTGGCACGATGATTTCCAACACGCCGTTTTGCGTTTTCGCCTGTACATTGTCGAGATCGGCGCTGTCCGGCATGGTGAACTCACGAAGGAAGGTACCGAAACTGCGCTCCGCGCGTTTTTGTTCCTTGTCCTTGTGCACGCTCTCGCGCATGCCGCGAATGCTGAGCACGCCATTGTGCGCGGTGACATCGATGTTCTCGGGCTTGATGCCGGGCAAATCCACCGATACGTGATAGGCCTTGGCATCTTCGCAAATATCCACCTCGGGCACCCAGTCGGAACTGCTGACGTTGGTATCGCCGGTGCCGACCGCGGGGAATAAGCGGCTGTCGAATACGCGATTCATATCTCTCTGCAATTCGTTGATCAATGCAAAAGGATTGCGGGTTATCAAGGTCATGGAAATCTCTCCTCGTTAAATAAATCGTGCGAACCTGATTGCTTCAATTCAGCGGTGTCGGCCTGTCACTGCTCAGCACATCGAAACTCATCAGGCGCCACCTGTAATCGGAGATAAGGACTGCATCCGGGATTTCAAGAGCTGCGCATTCAAGAAAATCGAGCGAAAATTTTTACGGCAGAGCCGCATCCGGCCCGTTCCGTATTTCCTCGCTGGCGCCGGCGGCCGCTTCTGTTAAGATCGACGCCACCCAGCCACTCCACCAAGGAGAATTGACATGACCATCAAAACCGGTGACCGCATCCCCGAAGTCACGCTGAAAATCATGGGAGAAAAAGGCCCTCGCGATATCACCACAGCGGAGTTGTTCGACGGCAAGAAAGTCGTGATGTTCGCGGTGCCCGGCGCATTTACTCCGGGCTGCTCCAACACCCACCTTCCCGGCTTCATCGTCAATGCCGATAAAATCAAAGCCAAAGGCGTGGACAGTATCGTATGCGTGGCGGTGAACGATGCCTTCGTCATGGACGCCTGGGGTAAAAGCCAGAATGCGGAAGAGTTGACCATGCTGGCGGACGGCAACGGCGAACTGACCCGGAAGCTCGGCATGGAACTGGATGGAAGCGGTTACGGACTCGGTCAGCGCAGCAAGCGTTACGCCATGATCGTGGACAATGGCGTGGTCAAATATTTTGGCCTCGACACCAGCGGCATCGAGGAAAGTTCGGCGGAGAAAGTGCTCTCCCAGCTGTGATCGGTGCGCAGCGCCATCTGCCGAGGCACATGGCGCTGCCGCGTTCGTTTATTGTTGATCGGGACGCGCCTTGAATTTTCTCAGTTCGGCATTGAATGCCGTGGGCACGGCCTCGCGCGCCTTGAACACCTCGTCATAGGCATCGCTGCGCGCTTTTTTACTTTCCGGCGTATCGGCGTTGCCTTCCTGGGCCGCCTTGCTTTCCGCAACAACGCAATCCAGATATTGTTCCGCCTTCGGTATGTAATCCTTGACCGCATGCTGCGCATCGATCATGGCGTCCTCGGCGGCCGTGTTTCCGTCGGGGATGACGGGAACCGCCGGCTTCGTGCATTCGGCCATGGCGAAAGAACCTGCGGACAGCAGTGCGGCAAAAAGAAAAAATCGGTGTTTATTATTCATTATTGAACTCCCGGCTTGTGTTGAGGCATGTCGCCCCCATATACGCGGCTTGCCGCCGCGGCTAAGATTGTCTCATGAACGCGCTGGCCATTCCTCTGCTCGACCGTTTCAATCGGCAGGTCACGTATCTGAGATTGTCGGTCACCGATCGCTGCGATTTTCGCTGTGTGTACTGCATGGCGGAAGCAATGACTTTTCTGCCGCGCAGCGAAGTCCTGTCCCTGGAGGAGTTGGCGGCGATCGCGCGGGCCTTCGTCGAGCTCGGCGTCGATAAAATCCGCCTCACCGGCGGTGAACCGCTGGTACGCCGTGACCTGCCTCGGCTGATCCGTCAGCTGAAAACTCTAGAGGGGCTGCGCGAGCTCAGCCTGACCACCAACGGCTCGCGCCTGCAACAACAGGCCCGCGAACTTCGCGCCGCCGGCATCGACCGGCTCAATATCAGCCTCGACAGTTTACGAGCCGACCGCTTCCGCGCCATCACCCGTCACGGCGATCTGGCGCAGGTGCTGGCCGGCATCGAATCCGCCCGCGACGCGGGTTTCACCCGGATCAAGCTCAACGCCGTCATCATGGCCGGCCGCAACGATGACGAGATTCTCGATCTCGTGGATTTCGCCAGGGCAAAAGGACTCGATCTCACCTTTATCGAGGAAATGCCGCTGGGACGCATCGACGAGCACAACCGGGCCTTGAGTTTCTGTCCCAGCGACACCATCCGCGAGCGCGTGCAGGCCCGCTATGCCCTCAGCGCCAGCACCGAAAGCAGCGGCGGGCCCGCGCGTTATTATCGAATGCCGGACAGCGCATCGCGCATCGGTTTCATTTCTCCGCACAGCCACAACTTCTGCCACCTCTGCAATCGCGTCCGCGTCACCGCCGAAGGCCGCTTGCTGTTGTGCCTCGGCAATGAGGACTCCGTGGATCTGCGCGCACTGCTGCGCCGCAACGGCGACAATACCGATCCGCTCAAGCGCGCCATCGTCGGCGCGATGGCCATCAAGCCCGAACGCCATCATTTCTCGCTCGACGGCGATCCCGACATCGTGCGCTTCATGAACGCGACAGGAGGCTGACCGGCGATGCTTCCCCCCCGGCGCAGAACCCCCTATGATGAGCGCCACCGTGGCTGGCTCGCGGCATCCCGCCCGGCATAACAAATCCTCCAAGGTCCAACACGAGCGGATTCGCTATGGCAACCTGGAATTATCGCGTCATCCGCAAGACCTGCGCGCAAACCGGCCAACCCACCTTTCAGATTCATGAAGTCTATTACGCCGAAGACGGCAGCATCGATTGCTGGACGCAGCAACCGGTCGAGCCGCTCGGCGTGAGCGAAGCGCAACTGCGCAACGATGTGCACAGCTTTCTGGCCGCCTTCAGATTACCCGTCCTCGAAGAAAAAGCCGCGCACGGCCAGGTACGCCTGGTCGAAGAGCCTTTGCCGCATGTTCGCCACGAAGATCTGCAACAGGATTACAAGGGCCGCGCCAGCCGCGCCTCCGGTTATCTCTTCCAGATGCTCGGCAATCATCTGCTGCTCAAGCAGGAACCGGATTTGCGCCAGGCTTACGAGAAGGTCGATCAGGCCCTGATCGAATTGTGCGATCTCGCGGCGGACAAATTATCCCGGCGCCGCGTCGCCGCCGGATGAAACCTGCGCAATAAAAAAAGGCAGCCTGGGGCTGCCGCAATATCACAACGCGAGGAGGAACCTGAATAGCCCGCCTTACCGGGCATCACCGCAACGACACGTATTCCAGCCACCCACACCCTGGCCCCATCGATACCGCAGCGCAAAATTTCAGCAGCCGCAATCGCCCCCGGTTCGTCGATCGCTTTTCAGGGCGAAATATCCTCCATCGCCTCCTCTTCAACTCCTTGCAGCTGTCTGTTTGTGCGCGAGGCTCTAAACCTCTTTCCCGTACTTGAAACTGCAAAGTCCCGGCCAACTTTTAATGACCCCATCCCCGCCGCTTTCGCACGCCGCGATAGTTTCCATGCGCATGCTGTCTTGGCCGTTTCCGATCCGATACACTGCCGCATCACCCCGTTGGCCGCCTCAGACAACCCTATCCGGCAACCCATGTCCCTCGATGAATCACCGTTCAATGCCGCTGCCATCGTCCAGGGCGATGTCCAACAATGGGGCACGCTGCTGCGTTTATGCTTCCCCTCGGAGCAAAATGCCGACGGCGGAGCCGCCGGGCTCGCGCAAGCGTTCTGGCAGTCCTGGCGCCGACAATCGGGTTTGCACAATCACCTGCTCGAAGTCCTGGACCCCGTTCGAAACCTGCTGACCGATGCCGAGGCCGGCTGGGCCACCATGCCCGATCACCCCTTGTGGTCCGCGCTGGCCACCCTGCAGGAAGCCGGCATGGGCTACCAACCCGAACTCGGCCGCGCCGGCGAAAAAGTACTGGCTGACCTGACCCGGTGGGTCGGCGCCCTGGCCGCGGAAGGCTGGCCCGGCCTGAGCGCCGCGCTCCAGGAGCCCTGGAACCAGGAGCAAAAACGGTTGGCGCGACTGGAGCAGCGTCTGATCGATAGCGAGCGCGGGCAGTTGCGCATGCGGCGCGCCCAGCAGCAGGCGGCAAGATTGCTCAATCAGCAGATGGCCGGCCGCAAGCTGCCCGCCGAGGTCAGCGCTTTTCTGCAAAACGATTGGAATCGCGAGCTGCAGTGGTGCCTGCTGCAACATGGAGACTCCGGCAACGAGTGGCGGCAGCGGGCCAGTCTCACCAGCCAGTTGATCGCGTCGCTGCAGGCTCCGGATGACGACGACGGCCGCCAGCGGCTCTACGCGCTCATTCCCGAAATCGGCCCCCAACTGCGCGACCTGCTCGCTCCGCGCGCCCACGATACGGCGCTGCTGGAACAACAGCTCGCCGCGATCGAACGGCAGCACCTCCAGCTGTTGCGCGGCCAGCCCCTGGTCTGCAGCCCTGTCGAGCTGATCGTCAACCACGATCCCTGGCTCGGCGCGGCGCCCCGCCTCAGCAGCGATCTCGTGGAAAGCGTGCGCGCCTGCGAGACCGGACAGTGGTTCCTGCGCCGCGACTCCGAGACGCGGCTCAAGCTGGCGCTGAAGCTGGACGACAGCGAACAGCTGCTGTTCGTCAACCGGCTCGGGCTGAAAGCCTGGCAGACCTCCTTCGAAGAATTCGCCCTGGCCTTGGCCACCGGCGCGGTGAATGCGCTGCCTGTCGCCAACGGCGCCGCGGTTCTGGAATCGTTGCTGGAACAATGGATTGCCCGTCTCGAAGAACAACGGCAGGCGCGCAGCCAGGCTCTGGCCGAGGCCCGCCGGCGGGCCGACGCGCAGGCGCGGGCGCGGGTCGAAGCCAAGGCCAAAGCCATTGCGGAGGCGCGAGCCCTGGCCGAAGCCCTGCCCGCCTTGGAGCCGGTCGAGGCGAGCGCGCCGGAAGACGCGAACCAGTCAATTGGCGAGGAGCCCGCAGCTTTCGCCATGGAGCCGGAATCGGCACCGGAGCCCGTTGTCCCCGATGTGCCGGCAAGAAGTCCGCAGGCCGGACAAGCGCCGACAGAGCATCAGCTGCGCGGCGCGCGCCAGCAAACGGCGCTGTTGGCGGTCGGCAGCTGGGTCGAGCTGGACGATGAGCAAGGGCGCTCGCAGCGCCTCAAGCTCGCGGTTAAACTGCCGTCCAGCGGCAAGCTGATTTTCGTCGACCGGGAAGGCTCGCGCCGCGCCGAGGAAACGCACGACCGTTTCGCCGCGCGCCTGATCGACGGCAGCGCGCGCATACTCGATCAGGGAAGGCAATTCGAGGATACCCTGGCGCGGGTGGTGAACAGCCTGCGCCGGGACCGGGCCAAGGAGTAATCATGTCGCACGGAAAGGACATCGAAAGCGGAGATGCGGCCGACAACCGCCGCGCCGAATTGCGCCTGCCGGAGCGGGCGACCCTTGTCGTCGAGCGCATGGCGGCGGAATACGACAACTCCGAGCCGGCGGACATCATCGTCTGCAACAGCGTCGACGTGTCGGCCAACGGCCTGCAGTTACGGCTGGACCGCCCCATCCCCACCGGCACCATCCTGCGCATGTGCGCCCAGTTCACCGACGATCGCCAGCCGCTGTATGTGGTCGGCGAAGTGAAATGGCTGCGCCCCGAGGCGTACCAGTATTGCATCGGCTTCGAACTGTTCGATTCGGAACAAACCGACATCATCGGCTGGAAAGAACTGGTCGCCCACTACTTCGATCGCTGATCGGCGTTCAGGGCGCTTCCTGTTCTTCGTCGATATCCTCCAGGCTCAGGCCGATACCATCGGCGCTGGCTTGCTTGGACTGCCCCTGATCGTGAAATTTGATTTTCAGGCGCAGGTTGTTGGCGGAGTCGGCATTGCGCAGGGCCTCGTCCAGGCTGATTCTTCCGTCGCGGTACAGCATAAATAACGCGCTGTCGAACGTCTGCATGCCGAGGTTTTCCGATTTTTCCATCGCTTCTTTGATGGACTCGAATTCGCCGCGCAGAATCAGTTCCTGAATGGTCGGCGAGCCCAACATGACCTCCACCGCCGCCACGCGCTTGCCGTCGACACCCGGCACCAGCCGCTGGGAAACGAACGCGCGGATATTGCTCGACAGGTCCATCAGCAGCTGCGCGCGCCGCTCCTCCGGGAAGAAGTTGATGATGCGATCCAAAGCCTGGTTGGCGTTGTTCGCGTGCAGGGTCGATATGGCCAGATGGCCGGTTTCGGCGAATGCCAGGCAGTGCTCCATCGTTTCCCGATCGCGGATTTCCCCGATCAAAATCACATCGGGCGCCTGCCTCAAGGTGTTTTTCAAGGCTTTCTGGAAGCTGCGCGTATCCACCCCCACTTCGCGCTGGTTGACGATGGATTTCTTGTGGCGGTGCACGAATTCCACCGGATCCTCGATGGTTATGATGTGTCCCGCACTGTTGCTGTTGCGGTAATCGATCAACGAGGCGAGCGAGGTCGACTTGCCGGAACCGGTCGCCCCCACGAACAGGACCAGGCCGCGCTTCTGCATGATGACCTCTTTCAGGATCGGCGGCAGATCGAGGTCCTCGAAACGGGGAATATCCATTTTGATGTTGCGCGCGACCACGGAGATTTCATTGCGCTGACGAAATATATTGATGCGGAAACGACCGACATTGGGCAGCGAGATGGCGAGGTTCATTTCCAGCTCGTGCTCGAACTCCTGGCGCTGCTCCTCGTCCATCAGCGCATAGGCGATATCCTTGATCGCCCCCGGCTGCAAAACCTCGCGCTCCAGCGGGCGCAGCACGCCCTGGAACTTGGCGCAGGGCGGCGCGCCGGTGCTCAGGTATAAATCGGAACCGTCCTTGCTGGCGAGAATTCTCAGGTAATCGCTGAACTCCACGTGTCACTCCGCTCTGGTTGCTGAGCACTCAGAGATAGTCCACGCGCGTCCGGAACGCCAGCGAGGCGATGTCGGCGGATCCGATAGCGGACCGGCGGGCAAAAAAAACGACGCCTGGGGCGTCGCAATGGGGTCATCTATGGAGACTGTGCATGCGCTTAGAAGGCCCCCGTTGCCATTAGTTCCTCAGGCGATTCGCTCCTCAGGCGATCACTGGCCGAAGCGTTCCCCGTTTTCCATCCAGAGCCGTTCTTCGGCGCTGCTGACCCGGCCCAGCACGGCGTTGCGATAGGGATAGCGGCCAAACCGCGCGATGGTGTCGCGATGGCGACGGGCATAATCCAGGTTGGCGGCGACCTCGCTGCGGCGCGAAGCCGGCGCCGACGCCAGCAAGCCTTCGAACAGCCGCACGCAGCGCTCCAGATCGGGCAGCTGCTCGGAATGCTCCAGGGGCAAATAGAAAAAAGCCCGCTCGACCGGCGCCAGCTGTAAATCCCTTCCCGCGCTCAGCGCCGCGGCGACGACGCGGCGCGCACGCGCATCGCCGGCGAACGCCTGGGCGGAGCCGCGGAAAACATTGCGCGGCAGCTGATCCAGAAGCAGCACCAGCGCCAGCTCGCCCTGCGCCTCGCCCTCCCAATCGGCGAAGCCGCCGGCCAGCGCATGATCGACCGCGTCGCCAAAACGCGCGCGGACTTCATCGTCCACCGCCGCGCCGCCGCCAAACCACAGCGTGTGGCGCGGCTCGCGGCAGTAACCATCCTCGCTCAATTCTCCAAACCAGAAATCGCGCAGCGCCTGCCACAAGTCCGGGTCAGCCATCGGGTAGCCCTCCTAAAAGTGTTGTTTCAGCAACAGCTTAGCAACATGGCACTGCGCATCCAATGCGGCGGCGTGCCTTGTCGCTCCGGTCGCGGCCCAGTACACTGGCCTGCCGCTCTCGACCGAAGCACGTTATCCGGCGGGGATGAAAGGAGATACTCTTGTCCGATGTATTGCAACAGCGCCTGGCTTTGCTGTCCCGCGCCGAAACTCTGCCCCTGTTGCGCCAGCTGCGCCGCGGTATTGAAAAAGAAAGCCTGCGTATCGATCGCGAAGGCCATCTGTCACAGACTCCCCACTCCCGAGCCCTCGGCGCCACCCTGACCCACCCGCTGATCACGACCGATTATTCCGAAGCGCTGCTGGAGTTCATCACGCTGGTATCCGCCGATATCGAGCAGACGCTGGAGCAGATGGACCTCATCCATCGCTTCGTATACCCCCATCTCGGCGACGAAAATCTCTGGACCGCCTCCATGCCCTGCTGGCTCGGCGAGGATTCGGAAATTCCCGTGGCCCAGTATGGCAGCGCCAATGTCGCGCGCATGAAAACGATTTACCGGGTTGGCCTGGGTTATCGCTACGGCCGGCGCATGCAGACCATTTCGGGCATCCACTACAATTGGTCGCTGCCGGGCGTGACGAGCGAGCAGTATTTCGCCCTCATCCGCAACTTCCGCCGCCAAGCCTTCCTGCTGT
>Ga0153956_1001172_pt1 | contig 24492 bp, 25 predicted proteins | sample TSFL040MetaG_FD_104704 | JGI IMG/M metagenome (GOLD analysis project Ga0153956, IMG submission 104704) | Attine ant fungus gardens microbial communities from Florida, USA - TSFL040 MetaG | ecosystem: Host-associated > Fungi > Mycelium > Unclassified | place: USA: Florida, Wekiwa Springs... | reverse complement strand
GCCATCCGGCGTCTGCACCCGCACTTCGCCCGGCTTGAGCAGGGTCAGGAGCGGTGCATGACGCGGCGCGATGCCGACCTCGCCCTGGGAGGCGGACGCGAACACCATCGCCGCCTCGCCGGTGAAAATCTCACCCTCGGCGCTGACGATGTCGACGTGAATGTTACGGGCTGCCGCCATGGTGCTTTCCTTAAAGAGTCCGCAACCTGCTTACTGCAGGGTCTTGGCCTTCTCGACAGCCTCTTCGATCGCGCCGACCATGTAGAACGCCTGCTCGGGCAGATGATCGTACTCGCCGTTGAGGATGCCCTTGAAGCCGCGGATAGTGTCCTTCAGCGGGACGATCTTGCCGTCCTGGCCGGTGAACACCTTCGCGACGTTGAAGGGCTGCGACAGGAAGCGCTGGATCTTGCGGGCGCGGAACACCGTGAGCTTGTCCTCTTCCGACAGCTCGTCCATCCCCAGGATGGCGATGATGTCCTGCAGCTCCTTGTAGCGCTGCAGCACGGCCTGCACACCACGGGCGACCGAGTAGTGCTCCTCACCCACCACCAGCGGGTCGAGCTGGCGGCTGGTGGAATCCAGCGGGTCCACGGCCGGGTAGATGCCCAGCGAGGCGATCTGGCGCGACAGGGTCACCGTCGAATCCAGGTGGGCGAAAGTGGTCGCGGGCGACGGGTCGGTCAGGTCGTCCGCCGGCACGTACACGGCCTGGATCGAGGTGATCGAGCCGGTCTTGGTGGAGGTGATGCGCTCCTGCAGCACGCCCATTTCCTCGGCCAGGGTGGGCTGGTAGCCCACCGCGGAGGGCATGCGGCCCAGCAGCGCGGACACCTCGGTGCCGGCCAGGGTGTAGCGGTAGATGTTGTCGACGAAGAACAGCACGTCGCGGCCCTTGCCATTGGCGCCGACCTCGTCACGGAAGTACTCCGCCATGGTCAGGCCGGTGAGCGCCACGCGCAGGCGGTTGCCCGGCGGCTCGTTCATCTGGCCGTACACCATCGCGACCTTGGAGTTCGACAGGGTGTCCTTGTCGATGACGCCGGACTCGATCATCTCGTGGTAGAAGTCATTGCCTTCACGGGTGCGCTCACCGACGCCCGCGAACACCGACAGGCCCGAGTACTGCTTGGCGATGTTGTTGATCAGCTCCAGCATGTTCACGGTCTTGCCCACGCCGGCGCCGCCGAACAGGCCGACCTTGCCACCCTTGGCGAACGGCACCAGCAGGTCGATCACCTTGATGCCCGTGACCAGCAGGTCCTGGCCGCCGGCCTGCTCGTCGAAGGACGGCGGCGCGCGGTGGATGGGCAGGGTGTCCTGTGCCGCCACCGGGCCGCGGTTGTCCTGCGGGCGGCCGAGCACGTCCATGATGCGGCCCAGGGTGGCCTGGCCGACCGGCACCGAAATCGGCTTGCCGGTGCGGGCCACAGCGAGGCCGCGCTTCAGGCCTTCCGTGGGGCCCATGGCGATGGTGCGCACGACGCCGTCGCCGAGCTGCTGCTGCACTTCCAGCACCAGGTCAGAGTCGGTGAGCGCAAGCGCCTCGTACACCTGCGGGATGGATTCGCGCGGGAATTCGACGTCGATGACGGGGCCGATGATCTGGGTGATTTTGCCCTGAGCCGTGGTGGTCATGGTGTCATGTCCTCAAGTATTCGTTCGTGGCCGTATCAGACGGCCGCGGCACCGCCGACGATCTCCGAGAGTTCCTTGGTGATCGCAGCCTGGCGGGCCTTGTTGTAGACGAGTTGCAGTTCCTGGATGAGCTTGCCGGCGTTGTCGGTGGCCGCCTTCATGGCGACCATGCGCGCGGCCATCTCTGAGGCGACGTTTTCGACCGCCCCCTGGTACACCTGCGATTCGATGTAGCGCATGAGCAGGCCGTCCAGGATCGCGGCGGCCTCGGGCTCATAGATGTAGTCCCAGTGCTGCTGCAGCTCCGACGAAGAGGAAGCCTCGACGGGCAGCAGCTGGCTGATCACGGGCTTCTGCGTCATGGTGTTGACGAAGCTTGCGTGGCCCAGGAACAGGCGGTCGATCCGGCCCTCGCGGTAGGCATCGAGCATGACCTTCACCGCGCCGATCAGGTCGGCCACGTGCGGCTTGTCGCCCAGGCCCGAGACCGTGCTTTCGATCTTCACGTTCAGGCGCCGGAAGAAGGCGATGCCCTTGGTGCCGATGATGCTCAGGGAGACGTTCGCGCCCCTGCCCTGCCACTCGCGCATCTGCAGCAGCACCTGCTTGAACAGGTTGGCGTTCAGGCCGCCGGCAAGCCCCCGGTCGGTGGAGATGATGATGAAGCCGACGTTCTTCGGCTCCCGCTCCACCATGAACGGATGGCGGAAATCCGGGTTCGCCTCGGAGAGGTTGCCGATGACCTGCCGCATCTTCTGTGCATAGGGGCGCGCCAGCTTCATGCGCTCCTGGGCACGGCGCATCTTGCTGGTGGCCACCATCTGCATGGCCCTGGTGATCTTCTGAGTGCTTTTGACACTCGCGATCTTGGTGCGGATTTCCTTGGTGCCGGGCATTTACTTTGACTCGGTCCTGGTTGGTTCGCCTGGGGCCGCTTCAGTAAGTGCCGTTGGCGAGGAAATCCTCGACGATGGCCTTCAGCGTCGCCTCATGCGCCTTCAGCACCGGGTTGGCGTTGATGGCGTCCAGCTTGTCGCGGTGGGCGGACTTGGCGTAACCCTGCAGGGCGGCCTCGAAGGCGACGACCTTCTTGATTTCGACCTTGTCCATGAAGCCGCTGTTGACCGCATAGATGGACAGCGCCATCTCGGCGACCGACTGCGGCGCGTACTGCGTCTGCTTCATCACCTCGGTGGTGCGCTGGCCGCGCTCCAGCTGCTTGCGGGTGGCCTCGTCGAGGTCCGAAGCGAACTGCGAGAACGCCGCCAGCTCCCGGTACTGCGCCAGGGCCAGGCGGATGCCGCCGCCCAGGCGCTTGATGATGTCGGTCTGGGCCGCGCCACCGACGCGCGACACGGAAATGCCGGCGTTCATGGCCGGGCGGATGCCGGCGTTGAACAGGTCGGTCTCCAGGAAGATCTGGCCGTCGGTGATCGAGATCACATTGGTCGGCACGAACGCGGTGACGTCGCCGGCCTGGGTCTCGATGATGGGCAGGCCGGTGAGCGAACCGGTCCGACCCTTCACGGCACCCTTGGTGACCATCTCGACGTACTCTTCATTGACGCGCGCGCTGCGCTCCAGCAGGCGCGAGTGCAGGTAGAAGACGTCGCCGGGGAAGGCTTCGCGGCCCGGCGGGCGGCGCAGCAGCAGCGAAATCTGGCGGTAGGCCACGGCCTGCTTGGACAGGTCGTCGTACACCACCAGCGCGTCCTCGCCGTGGTCCATGAAGTACTCGCCCATGGTCACGCCGGCGTAGGCCGCCAGGTACTGCATGGCCGCCGGGGTGGAGGCGGAGGCCGCCACCACGATGGTGTGCTTGAGGGCGTCGTGCTCTTCCAGCTTGCGCACCACGTTCGCGATCGTCGACTGCTTCTGGCCGATGGCGACGTAGATGCACCTGATGCCGGAGGACTTCTGGTTGATGATGGCGTCGATGGCCATCGCGGTCTTGCCGGTCTGGCGGTCGCCGATGATCAGCTCGCGCTGGCCGCGGCCGATCGGGACCATGGCGTCCACGGCCTTGTAACCGGTCTGCACCGGCTGGGACACGGACTTGCGGTAGATCACGCCCGGCGCCACGCGCTCGATGGGGGCGGTCTGCTTCGCGTTGATCGGGCCCTTGCCGTCCAGCGGGTTGCCCAGCGCATCGACCACGCGGCCCAGCAGCTCCGGGCCCACGGGCACTTCCAGGATGCGGCCGGTGGTCTTGACCGCGTCGCCCTCGCCCAGGTGCTTGTAGTCACCCAGCACCACGGCGCCGACCGAGTCCTGCTCGAGGTTCAGCGCCAGGCCGAAGGTGTTGCCCGGGAACTCGAGCATTTCGCCGTAGCGCGCATCGGCCAGGCCGTGCACGCGCACGATGCCGTCGGTCACGGAGACGATGGTGCCGACGTTGCGCGCCTCGGTGGCGCCCTGGAAGTTCTCGATCCGCTGCTTGATGAGATCGCTGATCTCGGTTGCCTTGATGGCCATGTGTGTTTCCTTGCGAAATTCTGTCGAGGCGCTCAGGCCGTGATGTCGCGCGCGATGCGCTCCAGGCGGCCGCGCACGGAGCCGTCGATCACGAGGTCGCCGGCGCGCACCACCGCCCCGCCCAGCAGGGCGGGATCGATCTGCGTGTGCAGGCGCACCTGGCGCTTCAGGCGGCGGCCCAGGGCCTCGCTGATCACCTGCACCTGCTGCTCACTGAGGGCGGTGGCCGCGGTCACCGTCACGTCGGCGATGCCCTCGGCTTCGTCCTTCAGCGCGTCGAACAGCGCCGAGATCTCCGGCAGGCAGTCGAGCCTGCGGTTCTCCGCCAGCGTGGCGATGAAGTTGCGTCCGCGGGCGGACAGTGAACCGCCGGCGAGCTCGGTCACGAACGCGGCAAGCTGCGCCGGCGTCACGTGCGGGTTGCCCAGCAGCTGGTGCACGCGCTCATCCGCCATGACGGCAGCGCCGGTGCGCAGCGCGTCGGACCAGCCGGCGAGCTGGCCCTCGCCCTGCGCCTCGGCGAACGCCGCCTTGGCGTAGGGACGTGCGATCGTCGTCTTGTCAGCCATGCGCCCTGCTCAACCTCAGACCTGCGCGGCCAGCTTGTTCAGCAGGTCGGCGTGGGTGTTGGCGTCGATCTCGCGCTCCAGCACCTTCGAGGCGGCGCTGACCGCCAGCCCCGCGATGCCCTTGCGCAGCTCTTCGCGGGCGCGGGTGGCATCCAGCTCGACCTGCTGGTGGGCGGCGGCCACCAGTCGCGCGCCTTCGACGCTCGCCTGGGTCTTGGCCTCTTCCACCAGCTCGTTGGCGCGCTTCTGCGCCTGCTCGATGATGTGGGCGGCACGCTCGCGCGCCTCACGCACCAGCGCGTCAACCTGGGTCTGCGCGTTGACCAGCGACTGCTGTCCCTGGTCGGCGGCGGCCAGGCCTTCGGCGATCCTGCGCTGACGCGCCTCGATCGGGTCGGCCAGCATCGGCACGACGACCTTGTAGATGAACCACAGCAGCACCAGCAGTACGATGAACTGCCCTACGAATGTCGCATTGATGTCGAGCATCAGCCGGTCTCCCTTAGGACGGGTGCCTGGGGATCGCTTAGTGCGCGGGAATCAGCGGGTTGGCGTAGGCGAAGAACATCGCCAGGCCGACACCGATCAGGAACGCCGCGTCGATCAGGCCCATGGCCAGGAACATCTTGGTCTGCAGGGTCGGGATCAGTTCCGGCTGGCGGCCACCGGCCTCCAGGAACTTCGAAGCCATGATGCCGATGCCGATGCAGGCGCCCGCGGCGCCCAGACCGATGATGAGGCCGATCGCCAGCGCGGTGTGGGCCTGAATGGTGGTAACTGCGTCCATTTTAGCGTCTCCAGATCAAATCGAACGTAACGTGAGTAACCGGAAGGTCAGTGCTGCTCTTCCGCCATCGCGATGTACACGATGGGGAGCACCATGAAGATGAAAGCCTGCAGCAGCACGATAAGAATGTGGAACACCGCCCAGCAGCTGCCCAGGAACACCTGCAGGGCGAGCCGCCCGGCGGCGCCGGCCGAGGCGTGCTCCAGCCCCAGGCCGAGCAGCGCGATCAGGATGAAGATCAGTTCGCCGGCGAACATGTTGCCGAACAGTCGCATTGCCAGCGAGATGGGCTTGGACAACAGTTCGATGATGTTCAGCAGCAGGTTCGGAATCCACAGCACGGGGTGGCTGCCGAAGGGCGCGCTGATCCACTCGTGCAGGTAGCCGCCGACGCCCTTGGCACGCACGCCCGCGCCGATCACCAGCAGCAGCACCAGCACGGCCATGGCCGCGGTGCCGTTGATGTCGGCCGTCGGCAGCACGCGCCAGTGCCCCGCGCCCAGGGCGCCCGCCACCATGCCGGGCCCGTCGATGGGCAGCAGGTCCATGGTGTTCATCGCCACGATCCAGGTGAACAGCGTGAAGGCCAGCGCCGTCATGAACCGGCGGTTGCCATGGTAGATCGAGCCGACTTCCCCGTCGGCCCACTCGTAGACCCACTCGATGAAGCCGCCGAGCCCGGTGGGCACCGCATCGCCACGCACGCTGCGCGCGGCCAGCCACAGCAGCAGCCCGACGAACACCGCCAGGCCCGCGGACATGGCGACGGTGTCGACGTGCACCAGCCAGAAGCCATGACCCACCGCCAGGTGGGTCATGTGGTGATTGACGTATTCGCTTGGCGATTCAGCAGCCATCGGCCATCCAGTCCGTTCGTTTAATGCCCGCGCCACCTAAGGCGCACGCGTCCTGTCCGTATCCTGTCCGCCGCTGCCGGTGACGAACCACAGCCAGAAGGCTGCCAGTGCCGCCACGTACCCGCACAGCAGCGCGGGCCACACCATGTGGGGCACCCGCGAAGCAGCGGCAAACAGCGCTATCGTGGAGAGCACCTTGATGAACTCTCCGGTCACCACCCGTCCCAGCGCCGCGCCCACGCTTTGCTCAGGCACGCTCGCGCGACGGCTTGCGTAAAGCGTCGTCACCCAGGCCACGGCGGCGCCACCGAGCGCCGACAGGGCCGCCGCCCGGCCGCCGGCCACGAAGCTCAGCGCCACGACGACAATGGCCGCGATCGCCTGGACCCCGGCGCAGCTCCATATACGGCTATGCCAGGCCTTGGCGATCGTCACTTTGGGAATGCTTTTACTTATCGAACAACCACTTACAGTGGCTGGACCGCAACGGGGCGGAATTATAGAGACGCCGGTCCGAAAAGGCCATATGAAAATGATTTTTCGTTAACGTCGGGGTGATTCGTTGCTGTTCCGCTACAGCATGGCCGGACTTCACTGGATATGGGCGATGATGCCGTCCAGTTCGTCGAGACTGTTGTAGCTGATCACAACCTTGCCCTTGCCCCCGCGCTGATGCTGAATCAACACCGTCGCGCCGAGCTTTTCCCCCAGGTCCTGCTCCAGCCGCCGCACGTCGGGGTCGGCGGAGCCGCCCTCGCTGTCAGCAGTAGCTTTCGCAACACCTGCGCCCTGCAGGCGCCGCACGACCGCCTCGGTGTCGCGCACGGACATGCCCCGCTTGACCACCACGCCGGCGACTTCGACCTGCTGGCGGCGGTTGGCGAGGCCCAGCAGCGCGCGCGCGTGCCCCATTTCCAGCTGCCGCTGCTCCACCAGCTGACTGACCTCGGGCGCCAGTTCCAGCAGGCGCAACAGGTTGCTGACCGCCGCGCGCGAGCGCCCCACGGCCTCGGCCGCCTGTTGATGAGTCATTGCAAACTCATCAATGAGGCGATGCAACGCGCGGGCTTCCTCCAGCGGGTTGAGGTTCTCGCGCTGGATGTTCTCGATCAGCGCCACCGCGATCGCGGTTTCGTCCGGGATGCGGCGGATGATGACCGGGATGTCCGGCAGGCCGGCAAGCTGGGCGGCGCGCCAGCGGCGCTCGCCGGCGATGATCTCATAGCGCTGGAAGCCCCCGGGGCCCGCGCCGTCCACCGGCCGCACCACGATGGGCTGCACCACGCCCTGGCTGCGGATGGAGTCCGCCAGTTCCTGCAGCGCCTCGGGCTCCATGTGCGAGCGGGGCTGGTACTTGCCCCGCTGCAGCACATCGAGCGGCAGACGCGTGAGCTGGTCGCCGGCGGGTGCCTGCGGTTGTGGCGGAGTTTCAGCGACCGCGGGGGCGGCTGCCGGCGGGGTGGCGCCCATCAGGGCGCCCAGGCCCCGGCCCAGGCTGGGTTTCTTCTGGATCATGCGCGGCGATGATAGCGGATCAGGGTCTTCAAGACGCCGCCGCCGGAGCCGGCTCGGCGGCCGGTGACGCACCCTCTTCCTCGCGCCGGATCATCTCCCCGGCCAGCGCCAGGTAGGCCAGCGCGCCGCGCGACTCCTTGTCGTGCAGCAGCACCGGCTTGCCGAACGAGGGCGCCTCCGCCAGCCGCACGTTGCGCGGAATGACCGTGCGGAACACCTTGTCCGGGAAATGCAGCATCAGCTGGGCGCTGACCTCGTTGGCGAGGTTGTTGCGGGGGTCGAACATGGTGCGCAGCACTCCCTCGATCTCAAGCTCGGGATTCACGGCCGCGCGGATCTGCCCGATGGTGGTCATGAGGCCCGTCAGGCCCTCCAGCGCGTAGTACTCGCACTGCATGGGCACGAGCACGCTGTCGGCCGCGACCAGGGCGTTGACGGTCAGGAGGTTCAGGGCCGGCGGACAATCGATCAGGATGACGTCGAAGTCATCCCGGGCGTCCTTGAGCGCCACCCGCAGCTTCATCTCGCGCCCGGCCAGCAGGGTCAGCAACCGCACCTCGGCGACGGTCAGGTCCTGGTTGGTGGGCAGCAGGGTGAAGCCGGCCTCCGGCACGGGCAGCATCGCGCTCTTGAGGTCGGCCTCGCCGAGCAGGACTTCGCAGGTGCCGGCGCTGATGCCGGCCTTGTCCACGCCGCAACCCATGGTGGCATTGCCCTGCGGATCCATGTCGATCAGCAGCACGCGGCGGCGCGTGGCGGCCAACGAGGCGGCCAGGTTCACCGCGGTGGTGGTCTTGCCCACGCCGCCCTTCTGGTTGGCGACTGCTATGACGCGTTTCATCCGGACAGTGTACCGCCTGCCGGCCCGCGGCCGGCGACGATCAGATAACGCGCCTCGGAAAGGCCCGGGACGGCCAGCTGCACGGTGCGCTGCACCTGCCAGCCGGCCGGCAAATCCTTGAGCTCCGCATCCACGTTGCGGCCCTTCATGGCCAGCACCCGAGTGTCCGGCCCGCACAGCGGCGCCACCAGCCGCAGCAGCTGCGGCAACGGCGCAAAAGCACGCGCCACGACGGTGTCGAACGGCGTTGCCGGCCGCAGATCCTCGCTCCTGGCGTGCAGCGGCTCGACCTGCCCGAGCCCGAGGGTGCGGGCGGCATGCGCCACGAAGCGCTGCTTCTTGCCATTGGAATCGATCAGCGTGAACCGCAGGTCCGGCCGCACCACGGCCAGTGGCAGGCCGGGAAAGCCGGCCCCGGTACCCACGTCCGCCACGGTCGCGCCCTGCAGCCAGGGTGCCACCGCGAGGCTGTCCAGCAGGTGATGCGTCAGCATTTCCTGCCGGTCGGTGATGGCGGTGAGGTTGTAGGCCCTGTTCCAGCGCGCGAGCTCATCGAGCAACCGCAGCAGCGCCGCCACGGCGTCCGGTTCGAGCGTCACGCCCAGCGCCCGCGCGCCTGCCGCCAGTTGCGCGCCTTCGTCCGTCACGGCTTGCGGCTGCGCAGCCGTTCCAGCCAGGACTCGAGACCCTGGGTATTGAGGTCCAGGTCCTTGCCCAGCACCGGCTCGATGCGGGCCTCGGCGTCATCGACGCCATGCTGGCGCAGCAGATCGAGCCACAGCGCGCGCATGCCGGCGCGGATCTGCGCATACGGGTCCGCCACCGCAGCGGCACGCTGCGCCAGCGCCGCCAGTTCGCGGACCTGGTGTTTGAGAGAGGCCGCCAGCCGCGGCAGGTCCGTGACCCGGCTGTAGTGCATCAGGTAGGCCGCGCGCGGCTGCGTCGCCAGCAGCCGGTCGATGGAGGCGATGAGCTGTTCCGGATCAAACTGCGTCGGGGTGGTGGTGGGTACGATGAAAGCGCCCGCGGCGGTGTCCAGTTCCCGGTACGACAGGCCGAAGGTGTCGCCGGTGAAGATGTTGTGATGCGCGCCATCCACCAGCGCGAAGTGATGCATGGCATGCCCCGGGGTGTGCAGCAGCGTGAACGCCCGCCCCTGCAGTGTCACCACCTGGCCATCGGCGGCGACATCCATGCGCCCCGCGGGCACCGGCACCAGTTCGCCATACAGCCGGCGGTAGTTTTCCTCGCCGTACACGGCCATGGAGGCCTGGATGAGCTTCGAGGGGTCCTGAAGGTGTGGCGCGCCGCGGGGATGCGCGACCAGCCGCGCCCGCGGCAGCGACTGCAGCAGCAGGCCCGCGCCGCCGGCGTGGTCCAGGTGCACGTGGGTGATGAAGACGTATTCCACCGTCTCGCGCGCAATGCCCAGCTGGTCCAGTGCCGCCAGCAGATGCGGCACGGAATAGTTGGTGCCGACATCGACAAAGGCCGCGCCCGCCCCCTGCCGGATGATGTGGGCCGCGGCCATGCCGGGCCGCAGGTACTCGGTATCGACCGCGGTGATGCCATCGGGGTGCGGCGTCAGCCGCGGCGGATGTGACGCATGGACTGTCATGGCGGTGATCGTATCAGGCACCATACGGGAGCCACATCCCAAGCGACACAACTCCATGACACAGCAGCAGACCGCCACGCGTCACCTCGCCGCGTTGCTCGGCCTCACCCTGTGGGCCGCAGGACCGGCCCACGCGCAGTACACCGCCGTCGCCGACGGCATTCCGGCGGGCGACCCCGAGGTCGCCACCCGCCTCGAGGGCTATGTCGAGGCGCGCGAGGCCTCCTTCCTCGACTGGCTGCCCGACGGCAGCATCCTGGTCGCCACCCGCTTCGGCACCCAGACCCAGGTGCACCGGGTGGCCGCGCCCCTGGGGATGCGTGAACAGCTCACCTACTTCCCCGGACCGGTACGCGAGGTCACCGCGCCTCACACGGGTGATGCCACCGGCTTTGCCTTCACCCGCGACGCGGGCGACGGCCAGCCGCAGCTGTACTGGTACGCCCTGAAGGCCCGCCACGCGCAGCTGCTCTCCGGCGGAACCTTCACCCACGGCAGCCCGGTATGGTCGAAGGACGGCAGGCGCGTGGCCTTTTTCGGCACCGAGCGCGGGCCGCAGGCGTTCGACATCTATGTCTCGGACCTTACCAGCGACACCCCGCCCCGCCTGCTGATCAGCGGCAACGGCCGGGCGTGGGAGCCGCTCGACTGGTCGGCGGATGGCCGGCTGCTGCTGTGGCAACCTGCCGACGGCACGCTGTACCTGGCCGACACCACGACCGGCATCGTCACGCCCGTGGACCCGGCGGGCCAGCTGCGCGGCGTGCGCACTGCGCGCTTCGCGCCGGACGGCCACGGGGTGTATTTCATTGCTTCCGCCTCCGCCGGCAAGCCGGCGCAGGGCGGCAATGACACCGGCGACTTCGCGCAGCTGCGGCTGCTCGACCTCACCACCCGTCAGGTCCGCGACATCACCACCGGTTCCTGGGACGTCGAGGACTTCGACGCCAGCGCCGATGGCCGCTACCTGGCCTATGTCACCAACGAAAACGGCCGTTCGCGCCTGACGGTGCTCGACACGCTGCACCGGCTGGAACAGCGGCCGGCGGGGCTGCCCGACGGCCTGATCCGCCACCCGCGTTTCGACGGCAATGGCCACAAGCTCGCGTTCAGCGCCGAAGGCCCGCTGGCACCGCGCGACGTCTACGTGTTTGAACCGGAAACCAGCACCCTCACGCGCTGGACGCGCAGCGAGCCCGGCCCGCTGGACCCCGGGAGCTTCACCGACGCCCAGGCCGTGCAGTTCCCGACCTGGGACAATGGTGCCTCCGGCCGGCGCCAGATCCCGGCTTTCGTGTACCGCGCGCGCGCGCCGGGCCAGCACCCCGTGCTCGTCGTCATCCACGATGGTCCGGACGCCCAGGCCCGGCCGGGTTTTGACGGCTTCATCCAGTTCGCGATCAACGAACTGGGTTACACGGTGATCACTCCCAATATCCGGGGATCGACCGGCTATGGCCGCAGCTTCAGCCAGCTGGACGACGGCGCGCTGCGCGGGGATGCGCTGCGCGACCTGGGGGCCCTGCTGGTATGGATCGGCCAGCAACCCGGCATGGACCGCTCACATGTGGTGGTCATGGGGCAGTCCTTCGGCGGCCTGATGGCCCTCGATGCGCTGGCCGCCTGGGGCGACCGCCTGCAGGGCGGCATCGACATCGGCGGCATCACCAGCATCCCCGACTACCTGAAGACCGCGCCGCTGGACCAGCAGGCCCGGCTGCGCGCCGAACTGGGCAATGAATACGACACCCGGACCCGGGCCGTGCAGAACCGGCTGTCCCCGAACGAGAACCTGCCGCAGATCCGCCGGCCGCTGCTGGTGGTGCAGGGGCTGAACGACACCCCCACCCAGGTGAACCAGTCCGGCCAGCTGGTGGCCAGCCTGCGCGCGCGCGGCCTCGAGGCCTGGCTGCTGCAGCTGCGGGGCGAGGGCCATGCGATCCGGTCATCGGCGGGTCGCGAGGCCTGGTGGCAGGCGGCGGCGCAATTCCTGAAAAAGCTCAAGGATGCCCCTGGCACCCGGTAGGCGCCGGGGCCGGGCCCGGCAACCTCGTTCAGGGTCGTTTGAGCGTCGCCAGCGCGGGCGTCAGGCGGCTGTAGTAATCGGCCAGCACCGCGACGTCCTCGTCACGGATGGTCGTGGCCATGCCGGCCATGATGGGGTTCTTGCGGCCGCCGTGCTTGTACTCGGCGATTTCGCGCGCCAGGTAGTCGGCATGCTGGCCGGCCAGGTTGGGATACATCGGCACCGCCGCGATGCCATTGACGCCGTGGCAGGCGGCACAGACTGCGACCGAGGCCGGCGGTGCGCTGGTGGCCGAGGGCTTCGGATCGGCAGCCAGCGGCTTGCCGGCGACGTAGGCGGCCACGTCGATCATGTCCTGGTCGGACAATGACGCGGCCTGCGCGGCCATGGTGGCGTGCGCCCGCTGGCCGCTCTTGTACTCCTGCAGGGCCGCGACGATGTACTCCGGATGCTGGCCCTGGAGCTTCGGCACGCTGTAGTCGGGGTAGGCGTTGCGATAACCCTCGATGCCATGGCAGCCCAGGCAGGTGTACGCCAGGGCCTTGCCATGCGCCAGGTCCGGGGCCTTCTGCGCCATGGCTGGCGCAGCGGTCAGCAGCGTCCCCGCCGCCAGGGCCATTACAATGCCTGCACCACGCCACGACCCCATAGCCATCTCCACCTTACGCAAAACGCCCGGAATCTTAAGGATTCCGGCCAGGAAATCCAAATCCCGTGATCGCCCTGCTGCAACGTGTCTCCGAAGCGGCCGTGACCGTGGACGACGAAACGGTCGGCGCCATCGGCCCGGGCCTGCTGGCGCTGATCGGCGTCCAGCGTGATGACACCCGGGTGAATGCGGACCGTCTGCTGCAGCGGGTGCTGTCTTATCGCATTTTCGGGGACGCCGAGGGCCGCATGAACCTGAGCCTGCAGGCCGTGGGGGGCGGGCTGCTGCTGGTGTCCCAGTTCACCCTGGCCGCCGATACCGCCAGCGGCACCCGGCCCGGCTTTACCACGGCCAAGGCGCCGCAGGAGGCGCGCGAGTTGTTCGACTACCTGGTGTCGCAGGCCCAGGCCATCCATCCCACGGTTGCCACCGGCCGTTTCGGCGCCCACATGCGGGTGGCACTGGTCAATGACGGCCCCGTGACGTTCCGGCTTCAGACTTGAGCAGAACGCCCCGGCCATTTGCCCTATCATGTGCGGATCATGTTGGACCTGATCCTCATCATCGTTGTACTGCTGCTGATTTTCGGCGGCAGCAAGCTGCGCGAGGCCGGCTCGGACCTGGGCGCCGTGGTCAAGAGCGTGCGCCGCACTTTCCGGGGCGCCGGCTCGCGGCCGCCGGTGGCATCCGGAACAGCGCCTGATGCGGCTGCGGATGCGGAATTCCCCGAAGTGCTCGCCGCGCGGCGGCAGGCCGCCGGCCGGAGGGCCGACCGTGAATAGGCGCGGCCGCGGTGCCACGGCCGCGCGCCAGCGCGGCTTCCTGGATTTCAGCATCACGGAAATCGTGATCACCTTCGGCGTCGCCCTGGTGGTGCTGGGACCGAAGAAACTGCCCGGGCTGGTGGGCCAGGTCGGCCGCTGGATGGGCCGTGCCCGGGTCATGGCACGCCAGTTCCGCGAACAGCTGGAACAAGAGGTCAACTCGGTCAGCGACGCCATGAACGTGACTACGCCGGTATCCCGCCCGGCGCCGCTGCCACCCGACCCGCCGGTGACCACCGCGGCTGCGCCGTCCGCGCAAGCCGGTGCGGGCGACGCCGGTGCCAATGCCACGGCCGACGCCACGACGCCGGCGGCCGCACCGGTGGCCCAGTCCTTCCACGGGGACTCGCCCACTCATTTCACGATGAACGGCACCACGCCCGGCGTCTCTTTCTCCAATCCGCTGGATGACGCGGCAGATGCCGCCGAACCGCTTACGCCGCCGTCGGCGGAGGCAGAAGCCGCGGTCCCCGGCCCCGCGCCCGCACAGGACGTGCCTGCCGCCAGATCATGAGCAACGACAAGCCGCCGCAGGACGAGAACCTCGCCGAAGGCACACTGATCTCCCATCTGCTGGAACTGCGCACCCGCCTGATGAAGGCCGGCATCGCGTGGTTGCTGGCCCTCATCCCCTGCGCCTTCTGGTCCAACGAGCTCTTCAGTTTCGTGGCGCGGCCCATCCAGGAAAAGCTGCCCAAGGGCGTGACCCTGATCGCCACCGACGTCATGGCGCCGTTCATGACGCCGTTCAAGCTGTCGATGTTCGCATCGCTGTTCATCGCCATGCCCTACGTCCTGTACCAGGTGTGGTCCTTCGTCGCACCGGGGCTGTACAAGCACGAAAAGCGCTTCGCCGTGCCACTGCTGCTGTCCTCGGTGCTGCTGTTCTACCTGGGCGTGGGTTTCGCCTACCAGTTCGTGTTCCCGGTGGTGTTCTCCTACTTCGTCGGCACCACGCCCAAGGGCGTCACCATGATGACGGACATCACCAGCTACCTCGACTTCGCCATGCGCATGTTCATCGCCTTCGGCCTGGCCTTCGAGGTGCCGGTGGCGGTGGTGCTGCTGGTGCTCACGGGCATGGTGAAGCTCACGACCCTGAAGCAGAACCGCGGCTACGTCCTGGTGGGCGTGTTCGTGATCGCGGCCTGCGTGACCCCGCCGGATGCGCTGTCGCAGTGCATCCTGGCCGGCCCCATGTACCTCTTGTATGAAGGCGGCCTGTTGATGGCATCGGTGATGTCCAAGGACCAGGCCAGGCACGCCGGAGCAGACGCAGCAGGCGCGGACGAGACAGGCAAAGCCGGCTCCGGCGACAACACCTGAATCATGCACATCTGCATCATGGGCATCTGAATCATGAATACCGCACAGGCCGAGTCATCCCCCGTCTCCGGCCCGTCCGGATCGCAGGCCGGCGTCCTGTGGCTGGGTCACCCGCGGGGCCTGGCCACGCTGTTCTTCACCGAGATGTGGGAACGCTTCTCCTACTACGGCATGCGCGCGCTGCTGCTGCTGTACATGACGGCGCAAGCCAGCGCCGGGGGCCTCGGCCTGTCGGTGGAGCAGAGCGGCGCGGTGTACGGCCTGTACACCGCGGCGGTGTACCTGAGCTCACTGCCGGGCGGCTGGCTGGCTGACCGGCTGTTCGGGCTGCGCCGTTCCATCTTCTGGGGCGGCGTGCTGATTTCGGCGGGCAACCTGCTGCTGGCCCTGCCCGGCGTCAAGGTGTTCTACGTCGGCCTGCTGCTCACCTGCCTCGGCACCGGCATGCTCAAACCCAACACCGCGGTGATGGTGGGCGAGCTGTACCGCGCGGACAGCGCCTCGCGGCGCGACGCCGGGTTCTCCATCTACTACATGGGCATCAACATCGGTGCGCTGCTGGCGCCCTTCGTGTCCGGCACCATTGGCGAGACCGCCGGCTACCGCTGGGGTTTCCTGTCCGCCGGCGTCGCCATGATCATCGGCCTGGTGCAGTACCGTGGCACCGCGGGCTGGTTGGGCACCACCGGGCTTGCGGCCCAGCCCGCGAGCGTGGCCGGGCGCCGCCGTTCGTGGCGGCTGTTCGCCGCCGGCCTCGTGCTGCTGGGTGCGGTGGTCCTGGCATGTCTGCTGGGCGTGATCCGCCTGTCCGCCATGCAGCTGGCGGGAGCGGCCGGTACCGTGATGGTGGCGCTGGCCGTGGCGTTCTTCGGCGCGATGTTCCTGTTCGGCGGCCTGTCCGCGGCTGAAAAGAAGCGTGTCGCGGTCATCGCCATCTTTTTCATCTGCTCGGCGCTGTTCTGGGCCGGCTACGAGCAGGCCGGCTCCACGCTCAATCTGTTCGCCCGCGACGACACCAATCGCTCCTTCCTCGGCAGCTGGTTTCCTTCCGGCCAGCATCCGGTGAGCTGGTACCAGGCGCCGCAGGCCATTTTCGTGCTGAGTTTCGCGCCGGTGTTCGCCTGGTTGTGGATGCGCCTGGGCGCGCGCGGCCGCGACCCTTCTGCAGGCACCAAGTTCGGCTTCGGGCTGGCGCTGCTGGGCGCGAGCTTCGGGGTCATGCTGCTGGCCTCCAATATCATCATCCATACCGGCCACACCGTGCTGCCCTGGTGGCTGATCAGCGCCTACCTGCTGCAGACCCTGGGCGAGTTGTGCCTGAGTCCCATCGGGCTCTCGAACGTCACGGGACTGGCGCCACCGCGCTATGCCGCGCAGATGATGGGCACCTGGTTCCTCGGCATGGCCATCGGGAACCTGGCCGCCGGCATGATGGGTGGCGAGGCCGCGAACATCTCGCAGATGCACGCCCAGTTCCTGCACACGACGCTGCTGGGCGTGATCTCGGGCGTCGTCATGCTGCTGATCGCGCGCCCGGTGCATCGCTGGATGACATCCTGATTTCACCGCGGCGCCTCAGCGCCACAGCCGCCCGGTCATGAGAAACCGCCAGCGCTGCCACGGTGCCGGGCGCCATCCCTCACACACCGCCCGCTGCAGCCGCGCGGTGTCGAAATCCCGGCCCACCACCAGCGCACCCGCCATCCGGCCGCGAGTGAGCACCACCTTGCAGTACCCCTCCTGGCCCATGAAGGCCAGTGGCCTGTCATCCGCACCGAGCTCATCCTCGCTGACGCGTCCCGCGCTGAAGACCGGCAGCCCGCACAGCACTGCCGACATGCCGGCGCCCGATCCGGTGTAGCGGACATCTTCGCCGGCAATCACCGCCGCCACCGTCACCGCCTGCTCGAGGCAGGGGCTTGCCATGCGGTACACCGTGCCGCGGTGCTCCGCGCATTCACCGATGGCGAAGATGTCCGGATCGATGGTGCGCAACTGGTCATCCACACGGATGCCGGCACCGACGGGCAGTCCCGCCTGCAAGGCCAATTCGGTGCGGGGGCGCGTGCCGGTCGCCAGCACGATGGTGTCGCAGAGCAGGTCCTCGCCATTCATCAGCCGCACCCCGGCCACGCGCGTATCGCCGAACAGCTGGCGCGCACCGCTGCCAAGCACCACCTGGATGCCTTCCAGCTCCAGCCGCTGCTGCAGCAGCATTGCGGCGTGACTGTCCAACTGGCGCCACATCAGGCGCGGTGCATGCTCGACGAGCGCCACCTCGGTGCGGTGACGGCGCATGGCGCGCGCGGTTTCAATGCCAAGCAGGCCGCCACCGAGCACCACCGTGCGGCGGCTGCGCACGCGGCGGGCGATCAGACGCTGCGCATCCCCGAGGTCGCGGAACAGATGGATGCCCGCAAGATGCATGCCCGGCAGTCCGGGACGATGAGGCCGGGCGCCGGTCGCGAGGATCAGCTTTGAATAGGGTCGCAGGCGACCGGCTGCGTCGGTGATGCAGCGCGCGGCCCGGTCGATGGAGCGCACCGCACAGCCGTAATAGCGCCATACGCCTGGCGCCTGCGCCGGTCCGACGTCGCAGGCCAGCGCCTCGTGGGAAAGCTCGCCCGCCAGGAAGGCCGGCAGCCGTGAGCGATCATAAGGTTCGCAGGGCTCCGCCCCGTAGAGCAGGCATGGCACCTGCGGCAGCCGCCGGGTGATTTCCGCCGCTGCACACATGCCGACGGGACCACTGCCGGCGATGATGACTGCCGCCATGTCACCTCACCCTAAAAAAGCCGCCGGCTCCCTGGCACCCGAGGGGGGATAAAGGTGGACAGGAAGCCGGCAGCGTTACGGTTGCGGTCCCTGGAGTGGGACACGCCTATTGCGATGCAATGCACGTGCCAGCGCGTGCCGTGACAGACTTTCTCCAATGGCGGCAATGAGTTAGGACAAAGCTCCCGGGGGACTTGAACCGGCAACAGCTCCCGGACCGTACCGCCATCGTGCAGCGGTGCCGCATCACGCACCCGCAGTGTGCACGGCGCGGGCCGCAATCGATGACGTCAGCCGGTGAGGTAAGCTTCGCCGGATGAACACGGCCGCCTTGAACGGACGCACCATCGCGGTTCCGGAAACCCGCGAACTCGACCTGTTCGCGGCGCTGCTGGAGCGGCGTGGCGCCACGGTGCTGCGCTGCCCGCTGGTGGCGATCCGCGACCTCGAGGACCCGGCCCCGGTGCTGCAGTTCGTGCGGCGCTTCAATGAGGGCGCCTGCGATGACCTCATCCTGCTGACCGGCGAGGGCCTGTACCGGATCCTCTCCTGCCTCGATCAGCACCAGCCGGCACTCAGGCAGCCCTTTGTCGCGCGCCTGGGGTCGGTGCGCAAAATCACCCGCGGTCCCAAACCGGCCCGGGCCTTGCGCGAGCTGGGGTTGAAACCCGATCTGGCCGCCGAGGTTCCCACCACGGCCGGGGTGATCGAAGCCCTCAAACCCATTGCGTTCACGCTGCAGGACCGGGTGTTCGGCGTCCAGCTCTACGGCAGCGAGCCCAACCGGCCGCTGGTGGACTTCCTCGAAGGCGCCGGCGCCGGCGTCATCACCGTCGCGCCCTACCGTTACGCTGATTCCGCCGACGATGCCGCCGTGCGCACGCTGCTGGCAAGGCTCGGGGACGGCTCCATTGACGCCATCGCCTTCACCAGCGCGCAGCAGGTCAGGCGGCTGTTCGACCTCGGCGGTGACGCCGCGGCCCCGGCGCTCGCGCGCACCCAGGTGGCCGCGGTCGGACCGCTGGTGGCCGCGGCCCTCGAAGCCCGCGGCGTCACGGTGCGCGCCATGCCCGGGTCGAGCTACTTCCTGAAGCCGCTGGCCAGCGCAATCGAAGACGCGCTGGGCGCACCCTCCTTCCACTCCTGAACCAACCGCGGACCTGCAGGCCCGCACAGGCGAGACAAGAAGATGAACACTTCACAAGCCGCCCGCCAGCTGACGGTACCTGCGCTGCTGCTGTCGGTGGTCCTGGCAGCGTTGCTGGCCGGCGCCAATGCCTACCTCGGCCTGTTCGCCGGCATGACCATCGCCTCGGCCATCCCCTCGGCGGTGATCTCCATGGCGGTGCTGCGTGCCCTGGGTGGCGGCGGCATCCTGGAGAACAACATCGTGCAGACCGGCGGGTCTGCCGGCGGTTCGGTGACCTCCGGCGTCATCTTCACCCTGCCGGCGCTCTTGATCCTGGGTTTCTGGCAGAGCTTCAATTACTGGTGGGTGTTCGCCATCACCGCCCTGGGCGGCGTGCTGGGCGTGCTGTTCTCGGTGCCGCTGCGCCGCTCGCTGATCATCGATCAGAAGCTGACCTTTCCCGAAGGCAAGGCGGCCGCCGAGGTGCTGCGCGCCGGCGAAAACCCGGCCGAGGGCGTACGCATACTGGGCGGTGCCGCCCTGGGCAGCGGACTTGCCAAGCTGGCGGCCGGCAGTGGCCTGCGCCTGATCCCGGACACCGCCTTCCTGGCCGGCCACGTGGGCAAGGCCGTGAGCTACCTCGGCACCAACCTGTCGGCGGCATTGCTGGGCGTGGGCTACATCGTCGGCTTCAACATCGGTACGGTGACCTTCGCCGGCAGCGTGCTGTCGTGGAGCATCGTCATCCCGCTGTATTCGGCGCTGTTCCTGGGTCACGACCCGGCGCTGGCGCACTCCCTCGCGGGTCTCGCACCCGAGGATGCCGCCAGCACCGTCTGGTCGCAGCAGATCCGCTACCTCGGCGTGGGCGCGATGGTGGTGGGCGGCATCTGGACCCTGATCCGGCTGCGTTCGTCGCTGGCCAGTGGCGTCAGGAGCGGCCTCGAGGCCGCGAAAGCCGGCGCGGGTGCGCTGCTGCCGGAACACGAGCGTGACCTGCCCATGCACTGGATCCTGGTGGGGATCGTCGCCTTCAGTGTGCCGCTGTGGTTCCTGTCACAGAACATCGTCGCCAGCGCCGGGGTGAGCGTGGTGATGACCCTGATCATGGTCGTCGCCGGCTTTGTGTTCTGCTCCGTGTCGGCGTACCTGGCGGGCCTGGTGGGCTCATCCAACAACCCCGTGTCGGGCATTTCCATTTCCACCACGCTGTTCGCGGCGGTGGTGCTGGCACTGATGCTGGGCCGGCACTCGCTGATCGGACCGGTGGCCACGGTGCTGGTGGGCGCAGTGGTGTGCTGCGCGGCCTGCGTGGCGGGCGACAACCTCCAGGACCTGAAGGCCGGCATGATGGTGGGTGCAACACCGTGGAAGCAGCAGGTGATGCTCGCCGTCGGCTCCATCGTCTGCGCCGTGGTGATGGCCCCGGTGCTGAACCTGCTGCAGGCCGCCTATGGCATCGGCGTGCCGACGCCGGACCACCCGCATCCTCTGATCGCGCCCCAGGCCACGCTGATGGCATCGGTGGCCAAGGGCATCTTCGGCGGTTCACTGCCCTGGAACATGGTGATCGCGGGCGGCCTGATCGCCGTCGGCATCATCATCCTGGATGAGACCCTGCGGGTGCGCGGCGCTTCGTTCCGCACCCCGGTGATGGCCGCGGCCTGCGGCATCTACCTGCCCATCGACGTGACCGCCCCCATCTTCCTGGGCGGCCTGCTCACCGTGCTGGTGGAGCGGGTGATCCGCAAGCGTGCCGGCCGCGCGCTGACGTCGGAGGAGATCGAACGCCTGAGCCGCAAGGGCACGCTGTTCGCCGCGGGCCTGATCTCGGGCGAGGCCCTCATGGGTATCGTGATCGCCATCCCCATCGTGATCACCAGCAAGGCGGACGCGCTGGCGCTGGCCCCCGCCTGGCAGTTCGGGCAGTGGCTGGGCCTGCTGGTGCTGGCCGCCCTGGGCTGGTGGCTGTGCCGCACGGCGCTGGCGGGCGCTGCCAGCATCAGTCGCCCGTCCTGACCGCAGGTCGCGGCGGACGCACGCGGGGCGCGCAGCAGCCGCGCCCCGTAGCGGCGCTCAGGTCGGAGGCCGTCCGCGGTCCGGCAGCGCCGCAAAGCGCGGCAGATCCGGATCGAAGCGATCCCATGGCACCGCATCCTTGGCGTAAATCACGCTTTCGGGCGTGACCTGGCCGGGGTCGTCAAGTGAGCCGGCCTGCACCATGACGACCTCCCCCGGCAAGGTGCCCGAGGTGTACAGGCGTCCGCCGCAGCGACCGCAGAAGTGCCGTATGACGTCACCGCCGGAATCGCCCCGCGACCGGTAGGTCGCCGGCACGCCGGCCGTGATCCGCAGCTGGCTCTGGTGTACGCCCACGATGGTCGTATGACCGGTGCCGGTGGCCTTCTGGCAATCCTTGCAACAGCACTGGCTGACAAACAGCGCGGGCCCCTGCAGGGTGTAGCGGATCTGTCCGCACAGGCAGCCTCCCGGCAGCGTTCCTTTGATTTCCTGCATATACCCCCCGGTACCGGGCCTGAACATTAAAACTGTGATTTCAGAATACACAGCTGGTAGCTTTCCGGCAGCAATCCACGCCGTGGGTTGAGCGGTCGCGCCGGCGATGGTGATGTCGAACAGAATGGGGGTGTAGTGAGCAAGGGCGTTTTTTCGGCCTCTACCAGGGTTGTGTTCATATCGGGAGCTCTGGCCCTGGCGCAGGCGGTGACCGCCGCCGATGCGGCCAACGGCCAGCGGCTGTTCATGAGCAAGTGCGCGCTGTGCCACGCTGCCGGAGGTACCGGCACCCAGATGCTGGCAAGGCGGCTAGGGAACGAGCGCGCGCTGCTGGCGGAACGCACCGACCTGCAGCCGGCCTATATCAGTGCCATCGTGCGCGCCGGTCTGAACAGCATGCCGGCGCTGACGCGCGTCGATGTCACCGATGCGCAGCTGGATGACATCGCCACCTACCTGACGCGCCCGCGTCCTGCCGCCACCGGAGCCACGCCATGACCCCGCCCACCTCGCGCCGCGATTTCCTGGCCGCGTCGGCCGCAGTGGCCGGCACCCTGGCTGCCACCGGCGATGTGCTGGCCGCGACGGCCCCCGCCGCCCCGCCCGTCATCGACAGCGTGGGCGGCATGCCGCTCATCCTGCCGCCGCACCTGACGGCACGGGGTTTCTCGCAGGCCATGGCGGCCTTCGCGCGCGTCGTCGGGCGGGAGTGGGTGCTCGACAGCGACGTCGACCGCCACACCTACCTGGACGCCTACGCTCCCGGCGATGCCGAGACCCATGCGCCTTCGGCGGCCCTGGCACCGGCCTCGGTGGAAGAACTGCAGGCGCTGCTGCGGCTGGCGAACGAGCACCGCGTGCCGCTGTGGCCGGTGTCGCGCGGCAAGAACCTGGGCTATGGCGGTTCGGCGCCGCGCATGCCCGGCACCGTGGTCGTGGACCTCGGACGCATGAATCGGATACTGGAAATCAACCCGGAGCTCGGATACTGCCTGATCGAGCCGGGCGTGGGCTTCTTCCAGCTCTACGACGAGATCAAGGCCCGCAACCTGGACCTGCAGATGGGCATCCCCGGCAATGCCTGGGGCAGCGTGGTGGGCAATGCGCTGGAGCGCGGGTTCAGCCAGGCGGGAGACCATAGCGCCAACATCTGCGGCCTGGAAGTGCTGCTGCCGGATGGCTCCCGGGTGCGCACGGGCATGGGCGCCATGGAAGGCAATGCCACCTGGCCGCTGTTCCGCCATGGGTTCGGTCCCTCCTGGGACCAGATGTTCGTGCAGTCGAACTTCGGCGTCGTGACCAAAATGGGCCTGTGGCTGAAGCCGGCGCCCGAGGCGGTCATCAATGTCGGCATCAAGCTGCCGCGGCCTGAAGACGTGGGCCAGTGGGCCGACATCGTCGCGCCGCTGCGCATCGCGGGGGTGCTCGACGGCAATCTCAGCGTCACCAGCTACCAGGCCACGGCCACCCTGCACACCCCGCGCAGCGAGTGGTACTCGGGGCGCGACGCCCTGCCCGACAGCGTGGTGGCACAGATCATGAGCCGCTACGGCGTGGGCTGGTGGAACGGCTCGCTGCGCCTGGCCGGCTACGCCGAGGTCAACGAGGCCAACCTCCGGATCGTACAAAAAGCCTTTGCCGCCATGCCCGCAGCGCAGCTGACCGTGTCGCGCTGGCGCAAGGGCGATCCGGGTCCGGGCGTGCCGGCACCCAGTGTGCTGCCGCTGCAGATCGTCAACTGGCACGGCGGCCGGGGTGGCCACCTGGGCTTCTCACCCATCATGCCGGCCAGCGGCAGGCTGGTGCTGGAGCAGCTGCAGCGTACGCGGCAGCGGTTCCGGGAATATGGCATCGACTACTCCGGCACCTTCTATCACTCCGGGCGTTCGGTCTCGAACGTCAACCTGATGATCTACAACCGCGACGACGCCGACCTGACCGCACGCACCCGTGCGCTGTTCTCGGCGCTGGTGAAGGACTCGGCGGCGGCGGGCTACGCGGAGTACCGCACGCACCTGTCCTACATGGACGAGGTCGCCGCGACCTTCAACCACAATGATCACGCGCTGTGGAAGCTGCACGAGCGCGTCAAGGATGCCCTCGATCCCAACGGCATCCTGGCGCCCGGCAAAAGCGGCATCTGGCCCAGGGCCTACCGCGACCAGCGCAAGGCCTGAAGCCGTCTGCCGGCCCCCGGTTTTCACCCCGGGGGACGGTGCGCGCCCAACGGCCCGGGCCACCACCACTACGCGGGACTTCTGGCGGGAATCGGCCTGGAATGCTAAGGTGACCGGTAACATTGGCGGTTTCTGACGATGCCGACACCCACCACGCCCCCGGATGAATCCGCCTGGCCCGGTCCTGTCCCGGGACTGATCGCCACGATATTGCTGGCCCTGGCTTCCATCGGCTCGCAGTTCGACCGCACCGTCATCAACCTGATGGTGGCGCCCCTGAAGGCGGCCTTCGACCTCGACGACACCCACTTCGGCATGCTGCAGGGCGTCGCCTTCGGCATCTTCTACGTCACCGCCTGCGTACCCCTGGGACGGCTCGCGGACCGTTTCCAGCGACGGCTGATCATCGCCGTGGGCATCGGCCTGTTCAGCCTGTTCTCGATGGGATCAGGCCTGGCGCGCAGCTTCGTGCAGCTGTTCCTGACCCGCATCGGGGTGGCGGTGGGCGAGGCCACGCTGACTCCGGCGGGCCTGTCGATGCTCAGTGATCTGTATCCGCCCGAACGGCTGGGCCGGCCGGTGAGCGCGTTCCTGATGAGCGCACCGGTGGGCCAGGGACTGGCCTTCATGGCCGGTGGCAGCCTGCTCACCTGGCTCGGAACCTCCAGGGCGCTGACCCTGGGTCCGTTGAGCCACCTGGCACCCTGGCAGAGCGCGTTCATCATTGTCAGCGCTCCCGTGTTGCTGCTCGTGCCCCTGTTCCTGCTGC
>Ga0153956_1001171_pt1 | contig 24494 bp, 25 predicted proteins | sample TSFL040MetaG_FD_104704 | JGI IMG/M metagenome (GOLD analysis project Ga0153956, IMG submission 104704) | Attine ant fungus gardens microbial communities from Florida, USA - TSFL040 MetaG | ecosystem: Host-associated > Fungi > Mycelium > Unclassified | place: USA: Florida, Wekiwa Springs... | reverse complement strand
GGTGAAGCGGACTTCTGAACCTGAACCACACGAGAATCATAAACTTGCCAGTGTCCCTTTAATTCCGAAGTTCGCATCAAAGGTCGCCGCAAGGACATGCGAACTTCGGAATCGGGACACTGGCGATGGAACGCTTCGCCGCGAAAAAATAGATCAGGCCATAGATGGGGATGACGACGGACAGGATCGCGTTGAGCACGGAGCCATTCTTGACGGCCCGAACGATGCGCATGATCGTTCCTGCGGTCGCCGGTATGACGACGACCCAATGCCGGATCGAAACTGAGCCCCGTTTTGAAAATCCCTGTTTGATATGGAGCGTCAATCGCGCTGTAGCACCAATCCACCTATGAGTTTTCGGAGGATGGGGCGATCGTGATCCGGATCGCCTGAGCGTTCGCTATCGATTGGAGAACCCGGGAGCGATCGCCTGTGGCAGGCTGCGGCTCATTATTGAAATCGCTGGCGATCCCGGCAGAACGGGCATTTCGGCCTTATTCAATAGCTTGGTCTGGCTCACCTCCCCAACAGGCCGAATTGCTGGGGAAGGGGAATTAAGCGCGCTGGCTCACCGTAAGCCCGCCGGATTTCCCGGCCTGTCCGACCGTTCCCGATAAATCAAAAACCCCGCCTCGGTTCGCAGCGAGACGGGGTTTCAGAATTCGATGAAGGCGGCGTTGGAGCGCCGCCCAAGACAATGGCCACTGGAGGGCCGATTGCATGACGGATACAATATCATCAACGCGGACTCGCGACAAGAGTCGTGACGGAAAATTTGCACTCATCGCACGCGGCTGCCTCAAAGAGCTGCGGGAGATAGTGCTTCCCGACCGCGGCTGGAAAACTCTCCCGCAAGGGCGGCGTGGGCAACGGATATTAGCCTGGGCTGCGTGCATGGCGTGGGAAGCCTATCCAGCGCGGCCCGAGGCCGGCGTACGGCGGGTTTGCGAAATTTTCGCCCCGTACCTCGAGGAGCAGGACTGGGCCGACCTCATCGCCGCCACCGCTGAGGCCAATCGGCATTTTACCCCAGACCAAAGCGCTGCTGTCACTGGTGTCGGCGTCCGTGACCACCTGCGATTGAGACTTCGTTTTATCGGCTGTGACGACGACGCCTGTTATGAGGTCCGCGCTGAACAAAAGCAGATCCGGGACGCCGAACGGAAGCGCCGCAAGCGAGCCGAACTGAGCACAGGCCGCAAACCCGGCCGGCCGCGCTTGGAGCTATCGGCGGCGGAGCGGGAGGAACGTCGAAAGCAGCAGGGCGCCGAGCGGGCGGCGCGCTATCGCGCGAAGAAGGCTGCGGCGGATGCGAGTGGCGCGTCACGCAAAACCCCGTCCTCGATAAAGTATATAGATTGTCCGCGGACGCAATTTAGCGTGACGGAGGCCGAGGGCGCCGAGCGCCAAAAGCGCGACGGCGCGATGCCAGACATCGTCGTCGACGACGGCGATTTTGTTCCGCTCTATCCGACATTCGACGGGGCATGGCCGGTAATGGCGGCGGCGCTTTCGGCGCGCCGCTCATCTGAACTTGAGGTGCGACATGTCCCAGCCTGATCCTGACGATATCGACTTCGACGCCGCCCTGACTTTGCAGGACTATGTCGAAGTGATTAGCGCGGACATCGACGAGGCCGAGGAAAACCTGAGCGCGGATGAGATTCTTCGCCTCGGCGAGGTGCTTCAGGAGAAACTAGCAAGCGTCATGCAGTCCGCTCGCGCGAGGGACATCGACAACGATGTATTTGTTGACATCGGCTACCAGCGCCGGGGATGATTGAAGCCATCCCGTGTAGGTTTTTCAGGTGACGCAACCACCCCCCTCCAGTGAAACGCCGCCTCCGCTCCCCAAAAAGGGGAAGCTGGCCCAATGCAAGGCCTGCGGCCAGCAAGTCAGCCGGAGCGCTTATGCGTGCCCGCACTGCGGCCACCCCCTTAGAAAAACGCCCGGCGCGCAACTTGCCGGGGGGTGCGCGGCGATCATTCTCGGCGGGATTATGCTGGCCGCGGTATTTGTGGTGATGATGGCCCAAGGCGGTCGTTAGCCACACAGTGCGCGCACAGACGGCCTCACGTTTTTTTCGCGGCCTTCGTTTCAGTGGGGAGGATCGGAGCCATGAACAATGAGACGCTCACGGTGCTCGCCGTCGCGACGGCTGCCGCGATGCCGGCCATTGCTGCCGCCGTGGCCCTGTTGGCCGTCGCCGGGATGGTCTGGTGAAGGGTGCGCCGTTCGCAGCCAGCCGCGCGCCTCAACGGCGCGCTGCTCCGACGAATTGTCTGAGATCCGTTTGACACAGACCCATCCGCACCGTTACATGACTATCAACGGACGTTGATTGTTATGTTACGGGATATGGTCATGGCACATTCGGGCGGTTTCATCTCCTACTATCGGGTTTCCACCGGCAAACAGGGCCGCTCCGGTCTTGGTGTAGAAGCACAGCGCGCCGCCGTCGCCGCGTACCTCAACGGCGGAAATTGGAAGATCCTCGCGGAATTTACTGAGGTCGAGAGCGGCAAGCGTTCTGACCGTCCCCAGCTTGACGCAGCGCTGGCCGCAGCGCGGCTCCACCGCTGTCCGCTGGTTGTCAGCAAGGTCGATCGCCTGACGCGCTCTGTGGCCTTCCTGAGCCGTTTGCTGGAGGCTGGCGTTGACGTGCGGTTCGCTGATCTCCCTGCCATCGAGGGCGCCACGGGCCGCTTCCTTCTCCAGCAGATGGTTGCCGTCGCCGAGCTCGAGGCTGGCATGATATCATCTCGCACCAGGGCGGCACTGGCAGCGGCCAAGCGCCGCGGCACGAAGCTCGGCGGCGACCGTGGCGTGAAGCCGACAGCAAAGACGCGCGCAAAGGGCGCCGCCGCCACCAAGGCCAAGGCGGCACAGCGCGCCGCCGATGTAATGCCGGCGATCGATCAGCTTCGGAGGGATGGAAAATCGTCGCTTCGGGACATCGCGGCAGGCCTCAACGCCGCCGGCATTCCGACCGCGCGCGGTCACGGCGAATGGTCGGCGATCCAGGTCAAGCGCGTGCTGGAGCGGTGATCGCGCGGCATCCGTGGCGACCATCGATCACAAGCGCGTCATTCGCGCCGAATTCCCGCTGATTTAAACCCGTCTTTTACTGCCTGCGTCGTATTTCTTCGCGCGTCTTGGGGAAACTATGCCCGCGAAAAACCTAACGCAGCGCATCGCCCGCCACGCATTCGGGCAACTGGGGCTGTATTGCATCCAGGCCGTCAGACACCCCGCCGGTAGCTGTCTTTCGATCTCCACTGCCGGTCAATGGCAGCCATCCCCGCGGGGCGCCGCGTTCTGGTTTAAGACGCGCAAGGCCGCCGAAAACTTGCTCAGTGAGATCGCGCTTCTAGAGGCGGTTGCATGGCGCGCGACATGCCATGACGGCGACGTGATCGTCGACGTGCCGCTATCCGCTATGGCCGATGTCATCGAAGAGGCCTCACGTTGGGTTAGTGCCTACGGTTGTCCGGTCCCTGCCGAGGAGATCGCCGATCGCATGGCCGGCATCGAGAGAGAGATCTGTCGGATCATTCCGCAGCTCCAGCAGACCGGCGCGATGCAGATCCTCAACCGGACCTACAAAGCCCTCCGCACCGCGCCACGCGCACCGGGGGAGAAGGGACCGCCGTCGTATAAGGTATGGCTGGCCGCTGAGCTCGAGCGTCTCGTGCTGCAGGCGCTATCCGCCCGCGCCTGACGGCGCATTCCACGTTCCACCACGAATTTGCAACCCCGTGCGTCCCAGCGCGCGGGCTTTACTCGTTTGGAGACCGCTATGACCCGCTTCACGACCGCCGGAAACCCAGCCCTGCAGGGCCGCGCCCGCATGGCCGAGATCGCCGTGGAGGATGGTGAGGAGATCGCGCGCATCACGCGACAGTTGATCGATTCGCTCGATCGCGAACCGCTGCCGATCGAAGCCATCGCCGCGGAGGCCATCGCTACGAGCTCCGTGAAGGCGGCCCGCGCGCGCCAGCGCGGCCGCGATGATACCCGCCAGCGTGAGATCCTGGTCGAACTGCTAAAGGCGGCCGGCGTGTTCGGCTTGCAGCCGTTGCCAAACGTGCAGCGCGCTTCGTTCCTGGGCCCACGCCAGCCGGGGCGGCGGTTCTACGTCGCCGAGAAGGGTGAGCCGTTTCCGCCGGAGCCACGGGCAGCGGAGGCGCAAGAAACTCGACCGAACGGCATGGCGAACGGCACGCCGAACGCCGACAGAACTTAGGCGAGGTTATCCGCATGGAAGATGGGAAGCCGGCCAAGCGCGGCTGGGCGCGGGCGCGCGAGCTCGACAAGGCCGCCGAGCGCGATCGCAAGGATCTTGTAACAACGCTGCTCGCGAGCCTTGGCCGCGTGCCGAGCGCAGTCGACATCATCGCGGTCGAAAGCCTATCGGCTGCCTTCATTACCGCCCGCCGGAAACGCGCGGCGGGGCGGAGCGACACTGAGGCGCTGAAGCTTGTCTGCCAACTACTCCGCGCGACCGGCCTGCGGCCGGCGCCGCCTGCCACACCAGCCGGGCCGTCGCTTGATGCGACGCTCGCGGCCATCGCCGCGGAAGCTGTCGACGATACTGAGGCGGTCGACGAATGAAGCGCAGCCTGGACATCGTCACCGCTATGACGTCGCCCCGATTATTCGGGCCGCTCTATCCGGGCGAAACATGGGCAGCATGGCGGGCAATCTTGAAGAGCGCATTCGCTCTGCCCATGACTGATGATGACCGGCGGCTATTCGACGCCGTCTCCGGTGGGCGGGCGCCGCCGACGCAGCGCGTGCGAGAACTGGTCGTTTGCGCCGGCCGCAGGGCCGGAAAGGATGCGGTCACGGCAATCGTTGCCGCATTTTTCGGAATGACCTTCAAGCCTGACGGCCGCGTCCGCGCGGGCGAACGCCCGCTGATATTGCTCCTCGCCGCAGATCGGTCGCAGGCGAGGAATCTGCTTCGCTACATTAATGGCCTATTTCAAATCCCCGCTCTGAAGGCCCTTGTTACGCGAGAGACGCAGGACGGCTTTGAGTTGTCCAATGGGGTGGATATCTCTGTTGGGACGAACGACTTTCGCACCGTCCGCGGCCGCGCTGTTCTGCTTTGCGTGATGAATGAATTGGCCTTCTGGACCGGCGAGAACTCCGCTAGCCCGGATAAGGAGGTCTATCGCGCCATCCTGCCGGCGACGGCGTCGCTTGGCGACTTGCCCATGATCGTGATGATCAGCAGCGTCCACCGCCGTGCTGGTCTGCTGTACGAAAAGCATGCGAAAAGTTTCGGTAAGGATGACCCGGCGACGCTGGTGATTACAGCGTCAACGCGGCAGCTCAATCCCACGATATCGCAAGATATCATCGACGCTGCGCTCGCCGATGATCCGCAATCCGCCGCAGCCGAATATGAAAGCGTGTGGCGCGATGACTTATCATCCTACATCACGCGCGCCGAAGTCGCGGCATGCGTCGACGTCGGAATCACCGTGCGGCCACCGATCGCTGGCGTTCGATATACTGGATTCATCGATGCCAGTTCCGGGCGAGCCGATAGCTACACCGCCGCCGTCGCATCCCGCGATGCGGATATCAGTGTCCTGCATTGTGCCGTTGAAATTCCCGCACCTTGCGACCCGGTGAAGGCAACCGCGCTGATCGCGGCCACGATGAAATCGTATGGCATCAGCGAAGTGTTCGGTGATCGCTATGCGGTCGGTTTTGTCGCTTCAGAATTCGGTCGCCACGGCCTGACGCTTCAGCACACGACCAAAAGCCGATCCGATCTCTATCGTGAGTTGTTGCCCGCTTTGCGCAGCAAGCGGATTCGACTGCTCGACAATGAACGCGCGGTTGCGCAGTTTGCCGCACTTGAGCGGCGCGCACTCTCTGCAGGAGGCGAGCGGATCGACCATCCCGCGACCGGGAAGGACGATCTTTGTAACGCAATAGCAGGTGCGCTTGTCATGGCCGCAGCACCGGCGAGTAGCGCGGAAAACTGGATCGAATTCTATCGCCGCCAAGTCGAAGAACCAAATCGGTTCAATACCGATGTTGACGACGTTCGCGCGCCCGGTCCGCCGGATTTCGGCTTCAGCTTTGGAAAGTAAGACATGGGGAAAGTCGTGCCGCTGTTTCAGACATTCGATCAGCTTCGCTCAAACGAATACGACGTTCTGAGCGAGCATTATGAAGCGTGGAACAAAGCGTTCGCTCGCTACCTTGCACTGGACGCAGTATTGAAGGGTGACACCGACGCGCTCGCAAAATGCAGCTCCGTCGATGCCGATCTTGCGAAGTCAGAAGCCGCGCGCCGGATGGCGCTGCTCTCGCCCGAGACGCGAAAATACAATCCGGATCATGCGCGCGTTCATGCGCTGAAGGACTTCGCAACAGAACTTAGAACACTGTGCGAAAAGCGCGACGAACGCTTGTTCGGCCTGAGCGCGGTAGCGAAACGATCGCTGCGCTTCGCGCGCGCAACTCCGTCTCGCGTCTTTGCTGGGTCGGCAACCATCCTGGGTCTGAAGCGATGATGGAATACATCAAGAAAATCATGACGCTCCGCGGCGAGGCCCGTTCCATTACTTCGCTGCCACCGTCCTATGATGTGCGCGTGAATGGCGCGCGCCAGCAAAATCAAACTTCAGTCGGCGCGGATTGGTTCGGCCCGCTGTCGCCGATGCGCCCGATTGCGCCGCCTGAAGTTGCCGGCCGCGCCCTTGATTATGTTCCGGGCTACAACCTCGCGACCCAGCCGCGGACCTATGAACCTGTTTCCTTCCCGGTCCTGCGGGCGCTCGCTGATAGCTTCGATCCTGTCCGTCTCATCATCGAGCGTCGCAAGGATCAGTTGTGCCGCGTGCCGTGGGCGATCCGTATGAAGCACGAAGGTGCGAGCAATCGACCCAGCGCATCGGCGCTGTCGTCACAGCAACGCGCGCTGATCCGCGAAGCGACCGAGTTCTTCAAGCACCCGACGCCAGATCTCTCATTCCGCGCATGGATGCGTGCGGTCCTTGAGGACGCTCTCGTGATCGATGCGCCATCGATCTATTGTGAGCGAGACGGCAACGGCAATTTGATCGCTCTGACGCCGATCGATGGCAGCCTGATTAAACGTGTGATCGATGACAAGGGCAGAACACCACGCCCGTTTCGGTGGGACGGCAAGCCGTTCACGTCACTCGGTCAAACAATTACTACCGAAAACTACGCCGATCTCGGATACAAAATCGTCGACGGCTTTGTCTATGCGCCAGCCTATCAGCAGATTCTCAAGAACATGCCGGCTGCAAATCTCACTTGTTGGGATCTGCTCTATCGCCCCATGAATTTGCGTCCAGGCCATGTATATGGCTGCAGTCCGGTTCAACAGATCATGACGACGGTTTCCATCGCGATGCGGCGCAGCCTGTCGCAGCTCGAATATTTCCGCGAGGGCAATCAGCCCGACGCGATCATGGGCCTCCCCGAGACCTGGTCCCCCGATCAGGTCATGCGGTTCCAGGATTACTTCGACGCGCTCTACAGCGGCAACCTCGCCAACCGGCGCCGCATGAAGTTCATCGCGGGCGACGGCAAGTACACGCCAACCAAAGAACCGCCGCTCAAGAACGAGTTCGACGAGTGGCTGACGCGCATCGCATGCTTCGCGTTCTCGTATCCGCCGGCCGCGTTCATCTCGCTCTCCAATCGCTCGATTGCAGAACAGCATGAGAAGACCGCCGAGGAGGAGGGTCTCGGTCCCCTGAAAGAGTGGACCGCCGAGCTCATCAATGACGTGATCGAGCGGGAGTTCTCAGAAGAAATCGAATTCGCATGGCTGGAGGAGCAGGAAGTAGATCAGGAGAAGCAGTCGACGATCCTGCGCGGCTACGCGGAAGACGGAATCATGACGTTGAACGAGGCTCGTGACCGACTCGGACTCGAGCCGTTCGACGATCCTGCGGCCAATCGACTCATGGTGAAAACGAAAAACGGATACGTCCCGATCAGCGGCGGCGATGACGCTGAGGATGATGATGTTGCGACGAAATTGGCAAAGCGCGCCCCGTTCCTCATGGTCGCGCCCGATGATTGGATTCCGTGCAATGAATTCAAACTGGGCGAGATAACTTTCTTCCCCGACGTGTCGAAGCGCGAGATTCGCGTGTTCGGTGCCGCAGCAATCATCGTGCTCGAACGAGCCGGGTGGAAACTCAAGGAGTCCAAGCAATGATCACCGTGTTTGTACCGTCAGGGTGCCCGACAACTGTAATGGGCGCCGGACATTCTCAGAGCAAAAGCTATCAGGCCCGGTCTCATAATGGGAGGCTCGTGATCGACCTGCCGATCCCGGTCCTTTTGAATTTGATCAATGGCCGCGATGGTCTCCAATGGAGCAATGAGAACGCGGCCGCGATCTTATATATCGCCGAGAATGGCGGCTGGAATGCCGACCAGATCGGAAACGCCTTCCCTGGAAAAGATCGCCCGGCACCGGGTCCGATCGAGCAGGCGCAACCGCGTGCGCGAGTGCGGTTGCGCGCGCCGGAGGGGACCTCGTCGTTCTCGCATGGCGGCGTCAATCATGCGATTCCAGAAGATCGGCACATCACCGTCGACGCCGATGTTGCAGACGCTTTGCGCGCCCATGGCTTTGTAGAAGCCGCATAAAGGAGAGGAAGACATGACGATCAATGAAGAGTTGGATAGCCCGGCAGTCACGCCGCTCGCCAGAGCCATAAAAATTCATCACGGAGCCTGTCGCGCGGTGCGGGTTCCGGAAGATCTTCTAGAGTTCTGCAACACCTTCAATCGCAGCGGCGGTGTGAGATTCGAAGATCGGCGGCTATTGACAATGCGCGCCTACACGGATGGCGCAGACATCCTCCTGACTTGGAAGCGCAGTAACACCAACTGGAGCCGTGAGGGCCACTCTGCCGACGAGAGGGGTCATTTGCATCTTAAGTCGGGAGATTGGCTTGTCGTCCAGGAGGATGGTCGGCCCGAATACTATCCCGATTTTGCATTTAAGAACCACTTCGAAACGTCTGCCGCATGAAAACCGCCAAAGATCCCTTCTTCGGCACCAATGCCGAGCCGATCTCGGCCGCGCGCAACGGCGTGGCCGTGACGCCATCGGACACTGCCGACCTCGCTAATGTGACGTCCAGCCTGATCGTCACCATCGGCAGCGGCGGCACCGGCATCACCGTCATCTTCTCCAACCAGCAGACCGATGTGCCGGTCAGCATTCCGCTGGCTCCAGGCACCTACCAGATCTCCATGCAGGTCCGCCGCATCATGTCCACCGGCACCGATCTTGGTACGGGCGGTGCCGTCACTGCGCTCTGGAGCTGAATTCCAAAAAGGAGAAAGTCAGATGTCGACAACCTACGTAACCAGACTCTTCGGAGGACGCGATATTGGTGTCGTCTTCGACGCCGATAGCGGCACGCTCTCTATCGCGGGGCATTCCATTGGTCTGTCGACCCTGTCGGCTGGTCTTCAATCGCGCTGGCACGATGCTGTCGCCAGCACCGCGCCAGCGTCAAATCAGGTCGACGGCAACGGAAATTCTGTTCTCGGCCGTGCAGCGTTCGGCGGTGACAAGGTTGATATCGCTGTCGGCGCCATTCTCGACGCAACGCCGTCGTGGGCGAACGCGATTCGCGCGACCATCGCAACCATTCCGTAGTTTCGCGTGGTGAACGCACGCGGTGCCACTCCTCGCCGCAGTGCCCGCCACGCCGAGGCGGCGCACCGATCACACATCCGGCGGTGCGCCGCCTCATCCATTTTCCGCGAGCGCGACCGATTCGTGGGGGTCGCTCGCGCTCGCGAGCCCGGCTGGTGTGACGGCGGATGAAACCGCGCGCCGGCCGGGCAGGTTAAAACAAATCAAGGGATCACGCACACATGAACGCTGCTGACGCCTACAAGGTATCCGTGTCGTTGGTGCTCGCGAACGGGGTTAGCCCCACTCTCGCGATCATAGGGCGCGATTTGCTCGGCCTCAGGCCGACCATCAAAGGGATTGAGGACAACTTCAAAGGCTGGTCGACTGCATTGGTCGGAGTCGGCTCCATCCTGGCCGGCGCCACCATCCTCGGGGCCATGACCAGCCTCGTCGAAAAGTCGAAGGAATTCAATCACCAGATGGTGTCTCTGCAGCGGGTCGGCGGCAGCATGACATCCGCCGTCCTATCCGGTGACGTCAGGAAGCGAGCCTTCGACATCGCCCAGCGAGTGCCGATGAAGGTCGAAGACCTCGTCAAGATCCCCGGCATGACCTATTCGATCCTCCGTGGCGACATGGGGGAAGTGAACAGTACATGGGAGCCGCTGGCCAAATTCGGCTACGTGCTGAAGTCCAACAAGGACTATCACGGCGACCCGATGCAGGACATCGCCGGGGCGATCCGCGCCGGCGAACTGACCGGACGCATCGCCAATTCCGAAGGTCAGATCGACCTCGGCAAGCTCAACACATGGCTCGACTTCGTGGCCAAGACCACCGCCGCGACGCACGGCATGGTCAACGGCCAGACTTTGCTCGGCATGGCCCAGCAGGGCGGCTTCACAATGCGCAATCTTTCGCCTGAAGGTCAGGCCGAGATGGCGATCATGGCGCAGGCGATGGGCGGCCAGCGCACCGGCACGGCCTATATGTCGCTGTGGCAGCAGATGGCGGCCGGGACCATGTTCTCGCGAACCGCGGAGGGCATGCAGGAGCTCGGCTTCCTCAAGCCGGACGAGTGGCACAAGAGCGGCGGCCGCGTCGTTCTCTCCCCAGAGGCGTCCAAGCGCCTGACCGGCCTGATCGGCAAAGACCCGATGGTCTTCGCGCAAAAACTGAAGAGCGCACTCGAAGAGCGCCACATCACCGATCCGATGGATCAGGTCACCGCGATCATGCGGCTCCTGAACCGCCAGACCACCCAGCGCTTCATGGGTGAAATGTTCTCCAACATGCAGCAGCAGTTGGCCGAGCGCGGCATCATCATGCAGGGCATGGGAGCGGAAGCGTCGTTCGACCTGCTGCAGAGCAAGGATCTCGACACCAACATCGATGCCTTCAAAGCATCCTGGCACAACCTTCTGGTCGCTCTCGGCGACCCGATGACGGCAAGCGCCATCGAAAAGTTGAGATCGATAACGGACGCCGTCAAAGGCATGGGTGGCATGGCCGCCGTCCACCCGGAGGCGGTCAACGCGGTAATGCAGGTCGTCACCGCGCTCGCGGTCGGTCTGGCCACTATCGGCGGCATCGCCCTCTTGTCATTAGTCAGCATTCCGGCGGCGATTGGCGGCGCCGTCGCCGCCATCGTGACCCTTGTGGCGCTGAATTGGAAGGACATCGCTGACTTCTTTGTCGGCCTCGGCAAGTCGATTGCTGAGTTTGGAAAGGTCAACCTGAGCTTCATCGTGTTCATGCTCGACAAGATCAAGAATTCGATCGTGTCGTTCATCGATTCCATTTCCAGTATTGCGAGCAAAGCGTGGTGGCTGTTCGGCATGGGCGGGATGGATGCGTCGCCGCTCAAGCACAAGAGCTCGTTCTTTCAGGATGACGGGGTCAGGCAGCGCCCGTTACCGATCCCGACGCACTTCGATCCGCAGACTCACCACGCCGCGGCGACGCGACAGCCAATCACGCTAGAAATCGACGGCCACACGCTCGCTCACATCATGGTCGATCGCGTAGATGACCAGACGATGTTCTCGACCGGCGCCGCGGCCCCTGACGGCGCCAGCCGGTATTTCGGAGGCGACCGGAACTATTGGAGTACGTGAGGTTGGCGACCGATGTGAGGGCTACATGATTTTTCTAAAACGGCGCCGGCGCGAGGTGGCGGTCGCAAATGCAATGATTGCTGCGCTCGTGGCGAAGTCCGAGACCGAAATCGTTCCACCCGATGCGATCGCGCACGAATTCGGTGTGGCGTGCGAGGCATCCAACTTTATGCCCGATCAGCAATCGGTCCGGCGAATTCTCGCGAACGTTTCGCGTGATATCGCCGCGCGCCGTCGCGCGGCCGATGAGTTGAATGCGACCCTCATTCAATCGACTGAAGAGTTGCAGCGGCGCGCCAAGCGGTGATGCGATTGCACCGAAACAGGGACTTTCAGGTGCAAGACACCACTGTCGATTCGTGCGACAATTGCGTTGTCGGATACACGGGTCGCAGCCTGAGCCGGCGCCACAAGGAGGCCAACAGCCGCGCGCCATATCGGCGCTGCGCGTTGGCTGGTTTCCTCTCATCGGCGCCGCGCGGAGCACGACCTTGAACGACGATATCGAACTTCTCTCGCTTGTTTCCTGTTACGACCAAACCTCCGATCGGTGGGATTCAATCGCTTCACAGAATGAGAATGATCCGCGGCTCGAACCGCTGGCGGAAACATGCGCTCAACTTGAGTACCGGATCACGGCGACGCCGGCGTTCACCAGCGCGGGCCTTGCGGCGAAACAACGGATTATCGAACAGACCTGCCTTGCCGGAGAAGGCGGGAATCCGCCGGCAGGTAACGTTGAGGACTTGGTCGACGCCATCCTCGCTCTCGACGCCGAGCGCATCAAGGCCAAGCAGCGCACTTGACCCTTGGGCGTGGTCGAAGGCCGCCCGCCACTGAAGCGGGCGGCTTTTCGCGTTTTAGGGCCGGTCGCGGTGGTCAGGCCGCGTGCGCGGCGACGGGCTCGATCTCCGCGAGTTCCTTGGCTATCTCATGACGGGCAGTCTGTACGTCGTATGAGGTTTGAAGGTTTAGCCAGAACTCTGCCGTGGTGCCGAACGCCTTGGACAGGCGAAGCGCCGTATCGGCGGTGACGCCGGTGTCTTCACTCGCCAGCCGTTCGATCCGTGTGCGCGGCACGCCGCAGACGCGGGCGAGCGCGCCGGCTGACATCTCCAGCGGGATCAGGAATTCCTCTCGAAGCACCTCGCCAGGGTGCAGGGCGGGCAGGATTTTAGTCATCGTAGTCGACCCTCCATGGTCGCGCTCAGTGATAGTCAGTGAACTCCACGTTTGTTGCGCCGGCATCGGTCCAGATAAAGCAAATGCGGAACTGATCGTTCACGCGGATTGAATGCTGACCGGCGCGATCGCCTTTCAGGACCTCAAGGTGGTTCGCAGGTGGCACCCGAAGATCCTCAAGGACCACGGCCGCGTTGATCATCCGAAGCTTGCGCCGCGCGACCTTGATAAGGTCCGCCGGAAACCCCTTGCGAACGACGCCGTTAAAAGCATCCTCCGTTTGGCTGTCTTTGAAGCTCTTGATCATATCCCAATATGTATCATCAAATGATACATTTCGTCAAATATATTGTATCACGCCATGATACACCACTGAGTCGCGTCAGCCCACCACCACTCGCCACACTGTTCTGCACCTCCGCCAATTCCCTCCGCGACGCCTCCGCGCCATCCCCTACGACTCTTTTCAACCGTCGCGCGAAAATATTTCCACCACTAAACAACCTAGAGTGAATGCACCGTTTAAGTGCATGAAATTATGTGACTTTTCGCTTGACGACAATCAGCCCTCGAAACTACGTGAGAACTACGAAAAGCGTGAGAGACCATGTCCCGCGAGCAGCAGACCTTTCGTCAAAGCGATGTCACCAAGGCGGTCAAGGCCGTTGTGGCGGCCGGCGTAGCGGTCGGGCGAGTCGAGATATCGCCGGGAAAAATCGTCGTGATTGCTGGAGGTCCGCACTTGGATCAGGATGAACCGCCTGATTCAAATGAGTGGGACACCGTAAAATGAAATGGAAACTGCCGCCCAACGTCCACGGCTATATCAACCGACATGGAAAGGCAGTCTTCTATTTTCGCGTACCGGGCGCTCCGAAGATCAGGCTCCACGGCCACCCGGGATCTGACGAATTCATGCGCGCCTACGATGCTGCGAAGGCTGGCGAGGCGCCAAAGCTCGAAATCGGTGCAAGTAGAACGAAGCCGGGGACCGTTAATGCGGCTCTGATCAGCTACTACTCCTCAAGCCCGTTCAAGGACGGCCTTTCTGTGAGCTCGCAGAAAATGCGCCGAGCCATCCTCGAAGGCTTCCGCAAGGATCACGGCGATAAGCGCGTGGCGCTCATGACGCAGACTGCGCTGCAGAACATCGTCAACAAAAAGACGCCGGCGGCGGCACTCAATTTCCGCAAGGCGATGCGCGGCTTTATAGATCATTGTCTAAGCCTCAACTTCATCAAGACTGACCCGCTGGCGGGTGTAAAGCTGGTCGAGATGAAAACCAAGGGGCACCACACCTGGACATCGGAGGAGTGCGGTCAGTTCGAGCAGCATCATGTGATAGGGACGCGAGAGCGCCTCGCCTATGAACTGTTGTTGCAGGCGGGTCAGTCGCGCTGCGACGTTGTCCGGATGGGCCGGCAGCATGTCCGCGACGGCCAAATGTCGATGGGCCGTCAAAAGACCGGTGTGCCGTTCTACGTCGAGGTGTTGCCCTCGCTGCAACAAGCGATCGACGCCATGCCGCCGAGTGATCACCTGACGTATCTGCTCACCTCAAACAAGAAGCCGTTCACCGCGGCCGGCTTTGGGAACTGGTTTCGCGATGCTGTCGACGCGGCGAAGTTGCCGAAGCGATGCACCTCTCACGGCCTCCGAAAGGCCGCCGCGACGTACTTTGCAGAGAAGGGCGCCACCGACCATCAGCTCATGGCGTGGTTCGGTTGGACCTCGATCTCACAGGCGCAAGTCTACACGAGGGCAGCGAACCGAAAGCAGATGGCGGCGGCTGCCGGCAAGCTCATTACAGGAACAGGTGTTGGCTCACCTGCTGACCCGGTGAGCCAAAATGACAGCCAACCGATTGAAAATATTGGGTGCGGAAAGTGAGGTGGCGATCCCGGCAGGATTCGAACCTGCAACCCGCGGAGTAGAAATCCGCTACTCTATCCAGTTGAGCTACGGGATCGTTGCGTGGGGACGATGACGGAGGCTTCCGCCTGTGGGTCGTCCTACCACCGCAATATGAAAAATCCGGGCATTCGCCAAGTCCCGATCCGAACCATTTTGCCGGGCTGAGCGACGAACCCGCCGGGGGCGGACGCTGCCTTGAGTTTGCCCCATCGCGATTGCGGCCGCGGGGCCGCCGCCTGACGGTTTTAGGATTGGGCATGTGGCTCTCGGCATCTGTTGCAAACAACACCGGAACGGCCATGAGTCCGTCACCTTTCCGAGCACTTCTAGACAAACGCGGCGTCCGTCCGCGCAGGGAGCTTTTCATGACCGGTTTGGTTCGCGCGGTGTTTGGTTTTGCGGTGCTTGCGATGAGCCTCGTTTCGGCACAGGCGGCGGATAAAGCCTTCAAGCGCGACGATCTGGCCGATGCGGCGATCAAGCTCGAGGCCCAGATCAAGAGCGAGGCCGGGACCATCGCCAAATCGGCGCCGACGCTGCGGGCCGACGCCGACACCGCCTTCAAACGGTCCGATTTTCGCGGCGGGCTCCAGATTCTCGGCCAGATCGCGACCGTTGCCCCTGACGACAGCGGCAACTGGCTGCGCCTCGCCCGAACCATTTTCCAGATCAGGCCCGCCACCGGCAACGAACAGACCTTCCTGCTGGAGCGGGCATCCACCGCCGCCTATATCGCCTATCAGCGCGCGAACAATCCCGGCGCCGAAGCCGATGCGCTCGCGGTCCTCGGGCGTGCCTTCTCGGACCGCAAGCTGTGGCGGCCGGCGCTCGATACACTGCGGCTGTCGCTCGATCTGCGCGAGGTGGCCGACGTCCGCGCGCAATACGAAAAGATGCGCGACGACCACGGTTTTCGGCTGCTCGACTACACCGTCGATTCGGATTCGGCTTCCCCGCGCGCCTGCTTCCAGTTCTCCGAAGACCTCGCCAAACGGACCGACTTTTCACCGTTCGTGACGCTCGCCGGCACCGACCGGCCCGCGCTGTCGTCGGAGGACAAGCAGCTTTGCGTCGAGGGCCTGAAGCACGGCGAACGCTACAACGTCAATCTGCGCGCCGGTCTGCCGTCGACCGTCAGGGAAAGCCTGCCGAAGTCGGCCGAGTTCAATATCTATGTCCGGGACCGCAAGCCGTTCGTCCGCTTCACCGGCCGCGCCTATGTGCTGCCGCGCACCGGCCAGCGCGGCATTCCGCTGGTCAGCGTGAACACGAGCGCGGTGACGGTCAACGTATTCCGGATCGGCGACCGCAATCTCATCAACACCGTGATCGACAGCGACTTCCAGAAGACGCTGAGCGGTTATCAGTTGTCCGATCTCGGCAATGAACGCGGGGTCAAGGTCTGGACCGGGGAAGTCGCGACCGCCGCCACATTAAATGCCGATGTGACCACGGCGTTTCCGGTCGACCGGGCGCTCGGAGACCTGCAGCCCGGCGTCTATGTGATGACGGCCGCCGCCAAGGGGCCGGGGTCGGGGGGTGACGAGGATTCCGGCTCACTGGCTACCCAGTGGTTCATCGTCTCCGATCTCGGCTTGACTGCCTATTCCGGGAATGACGGCATCCACGTCTTCGTCAATTCGCTGGCGACGACCGATGCGGTGGGCAAGGCGGAGGTCCGCCTGATCGCCCGCAACAACGAAATCCTGGCGACCAAAAAGACCGACGAGTCCGGCCATGTGCTGTTCGAAGCGGGTCTGGCCCGCGGCGAGGGCAGCCTGTCGCCGGCGTTGCTGACGGTGAACACCGACAAGGCCGACTATGCCTTCCTCAGCTTGAAATCGAGTGCGTTCGATCTGACCGATCGCGGCGTGTCGGGTCGTCCCGTACCCGCCGGTGCCGACGCCTTCGTCTATGCCGAGCGCGGCGTCTATCGCTCCGGAGAGACGGTCTATCTGACGGCGCTGTTGCGCGACGGGCGGGGCAGCGCCATGACCGGCGGCCCGCTGACGCTGGTCGTCGAGCGGCCGGATGGCGTCGAATTCCGCCGCGCCGTTCTGGCCGATCAGGGCGCAGGCGGACGAAGCCTGAGTCTGCCGCTCAATTCCGCCGTACCGACCGGAACCTGGCGGGTCCGCGCCTTCACCGATCCGAAGGGGCCGGCGGTGGGCGAAACCACCTTCATGGTCGAGGACTACGTTCCGGATCGGATCGAATTCGACTTGAGCAGCAAGGCCAAGCTGATCAATGCTGAAGCTCCGGTAGAACTTAAGGTCGATGGCCATTTCCTCTATGGAGCGCCTGCCTCCGGCCTTCAGCTCGAGGGTGACATGCTGGTCGCGCCCGCCGCAAGTCGCCCCGGCTATGCCGGTTACCAGTTCGGCGTGGCTGACGACGAAAGCACCAGCAACGAGCGGACGCCGATCGAGAACCTGCCCGAAGCGGATGCCGGCGGCGTCGCGACTTTCCCTGTCAGTCTCGCCAAGCCACCGTCATCGACCCGGCCCCAGGAAGCGCAAATCTTCATCCGCATGGCAGAGGCCGGCGGACGCGCCGTCGAGCGGAAGCTGGTGCTGCCGGTCGCGCCCGCCGCCGCCATGATCGGCGTCAAGCCGCTTTTCGCTGACAAGAACGTCGCGGAAGGCGACAAGGCGGGCTTTGATGTGGCCTTTGTTGCGCCCGATGGAACGTCGCTCGCGCGCGACGGCCTGCGCTACGAGTTGCTCAAGCTGGAGAGCCGCTATCAGTGGTATCGCCAGAATTCGTTCTGGGAATACGAGCCCGTGAAATCCACCCGGCGCGTGGCCGATGGCGATCTAACGATCGCCGCCGGCAAGCCTGCGCGCATCGAGCTTTCCCCCCAGCCGGGGCGCTACCGGCTCGATGTCAAATCATCCGATCCCAACGGCCCGCTGACGTCTGTTCAGTTCGATGTCGGCTGGTATTCCGACGGCAGCGCCGATACGCCGGATCTCCTGGAGACGTCGATCGACAAGCCGGATTATCAGTCCGGCGACACCATGACCGTTTCAGTCAATGCCCGTACCGCAGGTAAACTGACGATCAATGTGCTCGGTGACCGGCTGCTGACGATGCAGACGACTGACGTCAGGGAAGGCACGTCGCAGGTCAAAATCCCGATCGGCAAGGATTGGGGGACCGGGGCCTACGTCGTGGCGACGCTGCGGCGGCCGCTCGACGTCGCCGCCCAACGTATGCCCGGTCGCGCCATCGGCCTAAAATGGTTCGGGATCGACAAGACAACGCGCACGCTGTCGGTCAGCCTGTCGCCGCCGCCTCTGGTGCGGCCTTCGACCACGCTGAAGCTGCCGGTCAAACTCGGCGGCCTCAGTCCGGGAGAGGATGCCAAGGTCGTGGTTGCGGCCGTCGACGTCGGCATTCTCAACCTCACGAACTACAAGCCGCCCGCGCCGGATGACTACTATCTCGGCCAGCGCCGGATGACCTCGGAAATCCGCGATCTCTACGGACAACTGATCGACGGCATGCAGGGCACGCGCGGGCAGCTCAGGACCGGCGGCGATTCCGGCGGAGCGGAACTGCAGGGCAGCCCTCCGACGCAAAAGCCGCTCGCGCTTTATTCCGGCATTGTCACGGTTGCCGCCGACGGCACCGCCGAGATCAGCTTCGACATTCCGGAATTCGCCGGCACCGCGCGGGTGATGGCGGTTGCCTGGAGCGCGACCAAGCTCGGCCGTGCGACCGTCGATGTCACGGTGCGCGATCCGGTCGTGCTGACCGCGACCCTGCCGCGTTTCCTGCTGACCGGCGATCAGGGCACCATGAGTTTCGACCTCGACAACGTCGAGGGTGCGCCGGGCGATTACACCATCAATGTGACGACCTTGGGGCCTGTGAAGGTGACCGGCAATCCTGCAACTGTGGTCAATCTCGCGGCCAAGCAACGCAGTTCGATGGCGCTGGCGCTGAATGCCGGCGGCGGCTCCGGCACGGCGCAGCTCGACGTCGATATCAAAGGACCGAACGGCCTGACGCTGGCGCGGCATTACAATCTCGACGTCAAGCCTGCGACCCAGATTCTGGCACGACGCTCGGTCCGAACGCTGGCCAAGGGAGAAAGTCTCACGCTGACTTCCGACATGTTCTCCGATCTCGTGCCGGGAACGGGCGGGGTGTCGATGTCGGTCGGTCTGTCGACGGCGCTGGATGCCGCGACCATCCTGAAGGCGCTCGATCGGTATCCCTATGGATGCTCCGAACAGATTACGAGCCGCGCCATGCCGCTGCTCTACGTCAACGATCTCGCGGCCGGCGCGCACCTTGCGATGGATACGAGCGTCGACGATCGCATCAAGAGTTCGATCGATCGCCTGCTGGCACGGCAGGGTTCCAACGGGTCGTTCGGTCTGTGGTCGTCCGGCGGCGACGATCCATGGCTCGATGCCTACGTGACGGACTTCCTGACGCGCGCCCGCGAGAAGGGATTTGCGATTCCGGATTCGCTGTTCAAGAACGCGCTCGACCGAATCCGCAACTCGGTGGTGAATGCCGCAGAGCCGGAGAAGGACGGTGGCCGTGATCTGGCTTACGGGCTCTACGTTCTCGCCAAGAACGGAACAGCACCGATCGGCGACCTGCGCTATCTCGCCGACACCAAGCTGAACAATCTGGCAACGCCGATCGCCAAGGCGCAATTGGCTGCCGCCCTCGCGCTGGTAGGAGACCGGGCGCGCGCGGAACGCGTCTACGCCGCGGCGGCTGAAAGCCTGGCGCCGAAACCAGTCATCGAATTCGGCCGGGTGGATTACGGCTCGGCGCTGCGCGACGCGGCCGCCCTGGTGTCGCTGGCGGGTGAAGGCAATGCGCCGCGTGCAACGGTGACGCAAGCGGTTCAGCGCGTTGAAGCCGCGCGCGGATTGACGCCTTATACATCGACGCAGGAAAACGCATGGCTGGTTCTTGCGGCGAGGGCACTCGCCAAGGAAACCATGTCGCTCGATGTCGATGGCGCACCGATCAGGACCGCGCTCTATCGCAGCTACAAAGCGGCGGAAATGGCCGGCAAGCCGATCAAGATCACCAACAGCGGCGATGCGCCGGTGCAAGCGGTGATTTCCGTCACCGGTGCGCCGGCGACGCCGGAGCCGGCGGCCGCGAACGGCTTCAAGATCGAGCGAAACTATTTTACGCTCGACGGAACGCCGGCCGATCCCGCGCATGCCAGGCAGAACGACCGGTTCGCGGTCGTTCTCCGGATTACCGAAGCGAAGCCGGAATACGGTCACATCATGGTCGCCGATTATCTTCCCGCCGGTTTCGAGATCGACAATCCGCACCTCGTCTCGTCGGGCGACACCGGAACGCTTGACTGGATCGAGGACGGGCAGGAACCGGTCAACACCGAATTCCGCGACGACCGGTTCACCGCGGCCATCGATCGCTCGGGCAGGGACAAGGCGGTGTTCACCGTCGCTTATGTGGTTCGCTCAGTGTCGCCGGGTAAATATGTTTTGCCGCAGGCCTACGTTGAAGACATGTACAATCCTTCGCGCTACGGCCGCACCGGCACGGGAACGGTCGAGGTGCGCTCCGCGAAATGACCGTGCCCGACAACACATTTGCGATTGCGGCGCCGGGTCGCCGCTGGCGGCGGATGAAACTGACGGCGGCGGTCACCGCTGTCGTTGCCGTGCTTGCCGCCGGCGCGGTTGCCGGCTGGGTGATGTCGCTGGGGCCTCTGCCGTTGGCCGGGGCGCGCGAGGTCTCGACGGCGGTGGTCGATCGCAACGGCAAGCTGTTGCGCGCTTTTGCCATGGCCGACGGCCGGTGGCGGTTGCCGGTCGATGCCGGAACAGACGTCGATCCCGGTTATCTCAACCTGCTTTTGGGATACGAGGACCAGCGCTTCTATTCGCATTCGGGCGTCGATCCGTTCGCGCTTGGGCGGGCGGTGCTGCAACTGGTGACGCGCGGCCACATCGTCTCGGGCGGATCGACCGTCACCATGCAGCTCGCCCGGCTGATCGAGCCGCGCCGGCGGCGTTCGATCTCCGCCAAGCTGCACCAGGTGGTGCGCGCGGTCCAGCTTGAGCACCAGCTTTCAAAGGATGAAATCCTCAACCTGTATCTGACGCTTGCGCCATTCGGCGGCAATCTCGAAGGCATTCGCGCGGCGTCGCTGGTTTATTTCGGCAAGGAGCCGAAGCGGTTGTCGCTCGCGGAATCGGCGTTGCTTGTGGCGCTGCCGCAGTCGCCGGAAAGGCGCCGTCTCGACCGGCATCCGGCCGCTGCACATGCGGCGCGCGATCGCGTTCTGGCGCGCATGGTCGCAGAGCGGCGCATCTCGGCTGAAGATGCCGCGCAGGCCAGGGTGGTGCCGGTCACGCGCATGCGGAAGCCGTTTCCGATGCTGGCGCCGCATTCGGCGGATCAGGCGTTGGCGACGCTCAAGGATTCCAGCGTTGTCAAACTCACGCTGGAGTCCGGATTGCAGCGAACGCTGGAAGCGCTCGCGCGTGATCGCGCCGCAGCGCTTGGGCCGGACATCTCGATCGGCATCATCGCGGTCGACAATGCCACCGGAGACGTGCTGGCCCATGTGGGCTCCGCCGATTATTTCGACAATCGGCGCGCAGGGCAGGTCGACATGACCGGCGCCGTGCGCTCGCCGGGATCGACGCTAAAGCCCTTCATCTATGGGCTGGCCTTTGAAGACGGGTTCGTTCATCCGGACAGCCTGATCGATGATCGCCCGATCCGTTTCGGCAGCTACGCTCCGGAAAACTTCGACATGACGTTCCAGGGTACGGTGCCTGTGCGCCGTGCGCTGCAATTGTCGCTCAATGTTCCCGCCATCGAATTGCTTGATCGCGTGGGAGCCAGCCGTTTGTCGTCGCGTCTGAAACAGGCAGGCACCGATCTGGTGCTGCCGAAAGACGAGGCGCCGGGGCTGGCGATGGGTCTCGGTGGCGTTGGCATAACCCTGCACGATCTGGTTCAGGCCTATTCCGGCATCCCGAGACTGGGTAGCGTAATACCATTACGCGAGATCGAGCGCGATGGCGAGGCCACGCGTGAATCGCGCCGCCTGCTTGACCCGGTCGCGGCGTGGCAGGTCGGCCATGTTCTGTTGGGGACGCCGCCGCCGGAAAACGCGGTCCGAAACCGGATCGCTTTCAAGACGGGCACCAGCTACGGCTATCGCGACGCGTGGTCCGTGGGCTTCGATGGCCGCATGACAATCGGCGTCTGGGTCGGGCGCCCCGACGGCGCACCGGTATCTGGTCTCGTTGGGCGGATCGCTGCCGCGCCAGTCCTGTTCGACGCGTTTGCGCGAACCGGTAAATTGCCGGTTCCGCTGCCAAGAGCACCCCGCGGGACTTTGATTGCTTCCAATGCGAAGCTGCCAGTGCCGCTGCGGCGCTTTCGCCCCGCCGGCGAGCTCATTTGGACCGGCGACGAGCACGCACTTCATATCCAGTTCCCGCTGAACGGCTCGCGGATCGACGCGCGCGAGGCGGAAAGCGGCAAGTTGTCGGCGCTGCCGGTCAAGGTCGCGGGTGGTATTCTTCCGCTGACGATGCTGGTCAACGGTATTGCGGTCGGGGAAATCGGCAGCCGGCGTCAGCGAATGGTCGAGCCGCCGGGCCCCGGCTTTGTCCGCCTGACCGTCATGGACGCAACGGGCAGCGCGGACACAGTTACGGTCAGAATTCAATAGTGACCGGCTAAGCGGTTGTCCCTGCGTTGGTTTCATCGTATGCGGAACCGATGAGCGAGACTTTTACCCGTCCCCGATTTGGACAGCCGCGCGAAACCAAAACCCCGGTGAATCCCGGCCGCGGGCTCGCGGCTGTTATCGATTTCGTCACCGCGGGCCCCATCCGTCCCGTGTTGTTTCTGTCGGTCGTCGGCTTGCTGTTCTTTCTGCCGGGCTTTTTCAATATTCCGCCGATCGACCGTGACGAGGCTCGTTTCGCGCAGGCGACCAAGCAGATGGTCGAGACCGGCGACTATGTCGACATCCGCTTTCAGGATGAGGTTCGTTACAAGAAACCGGTCGGGATTTACTGGTTGCAGGCCGCGGCCGTCGAGACGGCGTCTTCACTTGGGCTGCCGCGCGCGCAGGTCCGCATCTGGCTATATCGCGTACCCTCCCTGATCGGCGCAATCGGTGCGGTGCTTCTGACATATTGGACGGCGCTCGCCTTCGTGACGCGGCGCAGTGCGGTCTTTGCCGGATTGATCCTGTGCGGTTCGGTTTTGCTCGGCGTGGAGGCGCGGCTCGCAAAGACCGATGCCATGCTGCTGCTCACCGTCGTCGCAGCGATGGGCGCGCTCGCGCGCGTCTATCTGTCGTGGCAGCGCGGGGAGGATCCTGAGCATCCGCCCTGGACGAATCCCGCGATCTTTTGGACCGCGCTGGCCGGCGGGATTCTGCTCAAGGGCCCGCTGATCCTGATGTTCGTGGGATTGACCATAGCGGTCGTCGCCATAGTCGACCGCTCCGCTGCATGGCTGTGGCGTCTGCGGCCGGTCTGGGGGCTGATGTGGATGCTGCTCCTCGTCCTGCCATGGTTCGTTGCGATCTTTCTGCGTGCGGGCGACACTTTTTTTGCAGATTCGATCGGCGGCGACATGCTGAGCAAGCTTGCGGCTCAGGAATCCCATGGCGCGCCACCGGGAACCTACCTTCTGTTGTTCTGGATCACGTTCTGGCCTGGCGCGCCATTGGCGGGAATGGCCGCGCCGGCGATCTGGCGCGCGCGGCGGGAGCCGTCGATCCAGTTCCTGCTGGCGTGGGTGATCCCTTCATGGATCGTGTTCGAGCTGGTGTTGACCAAGCTGCCGCACTACGTGCTGCCGCTGTATCCGGCGATTGCGATCCTGGCGGTCATTGCGCTCGAGCGTCGAGTCCTGTCGATCTCATGGCTGCGGAAGGGCGCGGCATGGTGGTTCGCAATTCCCGTGCTCACGCTGGTTCTCGCCATCGTTGCGACCATTACATTGACGCGCCAGCCGGTCTTTATGGCATGGCCGTTTGCCGCGGCTGCTCTGATCTTCGGATTGTTCGCGTGGTGGCTCTATGACGACAGTCACGCCGAGCGGTCGTTGCTGAATGGCGTGGTCGCCGCTTTGTTTCTGAGCGCCTCCGTCTACGGCATCATCGTCTCGGCGCTGACGCCGGTGTTCCCCAGCCCCGAAATTGCGCGCGCGCTGCGAAATGTCGTGTGCGTCGGACCGAAGGCCGCGGCCGCCGGTTACCACGAGCCCAGTCTGGTTTTCATGACGGGAACGTCGACATTGTTGACGGACGGCTCCGGGGCCGCTGACTTCCTCGGGCATGGAAGCTGCCGGTTCGCTCTCGTTGAATCCCGTTCGGAGCGGGCGTTCGCGCAACGCGCCGAAGCGATCGGATTGAGGTACAACGTCGCGGCGCGGATCGACGGTTACAATTTCTCACAGGGCAAAGCGATCTCGATCGCCATCTTCCGTTCCGAAGGAACATACTAGTGTGGTGGTTCAGAAGTCCGCCACACTATCGCAGCGAGTCGGTGAAGCGGACTTCTGAACCTGAACCACACGAGAATCATAAACTTGCTAGTGTCCCTTTAATTCCGAAGTTCGCATC
>Ga0153956_1001170_pt1 | contig 24495 bp, 21 predicted proteins | sample TSFL040MetaG_FD_104704 | JGI IMG/M metagenome (GOLD analysis project Ga0153956, IMG submission 104704) | Attine ant fungus gardens microbial communities from Florida, USA - TSFL040 MetaG | ecosystem: Host-associated > Fungi > Mycelium > Unclassified | place: USA: Florida, Wekiwa Springs... | reverse complement strand
TTACCGTCCCACCAAGCCGGCCCCGTAATCCTGTGAATAACGAGGCGCCGCACGGGAGGATTTTCACCCCGGAAGGCTTGACAGTTTCGTATTACCGGCCGGTTCCGGCTTACCGAGAAAGTCCAGCAGTAATTCATTCAGAAAGCGCCGGCCCAGGGCGGTGGGCCGCCAGCGGCTTTCATCCACCTCCAGCAGCCCGCGGGCTGCCAGTCCCGCCAGGGTCTGAGCCACCGCCGTGCGCGGCAGGCCGGTGCGGGCCTCGAACAACGCCGGATCCACGCCATCGACCAGTCGCAGGGCATTCACCATGAACTCGAACGGCAGTTCGGCCGCCGCCACCGTCTTGTCCATGGCACCGGTACCGGCCAGGTACCGGCGCGGCTCCCGCGTGCGGGTGGTGCGCACAATGACGCCGGCCGCGGCATCCGTCAGCTTGCCATGGGCCCCGGCCCCCACCCCCAGGTAATCGCCGAAGGTCCAGTAATTCAGGTTGTGCCGGCTCTCACGCCCGGGCCGGGCGTAGGCCGAGACCTCGTAATGCCCGAGACCCGCCGCGTCGAGATCCACCGCGCATGCGGCCAGCATCCGCTCCACCAGCTCATCGTCCGGCAGCGGGGGCGGCTGCGCGTGGAACGGGGTGCCCGGTTCCATCGTCAGGCTGTAATGCGACAGGTGCGTGGGTTCCAGCGCCAGCGCCTGCGCGAGATCACTGCGGGCCCCCGCCTCATCCTGCCCCGGCAGGCCATACATGAGGTCGAGATTGAAGTTGGCGAGACCGGCAGCCTTGAGTTCCGCCACCGCCCGGCGCGTGTCGTCCGGCGAGTGAATTCGCCCCAGTGCCGCAAGCTGTGCCGCCCCGAAGCTTTGCGCGCCCAGTGAGACACGATTGACCCCGGCCCCGGCATAACCCTCGAAGCGGCCGCGCTCGATGGTGCCGGGGTTGGCTTCCAGCGTGATCTCGATGCCGGGCTCGAAACTGAAAATCGCGCGGGCCCCGGCCAGCACCCGGCCGATGGCGGCTGGAGAGAACAGGCTGGGGGTGCCGCCGCCCATGAACACGCTCACCAGCGGGCGGCCGGCAACGCGTTGCGCCTGCTCGCGCATGTCCGCGAGCAGCGCCTCCACGTAGGCGTCCTCGGGCAATCCGCCGTGCAGAGTGTAGGAGTTGAAGTCGCAGTAGGGGCACTTGCGTACGCACCAGGGGAAATGGACGTACAGCCCGAGGGGCGGGGTCGCGAGCATAGGTCCTAGCCGGAACGGGCCGTGCGCGGCGCCTGCGGGCCCAGCAGTTCGACCAGCCGTACCAGGGCCCGGGCGCGGTGGCTGACGGCGTTCTTGGCCGCAGCCGGCATCTGCGCCGCGGTCTGTTCCGCCCCCTGGGGCAGGAAGACGGGGTCATAGCCAAAGCCACCGTCGCCGCGGGGTGCCGTCAGGATGCGGCCTTCCCAGGAGCCGGCCGCCAGCACGGGCAGCGGGTCTTCGGGCGAGCGCACGAAGGCCAGCACACAGCGGTAGCGCGCAGTGCGCCGCTCCGGCGGCACACCGGTCAGTTCCCGCAGCAGCAACTGGAGGTTGCCGGAATCGGTGGCACCGGGGCCGGCATAGCGCGCGGAATACACCCCCGGACGACCGCCCAGGGCATCGACCTCGATACCGGAATCATCGGCCAACGCGGGCAGGCCGGACAGCCGCGACGCATGCCGCGCCTTGAGCAGCGCGTTGTCCTCGAAGGTCGTGCCGGTCTCCTGCGCGGAGGTGATGCCGAGGCTGGCCTGGGTGACTACTTCAAAGCCCAGCGGCGCCAGCAGCGCGGTGAACTCCCGCAGCTTGCCGGCATTGTCGCTGGCGAGCACTGTCTTCATGGTGCCCCGGAAATCGCCCGGGCCTGCAGCGGGAAGATGTTTCCCAGGCCCTGCGCGGCAAGGTCCAGCAGCGCGTCGAGTTCGTTGCGGCGGAACGCATGCCCCTCGGCGGTGCCCTGCACCTCGATGAAGCCGCCGCCGTCGTTCATCACCACGTTCATGTCGGTCTCGGCCTGCGAGTCCTCGGCGTAGTCGAGGTCCAGCACCGGCTCACCGCGGTACACACCCACCGAAATCGCCGCCACCTGGCCATGCAGCGGCGAAGCCGCCAGTGCACCGCGCTTCACCAGCGCGTCGCAGGCGCGGGCCAACGCCACATAGCCACCGGTGATCGAGGCCGTGCGAGTACCACCATCGGCCTGCAGCACGTCGCAATCCACGGTGATGGTGCGCTCCCCGAGCGCCTTCATGTCCACCACCGCGCGCAGCGAACGGCCGATCAGGCGCTGGATCTCCAGCGTGCGGCCGCCCTGTTTGCCGCGCGCGGCTTCGCGCGCCTGCCGGGTGTGGGTCGAGCGCGGCAGCATGCCGTACTCGGCGGTCACCCAGCCCTGGCCCTTGCCGCGCAGGAAGGACGGCACGGACTCCTCGATACTGGCCGTGCACAGCACGTGCGTGTCACCGCACTTCACCAGCACCGACCCTTCCGCGTGGCGGCTGAATCCCTCGACGAAACTGATGGCGCGCAGCTCACCGGCCGCGCGACCGCTGGGTCGCTTACTCAAATCCTCAACCTCGATAACGTATTGCTGCAGCGGTGGCATTATCCGCCATCGCACCACCGATCTTTACCGCGTGCCGGGACAGCACCGACACCAGTTCGCGCAGCGGGCGGCCTTCGTCGGCCAGACTGGCGGCGATTTCGGCGTCACGCAACCCGCCCCAGACGCCATCACTGCAGACCAGCAGCACATCGCCGTGCTGCAGCACCTGTCGCGGGCTCAGGGTCATGTCGGGCAGCACTGGATCGCCACCCAGGCAACACTCCACGTAATTGCGCATGGGGTGGTTGTGGGCCTGCTCCGGGGTGATCAGGCCCTCGCGCAGCAGCAGTTCCACATGACTGTGGTCCCGGGTGCGGGTGACCATGGTGCCCTGGCGCAGCCAGTAGATGCGGCTGTCCCCCACGTGGGCGAAATAGGCTGAACCCTGCTGCACCAGGCATACCGCGCAGGTGGCGCGTGGCCGCTTGTCGAGCGGTAGCGACAGACCCAGCCGCACCACGGCCTCATGGGCCCGGCCCAGGCCCAGGTGCAAAAACCCCAGAGGGTCGAACACCGGCTGTGGCGTCTGACGGAAGGTCTCGAGCAGCACCCGCAGGGCGGTTTCAGCGGCACGGGCGCCATCGGCGTGCCCGCCCATGCCGTCCACGACGACCAGCAATACCGCATGCTCGGTGACGGCAACCGCAGCCCGGTCCTGGTTCTCTTCCCGGCCGCCGAGAAGGCTCAAATCGGCGTATTCGACCTGCAAGAATGCGTCTATCTATCTGTTACACTTGGGATACTCTTATATCATCCGGCGCTCGGTAAGCGTAAGCCGCACCGTGCCGCAGCGCGCCATGAAGCGGTACTTCCCGACACCATGATCGTCAGCATGACCGGTTTTGCTCGCCGCGAAACTTCGGGCCCCTGGGGTGCGCTGGTATGCGAACTGCGCAGTGTCAACCATCGCTTCCTGGAGGCCAGTCTGCGCCTGCCGGAAGAATTGCGCAGCCTGGACCCCGAACTGCGCGCCCAGTTCGGACGCGAACTGCGTCGCGGCAAAGTCGACTGCACCGTCTCCCTGCGTAAAGCCGATACCGGCGGTCGCGGCCTGGACCTGGACCGCGAGGTACTTACCCGCCTGATGGAACGGGTGCGTGAAATCACCCAGCTGGCCGGTCCCCAGTCTGTAAGCCTCGATCCCCTGGATGCCCTGCGCTGGCCCGGCGTACTGAAGGACGTGGACACCGGCACCGAGGAACTGCTGGCCGCCGCCCGTGCGCTGGCCACCGCCACCGTGCGCGAACTGGGCCAGGCCCGGGCGCGCGAGGGCGAGCGCCTGGCCGAACTCATCGAACAACGTTGCGCCGGACTCGTGGCGCTGGTGGCGCAGGTGCGCATCCGTCTGCCGGAAATCAGGACCCGCGCACGCACACGCCTGGATGAGCGCCTCGCCGAATTGAAGACGGAAGTCAGCGCCGAACGCCTGGAACAGGAAATCGCCCTGCTGCTGCAGCGCCTGGACGTGGACGAGGAGCTCGACCGCCTGGGCGCGCATGTCGCGGAAATCCGCCGCATCACGGCCAGCAACGAGCCGGCCGGCCGCCGCCTGGACTTCCTGATGCAGGAACTCAACCGCGAGGCCAACACCCTGTCATCGAAGTCCCAGGACCTGGAAACCACCCGCGCGGCGGTGGACATGAAGGTGCTGATCGAGCAGCTGCGCGAGCAGGTGCAGAATTTGGAGTGACCACGTAATTCCACCACTATTCGGTGGATATTCATGATAGGCTATCTATCATGATTGATCGTCCGGAACTGACTCTGCGCATCCGCAGAGCACTGCGGCGCAGCCGGGTAGTCGTGCTGGTGGGGCCGCGCCAGAGCGGCAAGACTACGCTGGCGCGTGCGCTTGTCAGCGCCGAGTCGCCGAACTACTTCGACCTCGAGGATCCTATCGGCCTGGCGCGGCTCAATGAGCCAATGACAGCCTTGCAGAGCCTGCGAGGCCTCGTCGTGATTGACGAGATCCAGCGCCGCGCCGATCTGTTTCCGGTGCTGCGGGTGCTCGCCGATCGCAAGCCCCTGCCCGCTCGGTTCCTGATCCTCGGCAGCGCATCGCCTGCGCTGCTACGCCAATCCTCCGAATCGCTCGCGGGTCGACTGGAGGTCATCGACGTTCCGGGCCTGAGCCTCGCCGAAGTCGGCACGCGATCGCTCAACCGGCATTGGCAGCGCGGCGGCTTCCCACTGTCGTTCCTGGCGCGTACCAACGATGACAGTCATGCCTGGCGCCGGCAGTTCATACAGACATTCCTGGAGCGCGACCTGCCTCAACTCGGGGTGAGCATACCGGCCGCTGCGCTGCTGCGCTTCTGGACCATGGTGGCACACTGTCACGGCGGCATCTGGAATTCGGCGGATCCGGCACGTTCCCTCGGCATCGGCGAATCGACCGTGCGGCGCTACCTGGATCTGCTCACCCAGTTGCTCATGGTGCGGCAGCTGCAGCCCTGGCATGAGAACCTTGCCAAGCGGCAGGTGAAGTCCCCCAAGGTCTATGTACGCGACAGCGGCATCCTGCACGCGCTGCTCGGCATTCGGACCGAGCGCGAGCTGCTCGGCCACCCGAAACTCGGCGCATCATGGGAAGGTTATGTGCTGGAGGAAGTTCTCAAAACCGCTGCGCCGGATGAGTCCTATTTCTGGGGCACACATCAGGGTGCGGAGCTGGATCTGCTGATGATGAAAAAAGGCCGACGGATAGGGATCGAGGTCAAGCGAGCCGACGCTCCGACGTTGACCCCTTCGATGCGCATCGCGCTGACGGATCTGAGGCTCGATGAGCTGCATATCGCCTATCCCGGAACACGCAGCTACGAATTGGCGCCGCGGGTCAAGGTGGTCCCGGTGAGCACGCTCCTTGGACTGGGAGCGTGACGGATCATGGACGTTGACGAACTCAGTGCATAGTCATGGAACTACGTCATCTCAGGTATTTCAAGGCGGTTGCCGAGACACTCAACTTCACCAAGGCGGCGACGCGCCTGCATGTGGCGCAGCCGGCCCTGAGCCGCCAGATCGCTGACCTGGAATACGAACTCGGCGTCGACCTGCTAAAACGCACATCACACGGCGCGACGCTGACAGCCGAAGGCAAATTGTTCCTGGAATCGGTCAAGGACATCCTTCACCGCGCCGAGGAGGCGGTCAAGCAGGTGCGGATGCAAGCTCGGGGTGAATGGGGGGAATTGCACGTAGGCTATCTGCCGCCCCTGGACTTGCGGATATTGCCGCGCGCTCTGGCAGAGTTCCAGAAGAGCCGACCCCATGTGAACGTTGTGCTGCACGACCTCGGCACCGATGAGCTGTGCAACGGACTGCGCGAGGGCTCGCTGCAACTCGCGCTTATGATCGAACCCAGTGAACGGGCCCGGGCCGGTGTGGAATTCGAGGAAATCGGCCGCTATCCGTTCTTCGTCGCAATGGCCGCAGGTCATCCGCTGTCACGATTGAAGCAGGTACCCTTGGAAACAGTAGCCCAAGAACTGCTGGTGGTACTGGGAAGGCGCCGCAATTCGGAATACCACCGGCTCATCCAGCGGGTGTTCGCGCCGAGGCGTCCGAACATTGCCGTGGAGAGCGACAGTGTCAATTCGCTGATCACTGAAGTTGAGATCGGCAAGGTCGTGGCAGTGGTCAGCCAGGTTTTCAAGGAAGCCATCGGCAAGCGGCTGACCTACCGTCCGCTGGTCAACACTGAGGCGAGGTTCTGCATCGGCATTGCCCGAGCCAACGGCGGCATGGTCACGGCCGCCGGCGAGGAATTGTGTACGACCATTCGGAAGGTCGCCGGAAAATAGCGTCAGCACCGGGGAAAACTTGTCTCGGCTGCTATTCACAAAAAGCATTGCGATGAGCGAAAGGTAGTATTGGCCGCATTTGCGACGTGCGGGTTACGGTTGCTCCACGGTTTGGCGAAGCCAATCCAGACAACCAACTCAAGGAGACGCACATCATGAATACGCAGAAATCAGACGGCACGCGCAAGGCGATCGTCCTCGTTCACGGCGGTTTTGTCGACGGCTCGGGATGGGCTGGTGTGCACAAAATCCTGAAAGACAAGGGCTACGACGTCGTCGTAGTGCAGAACCCCACGCAGTCACTCGCCGGCGATGTCGCCGTTACCCGGGCAGCCATCGAGAGTACCGGTCGCGAGGTGATCCTGGTGGGACACTCCTACGGCGGTGTGGTCATTTCGGAAGCGGGTACTCACCCCAAGGTTGCGGGCCTGGTGTATGTGACCGCATTTGCACCGGACCACGGCGAGTCGGTGCAGTCGCTGATCGCCAATCCGCCGCCCGGCGCGCCGGTGCCTCCAATTCTTCCGCCGCAGAACGGCGTTTTGTTCCTGGACCGGGCGCGTTTCGCGGCCTCGTTCGCGGCCGACGTGGAACCGGATACGGCGTCCTTCATGGCGGACTCCCAGGTGCCGTGGGGTGTCGAGGCCCTGGGCGGTGCGGTGACGACGCCAGCCTGGAAGACCAAGCCCAGCTACTACCTGGTCGCCACGGACGACAAGATGATCCCGCCGCCAGCGCAGCGGGCGATGGCGGAACGGGCCAAGGCGGTCGTCACGGAAGTCGCCGGAAGTCACGCGGTGTATGTCTCGCAACCCGCGGAAGTGGCCAAGGCCATTCTGAAGGCCGCCGAGGCCATCGGCTGATACGGCTCGCCGTCCAACACCCGCGACCACCACCGGCAAAGCCCTTTCGGCTGGCCGGTGGTGCTTTGGCGCTCGACTCGACCGCAGGTATCCGGTCGACCGTAAACGATGCTTCGGCAGCCGCACAAGGAATTGGGCTACCGCCCTGGGGGCAGCAATTCCCCGCCCAAGCCTATGTAGCTGGCCGTGTAGCTGACGAGTTTCACGCAGGAGGTCACCCCTTTAAATCAATCAGATAAGTCTCTCTACGCGAGCAGGTGCAGAACATCGAGTAGCGCTTTACCTCTCTGGCCGGACCTTTGCCATGCGCAAAACGTTATCGCGGTGAAACTCCAGGTAAAGCTTCTGACCCGAGGAGAATGCACCGACATTCACCTGATCCGGCATACCCGTTCAACCGAGCGGACATTGTCACGAAAGATCCCCTGACCGCGACGTGCCTGGACCAGGGCCGCTCGCTCTGTCTCCCGGATGGCGGTATCGCCGGTAATGCTGGTCTCCACCCGGCGCCCCCACTCCTCGATGTCCTGTTCCGGAGCGGGTGAGTCACGCTCAACGCGGCTGAACTCATAGAAGGGGTTTCGGCGTCCGTTCTTGTTGCGCTTGGGCGACCAGAGGTAATCGCCCTCGATCTCCTGGCGGAAGGTCTGGTTCTGGTTTACCCACCAGTACTTCATTCAGTGCATGAATCAGTCATCGTTGCCGCGAGGCAGGCCCTGGCTGAAATCCCCGGCTGATCACGCACTGGCATCCGCCAGCGCCCGCATGTCCTGCCGGGAGAGCGCCAGCTGCGTGGAGCGCACCAGGCTCGCCAGCTGCTGCGCCGAGGTCGCACTGACGATCGGCGCCGTGACGCCCGGCTGGTGCATCGCCCAGGCGAGCGCGACTTCTGAAAGTTCCGCGCCATGCGCGGCGGCCACCCGCTCAAGACAGGCGAGGATGCGGGTGCCACGCTCGTCGAAGTACTTCCCCAGCATCCGGCCGCGCGGACTCTTGTCGAGATCGGCCGGGGAACGGTACTTGCCGCTCAGGAAACCGGAGGCCAGGCTGAAGTAGGTGATGACCCCCAGGTGCTCGCTCGCGCACAGCTCCCGCAGCGCGCCCTCGAACGCCTTGCGGTTGTGCAGGTTGTACTCCGGCTGCACGACCTGGTAGCGGGGCAGGGACTTGCCGGCGGCGGCGCCCAGCGCCGCCTGCAGTTGCTGCGCGTCGTAGTTGGATGCACCGATGACGCGCACCTTGCCCTGCCTGATGAGCCTCTGGTAAGCCTCGAGCGTTTCCTCGATGGGTGTGGCCGGGTCCGGCCAGTGGCTGAAGTAGACGTCGATATGGTCGGTCTGCAGCCGGCGCAATGAGTCCTCCGCGCCTGCCAGGATGTGCGCGGCCTTGAGGTCTTTGGGGAACCGTCCGACCGCCGAACCGACCTTGGTGATCAGGATCGTGCTGTTGCGACGCCCCGAGCGCTTGAACCAGCTGCCGAGGATGGTTTCCGACTCCCCGCCGGCATTGCCGGGAACCCACGTGGAGTATGAATCCGCCGTATCGATCGTATTGAGGCCCGCCTCCGCCGCCCGGTCCAGCAGCTCGAACGAACGCGGCTCATCCACCGTCCAGCCGAAAACATTGCCCCCCAGGACCAGGGGCGGAATCCAGATACCGGTATCTCCCAGGGCACACAGCTTCATGTCGTACTCCACCATGTAGACGACCCGTGACCGGAGTATGCCTGCGCATGCCCGCCGGATGGCAGGGCCGCCGGCGCGGCATCAACCATCGCCTGCAATTGAGCGAGGGTGCTCTCTCCCAGGTGGACCGCCGCCGCCGTGACGATTCCCGGGGTGGCCAGCACCCCGTAGGCGTCACCTTCAGCGGCATTGCGCTGCAGCTCCGCCTCGATGCGCGCGTCCCCCATGTCCTTGCGGAAGGCCGATGGATCAAACCCGAGCCACACGGCGATGTCGGTGGCCACGGCGCCGGTATAGTCTCCTGAGTACTGCATCAGCCGGTCGTGGGTGCGTCGGTACGCGCCCCGCAACTGGGCCGACAACGCGATGCGGGAAGCGACCTGCGAATCCTCCCGCAGCACCGGAAATTCCTTGAACAGGATCATCAGGTCCGGATTGCGGCTGGCGAGGACCGGCAGCAACGGGTCCATCTTGCGGCAGTATGGGCAGTGGTAGTCGAAATACACCGCCAGGACCTTTGAGCCCCGTTCGTTTCCCAGGACGGGTGTGACCGGTCCCCGTGCCGGCGCCGCGGGCCGCCGGGCCGGAGCGGCCAGCGCATCTGTCCCCATGGCAACCCCAAGCGTTCCGGCCAGAAGGCCGAACAGCGCATCACGACGGGTTCCTGGCTGTGACATGCGGGCCGCCACGCGCTACAGGTCGAAGAGCTTCCGGTGATTCAGTCCGCGGATGGCGTCCCGCTGTTCAGGCGGCAGGGCATCGACGCGCTCGCGCACGCCCTTCATGTCGCCGATCCGGAACGGGAAGTCCGAGCCGTACAACACGCGGTCGGCGCCGACCTGCGTGATCAGGAACTCAAGCGACGGCTGGTCGTAGAGGATGGCGTCGAACCACAGCTGCTTGAGATAGGTGCTGGGCGGCCGCGCGATGCGGTGCGAGTCATGGGGCTGGGCCCGCGCCCACATGATATCCAGGCGCGCGGCGATGTACGGCAGGTAGCCACCGCCGTGACAGGCGATCAGGTTCAGCTTCGGGAAGGCATCCAGGAAGCCATCGTTGATTATGCGCGCGAAGCACAGCGTGGTGTCGGTGATGAAGCCGATGGAATTGAACAGGCCGCTGAAGTCCTGGCCGATGTAGTTGATCGCGGGCTTGGTGGGATGCACGAACACCGGCAGTCCCATGGCCTCGATCTCACGCCAGACGGGCCGGTAGATCGCATCCGTCAGTGCCGTGCCGCGGATGTTCGTCAGCATGCAGACGCCGATCGCCCCGCCGCGCTTCGCGCGGCGCAGCTCGGCGATGGCCTCGTCCGGATACTGCCAGGGCAGCGACGCCATCCAGCGGATCCGTCCGTCGTGGTGCTGCGCGGCGTCGCGGAAGTCATCATTGATGCCGCGCGCGGCCGCGACGCTCTCGGCCCGGGTGCCCCAGTAGACATTCGGCGCCGTCAGGCTGATGAGCGCGATGTCGACGCCGGCGGCATCCATGGCCTTGAGCCGCAGATCATAATCGAGCATCGGCGGCACGATCCGGCCCATGGAGGCGCCGTCCTCGATCAACGAACCCTCCTCCGCCCCGCGGCCCAGCTTGAAATGGGGGTCATGGGCGGCCCATGCGGCCTGCATCCAGCGCTGCGAGAACATGTGGGTATGCACGTCGATAACCGGAACGCGGGACGGCGCCACCACGCTGGTCCCGGCAACCGGTTCAGCCTGGACCACCGTGCCCGCGGTGGTCGCCGTGGCGGTGGCGGCAGCGGCGGCAATAAAATCCCGACGTTTCATCAGACATTCCCCGGATGATGGCAGCAAGGTTGCATCATAGCGCGGGTTTACGGCCCCCAAGGGGTGAAGGAAGACGACATGACGACAGTCGCAACGCAAACCCGTGAAGCCACCGGCCCGCAGTTCTCGGCGGCCGTCATGCAGGAGGCCCGCGCCCGCTCCTGGGAATCGCTGCGCCGGATCGCCGCGGGCATCAGGCCGGGAATGACCGAACAACAGGCGAACGAACTGGCCGACGAGGTGCTGCGGCAGGCGGGGATGGAGCGCAACTGGCATCCCGCCATCGTGCGTTTCGGTCGCGGCACCCTCAAGACCTTCAAGGAACAGCCGGACCCCGCGACTGTCCTCGGCCCGCGCGACATCTTCTTCATCGACCTCGGGCCGGTATGGCGGGGGCATGAGGGCGATGTCGGCGACACTTTTGTGGTGGGTGACGACCCGCAGATGCTGGCGTGCGCTGCGGCCGCCCGCACCCTCTGGCGCGAGGTGAGTGAGCATTGGCGGGCCACGAAACGCGGCGGTACGGCGCTGTACGCCCATGCCGCCGAGCGGGCCCGGGCTGCCGGATGGCGCCTGAACCTCGACATCAGGGGCCACCGGGTGTGCGACTTCCCCCACGCCATCTACAAGGCCGGCAGCCTCGGAGACTTCGGCGACTGCCCGGCCACGGGCCTGTGGATCCTGGAGATCCAGATCTCCCACCCGTCGCTGCCGTTCGGGGCGTTCTACGAGGACCTGCTGACGGAGGGGTCAGGCGGCGGGGGCTGATTCAATCTCCGCGGCCGGCCTGTCACGCAGCCGCAGCTTCAGGAACCTGACCAGTGCCCGCACCGCGGGCCGGTCCATGCGCATGCGCGGCACCATGGCCTTGAGCCAGTACGTGGTCAGCGGGAACTCCCGCAGCAGCGGCACCAGGCGTCCGCTGCGCAGGTCCCCGTCGGCCAGGTAGCGCGCCAGCGTCGCGATACCCAGACCCCGCCGCGCGACCTCGCGCAGCACCCGGCCGTCGCCCACGTGGATGCGGGAATGCACCTCGACGTCGATGGTGCCGTTGGGGCCATCGAACAGCCACCCGCCGGTGAACAGGCGCGAGGTGATGCACTCGTGCTCGACGAGATCCCGTGGATGCCCGGGGGCGCGACGGCCAAGCAGGTACCCGGGCGCGCAGCACACCACCATGTCGTGGCGGCACAGCGGAATGTCCACCACGTGCGGAAAGGATAACGGCAACGCGCCAAAGGCGATGTCATAGCCCTGGTCCAGGGGATTCACACTGTGGTCCGCCAGGGTGATGTCCAGTTTCACGCGCGGATGCCGCTGCAGGAACTCCGCAAACAAGCCACCAAGGAACTCGGTGGTGACGGTGGTGGGAGCCTTCACGCGCAGCGCACCATCGATGCCATCCGGTGCCTGGCCGCCCCGCAGGAGTTCGTCAAACTCCGCGACCATGCGCGCGACGCGGGGCAGCAACGCCTCGCCGGCAGCGGTCAGCTTCAGGCCGCGCGTCGACCGTTCCAGCAGCCGCGTGCCGAGCACACTCTCGAACTGGTCGATCCGCCTCGTGACCACCGAGGTCACCACGCCCAGCTCACGCGCGGCCGCGGTGAAACTCCGGTGGCGCGCCACGCACAAAAAGGCGTTCACGTTCACCAGGCTGTTGACGCTCATTCTCCCGGCAACCCCCGCCAGCAGCTTTCTGATTCTTCGAAATCTGTTGCCGATTCTCGCTGAGTTCTTCCGGCCCGTCATCAATGCTACGGTTTTTTGCGCTGACGACACAGCCGGTTGCCGCAGCGCAGCAAACAACGACGCTTAACTGTCCCTGGGGGTAAAGAACATGCGCCCGAAATCAATCCGCCACTGGCTGCTTTGCGCAGCCGCCACAGCCGCGGCCGGCGGCGCAATACCCGCGGCCCTGGCCCAGCAGGCGCCGGCTGCGCCGGCCGCCGACCAGCAAAGCGGAGGCCTGGAAGAAGTCGTCGTGTCCGCGCAGCGCAAGTCACAAAACCTCCAGACCACCCCGATCGCCATCACCGCCATCACCGCCCAGTCATTGGAGGCCCGCAACCTCGACAACATCACCGACGTCGGGGCCTTTGTCCCCAACGCCGTGATCCAGCCCCTGGGTGCCGGCTGGGGCTCCACCATGGCGGCCTTCATCCGCGGCGTGGGCCTGGGCGACAACGTGCTGTCCTTCGAGCCCGGCGTACCGATCTATGTCGATGACGTCTACATGGGACGCCCGCAGGGTTCCATCTTCGACCTGCTGGACCTCGATCGCATCGAGGTGCTGCGCGGCCCGCAGGGCACCTTGTTCGGCAAGAACGCCGAGGCCGGCACCATCCGCCTGATCTCGGTCAGGCCCCAGGGCAACAACACCGGCAATGTCAGCCTGACGTTCGGTGACTACAACCGCATCGAGGCGCGCGGCATGGCCGATGTCGCCCTGGTGGATGGTTTCCTCAACGCCCGCTTCTCCTTCTCCAGCAAGAAGGCCGACGGCTATTTCAGGATGTACGACTACGTGTGCGCCAATGGCGCAGGCAGCCTCGGCAGCATGCAGCCGGCGGTGGCGCCGGGATCGAACTGCCAGACCGGCACGCTGGGTGACGAGAACGTGCAATCGGGGCGCGCGGCATTCCGGTTCATGTTCAGCGACAAGCTGGAGTTCAACCTGATAACGGACATCACCGTGCAGAACGAGGAGGGTCCGGCCGACAAGTACACCGTGATCGACGGCAGCAACGGTCTGAACGCCGCCTGGGGCGCCCTCACCTACGGCTACCTGGGCACGCCCACGGCGGGGCCCGCGGCCTACATCGGCAAGCCCATCACCTACGACAGCCGTTTCCTCACCAACAACATGTACTCCTCGTATGCCAACTACGGCACCGACGCCATATCCGGGCGCAACGTGCCCAACGAGAACGACCTGAACCACTGGGGCGTCTCCGGCACCCTGGACTGGGACCTGCCCTATGGCATCCACTTCAAGTCGGTGACGGCGTTCCGCGAGTTCCGCAACGAGTACGGCCGCAACTCCAGCGGCAGCCCGCTGTCGGAGAACATGACCTTCGACAACGCCTTCCACCAGCAGTTCTCCGAAGAGGACACCTTCACGGGCAAGGCCGGCCCGGTGGACTGGGCGACCGGCGCATTCTTCTATTCCGCCAACGACTCCGACCGCGGCTTCGACGAGCTGTACCCGTGCACCGTGCAGAACCCAGTGGTGTGCGTACACGAACAGGATGACTACGTGTACCAGACCACAACCAACTGGGCGGTCTTCGCCCATGGCATCTGGCACCTGGGCGACAGGCTGTCGCTGACCGGCGGCGCCCGCTACACCTACGACCAGAAGGACGCCACCATCTGGATCACCAGCTTCGACCCGGTGGTCACCAGCACGGCCAGCAACGTCAACGGCCAGTACGTGCCGCTGTCCACCCGGCACGTGGACTTCGACGCCGCGGTCAACTACCAGTTCACGCCCGAACTGATGGGCTACGTGCGCTACTCCACCGGCTTCAAGGGCGGCGGCTTCAGTCCGCGCCCGGCGGATGCGCTGCAGACCACGCCCTTCAAGCCCGAGTACCTGCGCACCGCTGAAATCGGCGAGAAGTCCGAGCTGTGGGACCACAGGATGCGCCTGAACGCCGACTTCTTCTATTCCAAGTACATCGACCAGCAGACCTTCGCGCAGCAGCTGGACAGCGCCGGCGTCAACTGGTTCCGCGAGGAAAATGCCGGTACGGCGCGGCTGTGGGGCTTCGAGGGTGAATTGCAGGCCGAGCCCATCGACGACCTGCGCATCGATTCCTCGGTGGGTTACATCAACTACTACCTGGAGTCCAACGGCGGCAACACGCTGCTGTTCACCGGCGACCAGTGCGGCGGGGAGACCTGCTACTCCCAGCGCACGCCGAAATTCAACGGTTCGCTGGGCGTGCAGTACACCATGCCGCTGTGGAAGGGCGATATCACCCCGCGCCTCGACTACACCTACCAGACCAAGGTGTACTTCGTCACCAACAACGGCTGCTTCGCGCTCAACAGCACGGCGGGCTGCGGCACCGGCGCGCAGGGTGGCTACGGCCTGCTGAACGCGCGCCTCACCTGGGCGTCGTCGTCGAAGCTTTGGGAGGTGTCGCTGTGGGGCCGCAACCTCACGGACAAGGCCTACTTCTCCGGCAAGCTCAGCCTGATCTCGTTCTTCGGACGCGAGGAAGGCAACGTGGCCCCGCCGCTCATGTGGGGTGTCACCTTCAAGCGCAACTTCAAGTAGGCCCCGACGGGCGCTCCGCGGTCCCCGCGGAGCGCCCACCGCTCCCCCCGACACCCCCCGTAGAACATCCGCCCCTCGCAGCGCCAGCCTTGCAATCCTGATCCCACGTGCTACGCTCGATCGTACGGTTCGGTACGATTCGAGGGTGCAGGTGCGATGACAGCGAGTGCAAACGCGTGGCCCGGATCGCCCTGGTTCACGGGCATCAATGCGCCCAGCCGTGCCGAGGTCGATATCCAGGACCTGGAGGTGATCGGGGAGATTCCCCGTGAGATCGACGGTGCGTTCTACCGCGTGGCTGCCGATCACCAGTTCCCGCCGCGCTTTGCCAATGACGTGCCCTTCAATGGCGATGGCATGGTGTCGATGTTCCGCATCCAGGAGGGACGCGTACACCTCACCAGCCGCTATGTCCGCACCGACCGCTTCCAGGCGGAGCGCGCCGCAGGCCGGGCCCTGTTCGGCAAGTACCGCAACCGATGGACCGACGATCCCGCCGTCGCGAGCATGAACCGGAATCTCGCCAACACCAATGTGATCGTGCACCACGGCGTGCTGCTGGCCCTGCGGGAAGACAGCCCCCCGATGGCGCTGGACCCGGTGACGCTTGAAACCCTGGGGACCTGGGACTTTCACGGCACGCTGCCCGGGCCCACCTGCTCGGCCCACTGCAAGATCGATCCCTGGACCGGCAACCTCGTGGGTTTCGGCTTCGGCGCCAAGGGCGATTTCAGTCGCGACGTGGTCTACTTCGAAGTCGATCCGGGTGGCCGGGTGATCCACCAGGCCTGGTTCGAACTGCCGTACTGTGCGGAACAGCATGACTGCGGCTTCACGCGCAATCACATCGTCTTTCCCGTGGTCCCCATCGTGGGCGCCGGCGAGGAGGGTCTGAAAAAGGGTTATGCCTACTGGGGCTGGGACCCGACCCGCGAGGTGCATCTCGGAGTACTGCCGCGCTTCGGCAGGGGCGATCGGATCCGCTGGTTCACGGCCCCGAATCAGTTCACCAGCCATGTGATGAATGCGTACGAGGAGGGCAGTCGGATTCACCTGGACACCTGCGTGTCCCCGGGGACACTGTTTCCGTTCTTTCCGGAATTCGGCAAGCCCTGGGACCCCTCCGGTTCGACGGTCAAACTGACCCGCTGGACCGTGAATCTGGCCGCGGATGATCGGGGGTTCGAGAGTTCAACCCCGTTGTCGGAGTTTGTCGGTGAGTTTCCCCGCAACGATGACCGCTTCCAGGCCAAGCCCTATCGCCACGGCTGGCTGCTGGGATTCAAGGGAGCCCGTAATACCCTGGGGCATGTCGATCTAAAGGAGCAACGCACCGAGGTCTGGAGTGCCCCGGAAACCGATCCGGTGATGGAGCCGTGCTTCATCCCGCGCGCGGCCGGCGCGCCCGAAGGCGATGGCTGGCTGCTGCAGGCCCTGACCAACGGGCGATCCATGCTGACGGAACTGAATCTGTTCGAAGCCACCCGCATTGCGGCCGGACCGATTGCAACGGTGAAGGTGCCTTTGCGCCTGAAGCCCGCCTACCATGGCAGCTGGGCCGAGGCGGCCCGGGTGAAGCCCGCCAACTTGAAGACCTTAGAGGGTTGAGCTGTGTTGGATTACAAAGAATACGAAGCGGTGTTCAATGCCGGGGATGATGCGGCGCTGGTCGCGCGGTTCTTCCACGACGATGTGGTGTTTACGGGCGGTGCACGCGAGTATCAGGGCAAGGCGCAACTCAAGAACTTCCTGGACTGGGCGCATGATGGCGTGCGTGAGGTCATGCGGCCGCAGAACGTACTGCAGGGCCAGGACCTGTTGTTTGCGGAAGTCGACATGGACTTCCACGCCACCAAGGAGCGGCCCGAGTTCCCCTTCGGTCACCTGCACCCCGGTGACCGGGTGACAGTGAAGTTCTTTGTCACCTACCGGCTGCGTGAAGGCCGGATCGTCGAGCTCAAATCCATGACCTGGCCCCCGGGCAAGGGCGTCACTCAGATTCCACCCCTCGGCTGCCATCCCAGCCAGCTGGCCGCCTTCAAGGCCTATGTCTCGGCCTTCAGTAATGCGGACTTCGAGCGCTTTCCGCGCTTTTATACCGAGGATGTGCGCCTGGAACTGGGCTCGGTTCCCCCCATCAACGGCCGGCAGGGCATCATCGACTTCTATCGCCCCATGTTCCAGAAGGTCAGAGAGAGCCTGACGGTGAACAGCGTCCGGGCAACCGATACCACCATCGAGCTCGATGCCATTACCCGCTTCACCGCCACGCAGGATGCACCGGACTTCGTGGTCGGCGCCCTGCGTCAGGGCGAGTACATCGAGGGCCGAGTGATCGTGAACTACGAACTTCGTGAGGGCCTGATCGCGCGGATTTCCGTGCGCCGCGGGGGCGAGATGGTCAAGCACCCCGCGCCGTAGCCGCTTCAGGCGCCGAAGACCTCGAGGAAATCCTCGACCACGCGTACTGCCAGCTTGCGCGCTTCGGCGCGGCTCATGGCCGAGATCACGCCGCACTGACGCATCAGGGTGGTGCGATACATGAGCATGCCGGAGAAGTATTCCGCCAGGTGCCGGGCATTCATCTTCCGCAGCTGGCCAGTCTGCTGGTAGTGCCCCAGGTACTGCTCGCCGATTTCATAGCCCTTGCTGATGTAGAGCGCATAGAACAGCTGCCCGACTTCCGGGCGCGAGCGGGTCTCGGCGGTCATGTTCTGATGCAGCGAGACGCTGTGATCCGACGTCAGTTCGATGAGCAGCCCCTGCGCCAGATCAGTCAGTCCCTTCTTGACGTCCTCGGGCGGCGGCTCCCGCAGCGGCGCCAGGGTCGCGACGTAGTCCTTGAGCTCCGCATCGAACACCGCCGACAGCAGTTCTTCCTTGCTGCTGAAGTGGCGATAGATCGTCTCCTTCGACCCGCCCGCCTGGGACACCAGCTGACCGATGCTGGCATCCTTGAAGCCCTTCTGATGGAACAGCTCGCGCGCGTTTTTCACCAGGTGTTCACGCGTGGCTTCGGTGCCATAGGGCCGTTTACGCCGCGCGCGCGTCGCAGGAGTCTTCTTTTCCGCCATACCGTGCTGTCTCCAGGGCCCGCTTGGAAGTGTATCATTGCGGCTTGATCGTACCGCATGGTACGGCTTGTGGAACCGCTCGCCGCCGGTCAGTCCCGCCAGAGGCTTCTCATCATGAATGCATCGGATACGCCGTATTCAATCCACTTCCGGCGGCCGCCGAACAGCCCACAGTTCCGGGGCTCAAGGCCCCGCCGCTACGAGCGACTGGTTGTGGACGGCATGATCATCGAGCGCGACGTGCGCATCCCCACGCGCTTTGGCTTCGACCTGTTCGCCGACATCTTCCGTCCCGTCGACGAAACCCGGCGCTGCCCGCCGCTGGTGGCCTGGACCCCGTATGGCAAGCACGACCCGGCCCCCCTGGCGAAGATCTATCCCGCCAGCGGCGTGCTGGCGGAGTGGCTGTCACCCCATACGATCTTTGAAGCCCCGGACCCGGTGGCCTGGGTGCCGCACGACTACATCGTGATCAACATCGACATTCCGGGCACGTGGCACGCCACCACCAATGCCCGCTACTGCGCGCCTGAGGAGGCCCAGGCCCTGTACGACGCCATTGAGTGGGCCGCGGTGCAGCCGTGGAGCAATGGCAAGGTGGGAATGTCCGGCGTCTCCTACCTCACCGTCATGCAGTGGCGGGTGGCCGAGCTCAATCCGCCGCACCTGGCCGCCATCAATCCCTGGGAAGGCTGGTCGGACACCTACCGGGAAGTGGTCCGGCATGGCGGCATTCCCGAGACCTACTTCTGGCCCTACATCCAGGTGCGCTGGGGCGCCTCGGACCATCCCTGCGAGGACCTGTGGCGCGAAACCCTCGAGCATCCGCATTTCGATGCCTTCTGGGCCTCCAAGGCCGCGCAGCTCAAGAACATCAAGGTGCCCGCCTTTGTGGTGGCGAGCTGGAGTGACCACGGCCTGCACACCCGTGGCACCCTGGAGGGCTTCAAGAAGATGTCTTCCAGTGAAAAATGGCTGGAGGTGCATGGCCGCAAGAAGTGGCAGTGGTACTACGAACCCCGCTCCGTCGTGCGCCAACGGGCGTTCTTTGACCACTTCCTCAAGGGCACGAAGACCGAACTCGAGTGCTGGCCTGCCGTCAGCGTCGAGGTCCGTGAACGGGCCAACCAGGGAACGGTGCGCAGCGCTCGTGCCTGGCCCCTGCCCGACACCCTCTATACGCGGCTGTACCTCAACGCCGTGACGGACTCCCTGACGGACACCGCACCAACTGCCGCTGCCGTCGCGCGCTATGACGCCCTGGCTGACACCGCCGCGGTGAGCTTTGATTATCGCTTCGAGAACGCCACCGACCTGGTCGGCCACATGAAGCTCAGGCTGTATGTGGCAACCACGGTTGGAAGCGATCTCGACCTGTTTGTCGCCATCGAGAAACTCGATGCCGATGGCACCCGCGTCCCCTTCGTGCACTACGCGGTGTTCGAGGACGGTCCCCTCGCCTTGGGCTGGCTGCGCGTGTCACACCGCGAGCTCGATGACAGCTCCACGGAATTTCAGCCCATCCTCAAACATCAGCGCGACCTGCCGGTGCGGCCGGGCGAGGTCACGCCCGTGGACATCGAGGTGCTGCCGTCCGGGACGCATTTTGAAGCCGGTAGTACGCTGCGCCTGACGATTTCCGGCCGCGACCTCTACAGCTACCCCAAGCCGATGCTCTATCCCCACCACGAGGACAGCGTCAACCGCGGTGAGCACCACCTGCACACCGGCGGCAGCACGCCCGCCTATCTGCTGATACCGCAGATCCCGCGTTGAAGGCTGAAGGGCATCCTCAAGGATGCCCTTCCTTGAACTGCACTTTCGCGGGCGCAGACGACGTACCGGACTGCTGCTTGTCGTAGGCCTCGCGGGCCACGGCGATCAGGTTGTCACGAATCTGCTCCACCTGCGCCGAGGTCAGAAGGTCATCCCAGGCCGGCATGCCCCGCTTCTGCAGCGCCCCGCCCCGCACCACCGACTCAAAGGCGGTGGCATCATGGATGAAGCCGGAACGGCGCAGGTCGGGCACGGGCGCCCGCTCTGCATTGGCATGACAGCCGGCGCAATTGGTCGCGAACAGCTTGGCGCCGGCGTCGATGTCCGCGGATGTGCCCGCCTGGGCCGGCGGTGCCGGAATCGGCGGTACCGGTGCGAGCAGGGCCGGCTCCGGCGTCGCACCGCCATCGAGCCGGAAGGCGAGGATGCGGTTGTCGTTGCCGCGCTCGGCGGCGACATTGCCCGGCATCCAGAAATTCCAGCCGCCGCCGCCGCTGCCGGCGAGGACGGCGATGTACTGCACCCCGTTCACGGTGTAGGTCATGGGCGCGGCAATCAGCGGGCTGCCGGTATCGATGTCCTTGATGACGGCACCGGTCTCGTCATTGAAGACCCGCAGGTGGCCGTCGATGCTGCCCTGGACCACGATGCCGCCGGCCGTGGACAGCACGCCGCTGTGATCCATGAAGGTGGGGTACTTATGCTCCCACACCACCTTGTGCGCGACCGGGTCCCAGGCCTTGAGCGAGGCATGCATGTCCATGCTCGGCAGTGTCTTCAGGTGCGCAGGTGTCAGCAGCGGCCGCAGGGCCGGTGGCAGCAGGTTCGGCGGCATCAGCAGCTGGGTCGCGAAAATGACCTGCACGCCGGCGGCCATCCGTTCCTGCTGGTGCGACGGCAGAGGGTCCTGCAGCAGGGCCTGACCGCTGTGGGCGGTGGGTATGTACACCAGGCCGGTATGGGCCGAGAGCGACATCGGGTTGAAATTGTGGCCACCGACACCCGACGGAAACACGATCACGGGTTTGCCGCGGGTGTAATCAACGTCCGGGTTGACGATCGGGCGGCCGGTCTTCAGATCGACGCCCTTGGCCCAGTTCGCGTCCACGAACTTGTCTGCGGCCAGCAGCTCACCCGTCGCGCGGTCCAGCACATAGAAAAACCCGTTCTTGGATGCCTGCATCAGGACGTCGTGGTCGGCGCCGTTGATGTGCAGCGTCGCCAGCGTGATGGGCGGCGTGGCATCGTAGTCCCAGCGTCCCCCCGGGGTCTCCTGGTAATGCCACACGTACTCACCCGTGCTGGCCTTCAGGGCGACGATTGAATCGATGAAAAGGTTGTCACCGCCCGACGGGCTGCGGTAGGCGCTGTTCCACGGCGCGCCATTGCCGGTTCCGAAGTACACCAGGTCGCGCTTCGGGTCGTACGCAATGCCGTCCCATGCATTGCCGCCGCCGCCGCGGCTGGTATCCCGGTGCGGATCCCAGGTCTTCTGCGCCATCGCCATCGCCTGGTCCTCGGCGGGCCTGGCCGGATCCCCCGGCACGGTGAAAAAGCGCCAGGCCAGCCTGCCCGTGTCCAGGTCATAGGCGGAGACATAGCCGCGCGAGTCGAACTCGGCGCCGCCGTTGCCGATCACGACCACCTTGCCCGCGACCTGCGGTGCGCCGGTGACCGAATAGGCGCGCTGGTGGTCGACAAAGGTGTCGGCCTGCCACAGCACCTTGCCGTCCCTGGCGTCGAGCGCGTACAGGATGCCCTCGAAGGAACCCACGTAGACCTTGCCCTGCCACACCGCGACACCGCGGTTTACGAGGTCGCAGCAGGATCCGCGCGCGTTCTTGAGTTTCAGGGGCGGTTCAAACTGCCATAGCGGCCTGCCGCTGGCCGCATCCATGGCATACACGCGCCCCGCCACACCCGAGGTGTACATCACTCCGTCGACCACGACGGGCGTGGCCTGCATGCCGCGGTTGGTCCCGGTCCTGAATTCCCAGGCAAAACCCAGCCGGGCGGCAGTATCGCGGTTGACCCCGGTCAGGGGCGAGAAGTGCGTGTTGCCGGCATCGCGGCCCCCGGTCAGCCATTGCCCGGGTTCCTGGTCGAGTCCGCTCAGCCGCGCGAGGTCAACCTGTCCGGCCGGGGCGGAGGAAGCGGCGGCGGACGATGCCGCGGGGGGGGTCTGCGTTCCACAGGCCGCCAGCAGGGAAGCGGCCGCCAGGCCGGTCAGCAAGGTATGGGTTGCGCGCACGTCGGGTACCCCCGGTCAACTTTGGCGAGGGGGGCATTGTAGGGCGTGCGCGGCTCAGGGTGCGAGGTACTTCGCCTCGAACATCAGGTACACCCCGAAGCCCGGATCGGGCTCGAAGAACCGGCCGTTGGCGTCGTTGGTAATCACCGAGTCCACGTAGGCCTTGTTGAACAGGTTTTCAAGGCGCAGGTACTCGCTGGTCCGCCAGCGGTGCGCCTGCTGTTCAAAGCCGGCGCGCAGGTTCTCCGTCCAGAAGCCGCCGGCATGGGCGGTGTTGCGGTCGTCCGCGTAGATGCGCGAGCGCACCACGGTCTCGGCCACCGCCTTGAAACCCAGCGCGGGGTAGCTCCACGTGACCCCCGCGTAACCCTGGTTCTGCGCGATGGCGGGCAGGATGCTGCCCGCGGGAACCACCACATTGGAGCAGGGCGTGCCCACGCAGCTGACATAGCCGTCATCCACCACGGCCTTGAGATAGGTGTAGGCCAGCCGCAGCGAGAAGTCCGCAGCCAGCGGCACGGTTGCACCGAGTTCTGCGCCGCGCCGCTCAGTGGCGCCGATGTTCTCGTACACCGACCGGCCACCCGAGCTCTGCAGCACGCCCAGCTCGTTGCTGGTCCGGGTATAGAACACCGCGGTGTCCACACTGACGCCCTCATGACGGTACTTGGCGCCCAGTTCGTAGTTGCTGCTGCGGGCCGCCTGCAGTCCGAAGTTCATGCCCGGCAGGTTACCGGACACCGAGCGATAGGCGAGTTCGTTCAGCGTGGGCGTCTCGAAGCCCTTGCCGAAGGAGGCATAAGTCGAAATGTCGCGGCTGACGGCGTAGCTCAACCCTGCCACCGGATTGGTGGCCGAATAGCGCGTACCCGACAACGGCAGTGCTCCCGGCGTCAAAAGCTCGGCATGCGAGCTGATGTCTATCACGCTGTTGCGCAGGCCGGCCGTGGCGGACAACCGCGAGGTCAGGTCCCACTGCGCCTGCAGGTACTCATCGAGGTCGTGCAGCCGGTTGATCTCCATGCGCCGCAAGGCGCCCTGCACGCCAAGATCAGTGCCGACGAAGTTGTTGTAGCCATAGCGATGTTCGTTCAGGCCGTCGTAACTGAACCCCACGGTGGTGGTCAGGGTAGTGCCCCAGAACCCGCGCGTGTCGGTCAGGTGGGCGTCCACGCCCGCGTAATTGCGCGCCAGGTCGACCATGCCCCCGGGACTGGTGGCGGCCGCCTGGGTGGTGAGCGGAATGGACAGGAACTGTTCGGTGGCGCGATGGCCGCCATAGGTCATGACCGACAGCTCGTCATTCGCCCCCAGGTGCCGCTGGTAGTTCAGGCCCAGCTGCTCCTGGGTCAGGGATTTGCGGGTGTTGAACAGCTCCGCACCGGTACCGGCCGCGGTGCGGTCGGTCGCCAGCTGGGTCGCCGTCAACCCCAGGGGATCGCCCACGAAGGGCGTCTCGATGGCATTGGCCACGACCGTCAGCGTGGAATCGTCATCCAGGTTGAACCGCACCCGGCTGTTGAACAGGTTGCGTTCCGCGCGGCTGTGGTCACGGTAGCCATCGGTCTGGAAGTGCGAGGCATCCACCAGCCAGTTCACCCGGTCCGTGCCGCCGCCGGCCATGAGGTACTCGCGCTGGGTGTTGAGGCTGCCATATTCGAGCGAGCCGTCCAGTTCCAGGCCCTGGGGTGCATCGCGGGTGAAAATGGCGATGACGCCACCGGAGGAGTTGCCGTACAGCGCCGAGAACGGTCCGCGCAACACTTCTATATGCCCCGCACCGGACAGGTCGAACTGCGAGAACTGGCCCTGGCCGTCGGGCATGGTGCCGGGAATGCCGTCGGAATACAGGCGCACGCCGCGCACACCGAAGGCCGAACGCGCGCCGAAGCCCCGCAGCGAAATCTGCAGGTCCTGGGCATAGTTCTGCCGGTTCTGGGCCGACACGCCCGGGATCTGTTCCAGGGACTCGGACAGGTTGACCTGCGACTGGCCGTCCTGGATGGCGGCAGGGTCCAGGCGGTCCACCGACATCGGCAGCCGGAAACTGTCCTGCTGGTGCCGGGTTGCGGTCACCACCACGTCCTGGAGATCGTCGGCCGCGGCCGACCCGGCCCACGAAGCCCCCACCACCGCCAGCACCAAGCCGTTGACTATCTTGCCGTTTCTCATCAATCCCCCTGTGTGGCGCCGATTCTCTACAATGCGCGCCGTGCAGCACATCGAGAAAATCGCCAAAGATCGGGACACCCCGGTGGCCAGCGGCCGGCTGTTCGTGATTTCCGCGCCCTCCGGGGCCGGCAAGACCTCGCTGGTGAAGGCGCTGCGGGAGCGCAACCCGGGGC
>Ga0153956_1001169_pt1 | contig 24498 bp, 28 predicted proteins | sample TSFL040MetaG_FD_104704 | JGI IMG/M metagenome (GOLD analysis project Ga0153956, IMG submission 104704) | Attine ant fungus gardens microbial communities from Florida, USA - TSFL040 MetaG | ecosystem: Host-associated > Fungi > Mycelium > Unclassified | place: USA: Florida, Wekiwa Springs... | reverse complement strand
ATTGCCCCTGCTTGGCCCATAATGATCGAGCAACGGTAACTGTCCAAAGAGGTCCTGAGACTTACGTCTGCGGCAGGCTTCTTAGCCGTTTGATCATTGGTCCGATATTCTTTTCTCGTACTCTTGGATCAATCCTATCATCGTCGGCGTACTTTTCTGCGACTTTCACCAGATCGAGTCGGTCGCCATAGATCTTCTGCGACGCTTTTCCGGCGTGTGTTCTGCGAACAATATCCTCGATTTCAAGAATCGCCTTCGTCGCTTGCCTATGTCCGACGTCATCGCCGACCTTTAGTTCTCGGTTGATGTAGCAGTCGAGAATTATGATGCTGGCTTCGGCCTGGTTGAGGGAATGCTCATCTACTCGCTTGAGAATATTGATGTTGCTGAGCCGACTTCTCACGCAGTCCAAAGGACGCATTAAAGTCAAAGATACGGCCTCGTTGTCCGGGTCGGAGATCTTGATCGAACGGCTGGTGGCCTGTTTCGTATCGACGCCAAGGACCGAGGTCATAAAGTCTACGGTTACTTTTCGATCGCCGATAAAGCCTGTTACGATTGCTGCCTCGGGCGTCATATTGTCGAGCGATGGAATTTTGAGCTTTCCATCTTTCTGCCCCTTCTCGAGTGCTCGTTCCGCCTCGAGGTTATGCAGAAAGTCCAAGTCTTTGCTGGTTAGCAGTGCCATCGCGTCCAGCCCAGCGTTGTCGCCGGAATAACCTGAGACCAGATGCTTATCGATTGGCCGCCAATAATGATTGGGTCTTCGTCCGCGACGAACGCCAGTATGGCGTTGACATCCTCAGCTGTAAGATGTGTATCTTCCATAAAACGGCGCTCAGCCGCGTCCTACGGAGCGCCCGCCAATTGCGACGATCTGATACCGGCTCAGAGGCAGGTGAGAGCCGATTGAATTCTCGCGTTGTAAATCGAATCGTGAAACTTCGCCCGATTCAAGGCGCGCAGCATCCCTATCGCGACTTGCCTCCTTTTCGCGGGCGCGCTCAATGGGATCGAAATGGAGTTCGCTTGGCCTCATGGTTCTTACCTTAACCCAAAGGGCATTTAAATTCCATTGAGATTTGCAGCCACCTTCGCAGCGAATGCGACCGCAATAGCATAGCCACTAACCAGCAATGTGAGAGGTGCTTACCTATGAATCAGACAAACGAGTGAAAAGGAATCCACTGAATGTCGATCCGACCTAAGCTTCAAAACGACCGGTTCGGGCGCTAATCCAGCAAGGCGGAATTAGCCTTCGTCGTCCGATCTTTGCCCGGCTTCAGGTTTGCCTTACACCCAGTCTCCAAATGTCCCTTTTGGGGCGCGATGTGGACATTCTGTTATGCGCCCCAAGGCGGACATTTGGGATTCGATTGTATGGAAAGCCCAAACCGGACATTCAGAGGTGATTGGCATTCTTGAGCAGATGCGGCAGGTGCTTCTTCCTGCCGCCGATCGGACGCAAAAGCGGAAGCTCAACTAGCGATAGCGTGCGAACTTTGCTACCTCTTAAGGACGGGAACCTGATTCCCTTGTTTGCTGGGGACGAAGAATGGCTTTTTACGATGACGAAGAACTTGCACAACTCAGAATAATTCGTAGCATTTTTCATATCGTCGGCCCGCTTCGAGAGAGTCTTAAGCTTTTGGGTGAGTTTAATGTTGGCCAAATGGAGGACTTCTTCCTTGGACGCATTAAATCTGTAAACGGCGGCAACCGATATCGCTTCCTCCCGGACTCACCTGTTCGTACCCAGCTTTCCCGTATTAGGGACGACTTGGGCACATTCCAGGTTGAGAGTGAAAATCTAGCGTCGGCTTACAACGGAAAGCATGGGGGCAGTTCGAACGGCGCCTACATCGTTTTTGTGCTTCAATCGCCTCTCGGCGTTTCGTTCGCCTTGCTCAAATTTGACGACGAGCGGGTCCTTTCCTATTCATATGATGACGGCCTGGATGGACGACCGGTTCCAAGGTTTGGCGAGTTTCAACAGACGTTTGTGCAAAACCGCGAGGCGCTGCAAAAGGCCGTCCTGATCAGGTTGGAAACTGACGACGACGATGCTGAGGTATGCGTCGTCGATCGTCAAAATCCTTCAAAGCCAGCCCGGTACTTCGAGGACTATCTCTTGGTCCGCCGCGAAAGGGATGAGATCAACATCACCGAAACGGCAAAAAAGGTCGCGATCGCTGTTTTCAAGCGACACAAAGACCTCTTCTCTGACGATGTAAAAACGAATTTCCAGATCCGCCTATTCGAATCGTCACAAGGCGGCGCCGAGATACGAGGCGAACAGCCAGAGCTTTGGTTCCAAACAATCGTAGGCGATTTGACCGACAAGCCGGAGGTGTTGAAGACGCTGAACTCCGAACTGAAGAAGAATAGGCTGGACGGCGAATCCTTTCGCTTGTCGCCCAACGTTTTGCCACGACCTACTGTCCGGAAAATCGAAACAAACCGGGGCATCAAACTTATCGTTCCGCAAGATGCAAACGATGTGATCGAAATTGATAAAGACAACGGAAGAATCACGATTAGAGATAACTTCACCATCGCAGTCGAAGCCTAGGTATGCTGGACCTACTAAAAATACGGGCTTTCGCAGCCGCTGGCGGTCAAGTGACCGAAAGCGACGACGTATTATCTTTGGTAGGTAGATTCCCCTCTGAAGAGGATTATCACTACTGGACCCAACTTCGGCCAAACGACGTCCCGGCCGCCAGTATTTCTGTCATCGATCCAGATTTAAATGCCCCAGTCGAGGAATTCGTTGCAGAAGATCAGATTCGTATAGTCATCAAAAAGACTGTGTATGCCCGCGCCAAATTCTATTTCCTCGCAGCCCAAGCCAAAGCAGTCTTGGTAAAACGAAACACTGATTTCCAATCAATATTCATCGCGGACATAACGGCTCAGCAGTGCTTCACGACACGAGGATTTCAGGTCAACGTCTGGGACCAAGCCACCGCATACGACGAAGCCGCTGAGACGGTTGTCGCTACAACATCTACGGTCACACCAGGGAAATTTGTCCGTGATTATATTCAGGACCGAGAACTTACAGACACTCTTGAGGCGTGGCTAATTACGACCGAGCCCGCCGAGGCATCGGATTTCTTCGTTGCATGGCAGCAGAATGCGAAGCGCCGGGTGTTGGGAACAATTGTGAACATCATCACCACGGAACAGAACACTATCGTATTCGAGGTAATTACCCCTGGGCTATTTAAGCTGGCTCTGCCTCAAGTTGCCGCCTCGGAATGTTCAGCCGAGTTGGCCAACTGCGCGAGGTGGATCTATTTTGAAGGGCTGGATGTTGAAGCTCGGCACTTGATCTTCACCAACGAACTATCCAGATTTGGCTCCATTCATTCCAACCTGAAGACGTTGCTGGCGAGTGCCTTCGGGGCCGCCAAAGTCGCCTATGACGCCCATGTTCGGTCGTCCAGCCGTGAAACCATGAAGGCTCTGGCTGAATTACGAAAAACTGCTCTGGACGAGGCACAGAAGGCATCACAAAAAGCCCAGGACCTTACGTCCGGAATATGGCGCGAGACGGCGGTATTCGTTACCCCCTTTACGCTAAAAGCCCTGCTCAACGATTATCATAACCCGTTATTGACTGCGGGATCATTCTTCCTTGGTGCTATCCTCATCGCCATCTCCGGGTGGCTCCAGAACAGCGCTAACGAGCGCTTCTTTGAGACCCAGGAGAGTTCCCGTGTAAAATGGGTAGCCGCCATTTCGGCCTATTTTAGTGAAGACGACAAGAAGAGCATCTTGGAAGCACCAATGCAGGGTGTGCGCAAAAACTTTAACCGTGTCCGCTGTGTCGTCTATTCAGTTTATTTCGTCTATTTTGCCGTATTAACTGCGATAGGCGTTGCAACCCTGTTCAGCAAACACATAGTGGACGCCGAAAAGCTTATTCTTGTCTTGCGGCCGTTGATGACGGCGAACGGTTGACTGTTGCTAAAGATAGACTCTCGGCAGTACCCGCACCATTCACAGCAAGATTTGAAGGCCTCATCAAGCTGCGCCTCGAATTTCTTAAGATCAGCGTTCAATTCCAACTCCCCAATGGAAACGCCTTCAGATAACCGATTAGCCGTCGAAATCCTCAAATGGACTGGCGTGGACACAACGCGCTATGAACAGACCAATACACGTCACACCAACAAATCGCTCGTTCAAGATTTGTTGGACAACTCGAAAATGCGCCCCAGTCGTCAGAACGTCGTCCACGATATCGCTCTCAGCAATGGGTATTGTCGCCAGATCCCGTTAGAGATTGATTTTCGCATATGTCCTCCTTTTGTTCTACACAAGTCGGATGCTTCCTGCAAACCGGAGAGTCAAACGGTTGTGCCGCGATGGCGCTCAAACCGTTAACGTGCCGGGATAAACGGCGCTTAGCACAAAATATTCACTTATTCGTTCCAACTCTTTCCGATGCCTCAGGTCAGTGCTACAGCTTTTGCTTTCCTATTTCAGCCAGTTAGTTGTAGATTCTGCCTTGCACGACGGTCGCTCCATTGCCAATTTCATTCTCGACGATTGCGAGGCGATCGGCCGCCTTATTAGCAATGTTGAACTCCAGAAAATTATTTACTTTTGTCATGCCTGGACTTTGGTCGAGACAGGCCAGCCGCTGATAAAACATCTTTTTGAAGCTTGGGACTACGGCCCGGTGCTGCCGTACCTATGGCGTGAATTTACTACATTCGGAAAAGCACCGATTACCGCGAGAGCTCAACGTTTAAATCCGATGACGGGCAGACAGGAAATTGCTGTTTATAATTTAGATGTGGAGACTCGCACTTTTCTTAGCAAAATTATTGCGTTCTATTCGCGAATCGATGCTTTTGATTTGGTTGAGCTTAGCCATGTCGCAGGGGGTCCGTGGCATAAGGTCTGGAATCATCTCGGGGAAGTAAACCCTGGAATGAAGATTGACCATAGTGATATTGAGAAGTTTTACGCTGGAGCTCGGCGTCCGTTTTCGTAATTGCGTTAAGGACTTCGTATGCCCAAGCTTAGCACTCCATCCATCCAGCACCTGGCTCGACAGATTCAGCCAACATCTGAACAAATCGAACGTAACCTTATCAAACTTGCCCTGAATCCTCCGGCTTTCAATTATAATCCGCTTTATGGTCTTACCCACGATGCGCTTGCATACAAGCAACCGCTCGCTCAGCTCCAAAAGGGCATTGCGGACAGGGTGAAGATCGCGAAGGTCCGGGAAAACTTCCTGAGCCTTGCGCCGTTAATTCATGGTTACTTCGCACCTATTTCCGCGGATTTCGTGGGCAAGGTCAGTCGCCGATTTTACAACGCCGGCCGGGACCTGCTGATTCCGTTTGATCCACCTTTGATCTATGGTGTCGCTGGAACCATCCACCTGCCCTGGCTCAGCTTTTGGAGAAATGATCCTCTCTCCGGAGAGCGCTTGTCACTATTTATGACTTTGCTTGATGAGATTCTGGGGCAAGACCCCGACCTCGACATGGCAAAAGTAACCATACTCGATTTCAGTGCGCCGGCCCCGGGTCAGGAACGGGAGCTCAGCCTGCTGAATGCGAAAGAAATTCCTCGACTTGATACCGCCCAGAAGACCGAACTCCTGGAGCGCTTTGTGGAAGGTTTCCTAGCAGCGCGCTTTAAGCTGGCCAGTATGTCGCCACGTGACACCACAGCCGATACCCCCGCGGGTGTCCCGGATCCAAATCAGCCAGACCTGTTCCGGCCAGAATAGGCATTCGGTCTCGCCCCGCGCCGTACTGTTCTATCGCGCGAACCTCAAAGTATTAAGGACGCCGAAATATAACCGATGAGGGTAAGCGGTGTTTCGCTCACACCTTGACGGCGTAGTTCCAAGAGAGAAGGTGGTCGATCTGGCTTTGCTTATGGCCGCCCGCGATGGCCCTTAGTGTGTTGGTCAGGTACCCCAGGCCGCAAAGTCTCTGCCACAAGCCGCGCCTTGACCTCATCCGGCCATCGGCGCGAACGCCGGGGCCCACTGCGGACCGCCCTTCCAGTGAGAATCTCCGGTGTAGTCTCCATGGAGAAAGTCCCTCTCGTTCTACTCTGAACAAGCCATGCGCAGATCAATGCCGACAAGGAAACGTGGGGACAGAACACCGCTTACCGATGAGGCCTCAGACATCCTCACTGAATTACAGGTGCGTCCCTTTGATCTGGTGAACGAGCAGGTAACAACGCGTATCCGAGATTTATCAAGGAAGCAGGCCCGCTGCTCTAAGGATGAAGCAGCCTGTCCGCTTTCCCCGCTTTACGCAAATGCGCGAATGTCTCCAAGGGGCCAAACAACAGTCGACGTTTCTCGGATCATTCACATAAGAACGAAACCGCTGTTGAAGTTCGTTAAAAACTCAACGAGGTCGGAATGGAGTATAAGCCGTCGGCCGCCGACCTTGATCGACTTTAACTCACCGCGCGCTATCCGCTCGTAAAGGAAAGTGCGCCCCAAACCGGTGGCCTTGACCGCCTCGTCGATTCTGTAGGCAAGTTTCATGGATCCTGTCGGCAAAGTCATTTTTGCTCCCCAGGACCGAAATTGGATTTGGCCGTTCCGGGCGCTGTAGCAAACCGCTCAATCTCTGAACTCAGGTGATAGTCAAGATACAGGTGCTTTGGCATCATGGCGCTTTCCCAAAAAGAAAGCGCCATGATGCCACGAGCTGCCCACCGTCCATACCCCACTTACGCACGCTCTCGCCGCTATTGACCACATTTCATCCGCGAGTCTCTACCGGCTCCTCTTAACCCGCCATTTCAATGCGCTAACGCTGCTATTGCGAGGATGGAAATTACTCGGCGCCCCTAAGGTCCTTCCATCGCTGGTATTGCTCGACCTTGCCGCCAGATTCGTCCTGCACGCCATTAAGCCAGAAGCTGAACCAATCCAGAGATCGTTGATATATTGCTGCCCGGTGCGCGGGCTGCCATTTGACATGATGCTCATCCGGGAAAACGTACATCTCAACCGGCTGACCAGCTTTCCTAAGAGCTGTATAGCTTTCAAGGGCGCCTACATACTCATCGTCAGATAACTGCAACAGGATCGGATATTTGCGCTTTGCCGCATTTGCTCTCAACGACATAGGCGACCAGAATGCGAGATTCGACTGGCCGAGCGTCGGGTATCCCGCCGCATGAATCTCGTTGGTAGCGGCCGGGCCGGTCAAATAGGCTGTCGCGCTTTCTTCCTCGCAGCAGGTGCTAAGTGCGAACACCTTAAATGTGTCGCTGTTGACCATGGCGAACTGGGCGACTGACGCACCATTGCTGAAACCAGTCAGTCCTACCCTGCTCGGGTCCGCAATGCCCCGGTCGACAAGAATTTTGACGCCGATTTCCAATGATGAGAGAACGCTACGGAAATCCGCCCAATCGACACGGCCCAGCTTATCGATGTCGGCGCCGGTTTTCGCGCCATGCACTTGGCCATAAGGTATGGGCCTCTGGTAGCTTAAAACGGCAAAGCCGTTTGCTGCGAACAACTGGATTGGATACTCATCGCCGGTGCCACCTCGCAGGAAACCACGCGTGTCATATCCCACTAGTATCAGTGGCAATTGCGTACCTGGTCTGTAATTTGGAGGCAGGACAAGATCTCCAACCGTCTCAAAACCCAGGTCGTTTTTCCATCTGAGCCGCTCGACACTTCCGAGGTTCAGCCCCGCGAATTCCGGGTTTGGATCGAATAAGGTCTTCATGCCTCCTGCCTTCAGGTCAATTTGAACGATCCGTCTTGGTTGCTTTGCCCCCTCCTGGGCGCAAATCAACTGGTCGATACCGTGCTCGCATCCGATAAGTGCATCCTCCGTTTTCAGCAGTGGTTGGGGTTGCGATTTACGAAACTGCCAGCGATAAAGACCGAGCCGAGGCTTGATACTCTCGCGTTTCAAGAACCACAGTTCAGTACCATCGTCTGCCCACCAGGCGTTCAAAACGCCTCCGCAAATCTCGGGAGCGCAACGCGTGATGCCCTCGGACGTTGTGATTTCGATCGTTTTGGCGTCCTGGCCGTCAAGCACCAAACGAGCAGAAGCGCCGTTCGGCCCCTTCAATCCCGCGTTGGAGCTGTCGAGGCCCGGCACGGTCCCGTAATCGGAGCCGTCTGGTATCGCGGTGATTTCGCGCGTCGCCAGGTCAATTGCAAAAGTCGTGCTCATGAAGGGCTTGCGTGGCAAAGGACGACTCGACCGTTCAGGGTCGAAACGATCGTCGAAAAGATATCCAGTTCGCGCCTCCTTTGACACCGCGAGCATCTGATCAGCGATACCCGAGGCGACCGCGTATTCGATAGTCTTGCCACCCTGCCCCCAGGCAAAGTCATCCACATCTGCCGGCGCAAAGGTCAGTTGTTCGGCGCCCCGCCCATCCGAACGAGCACGCCAAACCTGTGAAATCCCTTGATCTCGCCGGAGATAGGCGATCCAAAGCCCGTCCGGGGACCATTTAGGCGTAACGACCTCGGCAAAGCCGGCGTCCATACGAGCAAATCCGGCAAACTCGGTCTTTGCCTTTATATATTCGCCCCCCTGATCAACAAAGGTCGGCCGGCCAGTTTTGAGGTCGACAACGACCATTCCGATGCAATAGCTATTCTGGATCGGATCGGCCTGTTGCAGTTGAAAGGCTACGCGGGATCGATCCGGGGACACCGCCAGGATTCGCATAGTCGCCCGCCCGGCCCCCACGGGGCCTATATCACGTAGGCGCAACAAATCAGATGCCTCAAGCCGTCGCGTGCGTGCCGACGGGGCGGCGGGTATCGAGATTAAACTGTCACATCCCGCCGGCGCAGCAGACGCTGGACCGGCAAATGCGGCGAGACCGATTACGAGGCCCGCCGCTGCCAAAACGGTATATTCCATGCGCCTACCACGACTTGATAAGCGAAAGACTCGTATAGCGGCCGATTATCGACGCGTTGGCGCTGTCGTAGCTGAGCCCCGGATAGGTGATCGAGGGACTTTTCGCAAACGGCGGTTTGCGGTCGAAGAGATTAGTGGCCGACACAACAATCTTCCACCCGCTGGCCAATGTCCCTCTTGCTGGAATCTGGTAAGCCGCCGTCAGGTCGACCGTTGTCCATGAACCGATGACCCCATTCGGAATGACGCCGGTATCGGTCTCGGCGGAAATATAGTTGGCAATTCCAGAGATGGAGAACCGCCGATAGTCCCAGGTCAGACCGCCGCGCGCCTTAAGCTTCGGCACGTTGAAAATCGTTCCGGACAGGACAAGATTACTCGCCTCCGGTACGGTACGCTGCCGTAACCGGGTCCAGGTGGCATTCGCATAGGCGTCAAGATGCCCCGCAGGCAAATCAAAGCCCTGCCGATACGAAAGATCGACACCACGCACCGTCTGGGAAGTGGCGTTCTGATAATCGTCTCCGATTATGGCAACCACTGTCGCCGGATCGTAACTTCCGCTGGAGAAGTTATCCACTTCGTCAGCCGTTGCCAAAACGGCGGCCTGCTCGGCCTCGGTCGGCGCCCATGACACGAAAGTGCTATATTGCTCAGCACTCAGCGCGACCGTGGTGTCAGATATGGGCTGCACCACCCTATCTTTGTAATCGATGCTGAAATAGGTCGCGGAGAACTTGCTCGACGGTAAAAAGCTTGGCTTGTAATCGATGCCGAACGTGAACGACGTTGAGGTTTCAGGCTTGAGTTTCTCGTTACCGCCATACGTCATAAGCGCCGTACCGCCGCCGGCGTAGCCGACATCGGCCGCGTTCCAGATATACACGGTGCGCGCCTGATACATCTGGAGAAACGAAGGCGCCTTAAATGAGGTGCCCACGCCGCCCGAAGCGTGACATCACTAAACGGCACATAACGCAGGCCCAACCGCGGATTGGCGGTGCTGCCGAAATCGCTATATTTTTCGGCACGGCCTGACAGGCTCAGTTCCAATGCTTCCAGACCGACCCGGCTTTCAGAAGGCGTAACCAGCGGAGCCAGGATTTCGGCATAGCCATAGGAAACGCGCCGGCCGCCAGTGTAATAGGTGCTGCTGCCTGGCAGGTTATTCCGGTATTCCTCCTGCCGGTAGCCACCGCCGAACGCCGCCTTGACGTCGCCGGTCGGCAACTCGAACAGAGTACCGTTTGCTGTCGCCTCAACATATTGAACGTCGTTTTTCCGATGAGTGTAACTTGCAGCGGCGCGCGTCCTGCCGGACCAGGTTTCGTTTCGGCTACCCGATCCGACGCCGGTTAACCGCAAATTCCAGGTCTCAGACAATTTGATATCGGCGGTTAGGGCGGCGCTATAGCTGGGCGTATAGACGGCGCCTATAGTCGTCGCCGCTGTAGCGGTTCGCTTGGTCAGCGTCGGCGCGTTTCTCTCGGCAAACAACCCATCAAACGTCAACTGGAATTTGTCATTGAGTTGCGCCCCTGCGCTCACAAATACCGAGGAACGCTTTTGGGGCCGATATATCCATTCCTCTGGCGGCGCCGCGGCGGTCATGTCGCGGTCGCCGGCGGTAATTTCTCCCTGCCGGGCATATTCGGCCGCGACGAGCGCATACCAGTTCGGCCGCGCAATCCCGGATAGTAGATGGTAGTTTTCCTGCTCGCCACCGCCTTGCGATGTTACGCCGGTTGTCGCTCCCAATTCGGTGCCTGTATAGTTTTTACGGACCATGAAGTTGACGACGCCCGCGACGGCATCGGAACCGTAAATCGCTGATGCGCCATCCGTGACCACTTCCACACGTTGGAGCGCACTGAGCGGAATCGTCGATATGTCCGCCCCCTGAAAGAAGCTGTCTCCTGAGAGGCGATGCCCGTTCAACAGAACGAGCGTGGCATCAGTTCCCAAGCCCCGCAGGTTTATCGAGGACGAATTCGTGATATTCTGGTTGCCGATATTGGAGCTACCGGCGGCGATAACGCCAGGGTTTTGGCCGCCGCTGAAATCTTCGGGTAAGGAACGCATCAGGTCGCCGATCTGGGAATAACCGGACCGGTCGATATCGGTCCGAGTAATCGTATGGACTGGCGATGTCGGATTGCCGCCGCGCAAATGCGTGCCGGTGACGATCACTTCGGTCACGCCATCCGTACCTGATTCAGCCTTAGGCCCCACAGCCACGGGCCGCAAGGTTATGGACTTTTCCGTCCGTGCGGCGATTTCCAGGCCCGAGCCTTCGAGCAGTTTGGAAAGCACTTCTTCCGATGTGAACTTGCCGGAGATGGCCGGCGCCGAGCGGCCCGCGACCACATCGTACGGAAACAGGATTTGTATGCCGGTCTGGCGCGAAAAATCATTCAGCGCCCTGGTGGTATCTTCCGCCGGGATATTGAATTCATAGGTCCGCTCCTGTGCCATCGCCTGAGCGCCGGCACAGGCTGACAGCACCATGACGACGGCCAGCGCCGTGCCGCAGCGACGAAGACGGGAACGAGAAATCGTAAACATGTAGCCACCCCTTTTTCTATGTCACTTGTGTGACGTTGAGGGGGCAGTCGGTCGGAGGACTTTCGACCATCAATGGTGATGATTATTTTGTCAGGATGATGGTTCCCGCGCCACTATCGTTGACCTGGATATCGAAACCATCGTGCAGGGCACGGAGGAACAGTTGCGGGTCGTGGGAGGTAAATCGCCCGCCAAGCCGTATGCCGGCGAGGGACGGATCGGCGATATAGATCTTGCGGGACAGATATCGGTTATATTCCGCTACCGCCATTTCCAGGGTTTGCCCCTGGAAAACCAGTTCGCCCTGCGGCCACCCTGATAGGTAAGCTATGTCCGTGGCACTCAGCGGCCGGACGACTGCCTGATCGGACGCCAGAAGCAATGCCGTATTGGGCTTGATAATATCAGCGCCCGGTGCCGCCCTCGCCTCGCTCGTTTTCTGGAGCCGGATTGTGCCACCCGTCGAAGCCAGGTCCAGCATCGCTCCGCGCAGTCGCGCATTGATCCCGCCGCCCTGAATCGCGGCGGTGTGGCCGGCGGCATGGAATACCAGAGAAGACATTGGGGCGCTGATAGCCACTTCTCCCCGCTTCAACCAGATTTCAGTGATGCGATCATGGACGCGCCACTGGATTTCCGTATCGGTATTGAGTTGCACCCAACCGCCGCCCGGCAAGGCGACGCGCTTTTGCTGGCCAACACCCGTCCTCACCGTCGCCCGCGCCTGGGACACCGCGAAGACACCGGCGCCGACCCCGGCCAGGCCGACGGCCCAAATCCCGCCGAGAAGGAAATTGCGCCGGCCTTGCGGTTTCACCGGCGGCACTTCCGTTTTCAGGTCAGCCTTATGGCGGTCCAGCGTCATCAGCGCACCGGCCACCTGCGCGAACGCGGCGGCGTGCCGGGGATCAGCATCGCGCCAGATCTCGAAGTCCTTGGGGTCCAGCGACCCGGAATCCATCCCCGCCAGCCATTTGGCGGCTTCATCGCGGAGATCGTCCCAGGTCGGCTTGCTGTCCATAAACAAGTCGCCTCCACGACTCCCGTGTTTCATTTCAACGGGGCCAATCATATGTCAGTATTCACGGATCGTCTATTCGGCCTGTTGCGTCGTATCGGTGACATCGACGGCCTGGCGGCCGCGCCGGAGGCTGCCGCGCGTGGCCAACTGGTCGGCCAGCATGGAAACGCCGCGCGCCAGATGCCTTTCGACGGTGGTCACCGTAATGCCCAACCTGAGCGCAATCTCCGCTGGTGGCAATTCTTCGATACGCCGCATAGTGACCACCTGACGGCACCGCTCCGGCAATCCCCGGAGGATTTCCAGCACCACCAGAAGCTCTTCCCGGCCAGAGAGGGCTTCAAAAGCATCCGGTCCATAATCGGCAAAGGCGAGGTCCTCGAAGCTGGGCAGTTGTTGAATGCGGATCACCTTTTGTTTGTCCAGCCAATCCATCGACCGACAATAGACGATACGCAGCACAAAGACTTTGGCGTTTCGCGCTTTTTGCCACCGATCACCTAGAAGCGCCTGCGCATAGGCTTCCTGTACCAGGTCGCGGGCGATCTCGGCATTACCCGTCAGCCGCCGGGCAAACGACTGAAACGCACTCTGATAAGGCAGTACCTCAGTGGCAAACCATCGATCAACGTCCCGAAGCCATGACATCAGATGGCATCCTCACAACGATTTTCGAATAAGCTGAAGACCGGCACTCGGAAATACTTCGCAAGGGAAAATACCCGCGACGCAGAGAAACTTGTTTCTCCGCGCTCACATGCGATATAGATATCGACCGGCAGGTTCAGGAGCTTGGCCACGTCCTCGCAGGTTAAGTTAGCTACTGTCCTTAAATGTGTGACGTTGCTGCCTACGATATTATCCTTGGAATGGCAGTTGGACTTCATATTGGCATCCCGGTTGAATTAAGCCGCAAACCTGCGGATTATGTCCTTAAGTACATGGGAAGTTGCGACCAGATGCGGTGCTATGCGGCATGCTTGTTCGCAAACTTCTCGGATGGAATGTTACTCGGCTGCGTCAAAGCCTTAATTTGACGCAAGAGGACTTGGCCGGGTTGATACAATCTGTAGACCAAGCCTACTTAAGCCGCCTCGAAAACGGCAAAAGGAACCCAAGCGCTGAGCAACTTGCTCTCATAGCTCAGGCCCTCAACGTTACGATTGGCGACTTGTTCTCAACTGAAGATGCCCCGCGGTCATATGCAGACGGACCCGTGATTGTCACCGCACGTCGTCGGAAAACTCACAAACAATAAGTTCCGCTGTCGAACGATAACAGCCACATAAGTATCTACCCAATCGCACTGATTATGTACTTGAGTTCATGGAAATGCAAGTGGAAATCGCATTGGCATTCCGTATGGATGTTGAGGCGATAATTGGCTGGAATCTGCGACGAATTCGTGGGGAGCAAGGGCTTTCCCAAGAGGAACTGGCTTTGCGCATCAACATAATCGATCAAGCGTACATCAGTCGCGTCGAAAGCGGGCGCAAAAATCCTACTGCTGTCATGCTTTACTTGCTTGCTTCGGCTCTATCGGTTGGCGTCGGTGAGTTCTTCAGCTTAGACAGCATACCTAAAAAGCTGACATCGGGGCCGGTTATCATCCGCAGTTCCCGATCAAAGAAAACGGATTCCTAACCTCACGACGCTCGCGAATGCTATAAATATCTGAATTTTAAATATGCGGCCACGAACAGCGCTTGCATAACAATTCGAGTCATCTTCTTGGGACACGGCAGGAATTCTTTCATTAGCCAAGTGATTGTCCGAGGGGGATTGGTGCAAAGAAATTGTGAAGTGAAACAGAAGCTTATGGGTGTCTGGTGCAAACGGAAAAAACTTGCACTACGCTGAAAACTCTGAAAACCGATGTGCAGACAAAGACTTATGGCACCCGCGCCGAAGGGGAGGGTGCCATTGCCTTTATCTTGCCTTACTGATCGGGCGTGTAAGCGTTACACGCGCTCTCTGACCTCGCGGTCGGGGCAGGCAAGATGGCGGATTTGTCAGCTCTGCGGCTCTGTCGATGGGACGCTCTCGTGCCCGCGAACTCGTGGAACAGATTGATGTCTGGCTTTGAAATGGGCCCCCAACGGTTAGGCGTGTTTGGCAATCCGCATGGCCGACAGTTAGCTGTGCGGATGCGCAGGACTGACCAGATATTGGAGTCTGTCCATTGCCGCTTTTTTTACGCTGCGATGGATATGCGAGGGAAAATCGTTAGGTAGCTCACCTTCAACCTTATCGAATGCCTGCTGGAAGTGATCTTCGATTTCTTGAAAAACGACATTAGTCAGTGTCGGACCAAGACCGGCTTCCCGAGCAGTTTCTACAAAATGTCGTCTGCGTATTCCGAGTATATCGTAATGGCGGCTATCACCGACAGACATGGCAAGCTTGAAGTGCTTATGAGGTATCTGCTTGTCATCGAAACTCAACTGAGCTGTCAGAATGTCATAAAACGGCGTCAGGGAATATCGTGCGCCAGGTTTCAGAAAAATGCTGAAATTTTTAGCGTGTCCGTCGGTGGCGCCGATCATCCAGAAAAGGATCTGGGATTTGAAAAACGCCTGTTGATCGACCTGCGGATTATCACCGTCACGAAGCAGTCTGATGATGTCGGATATCTTTGGGCCGCCATGACTTTGATATTTTTGACCGGGGGGCACAGATAACGCCTGGCAGCAATCCTCTTGCGGCAATCGGATCAGACGACCATCGCGGGTCCAGCGTCGGTCGAACCTTTCCACAACAAGGACTTTCCGCTTTCCAAACATTGCGATTTCAGCCTTGTTTACGGATAATCCGAAAGCTTCCATCAGCTTTAGGCAATAGTACTCGTTCTCGACACTGTTCGACAGGTCGATCGTACCGGTGCTGTTTTCGATCGCTCCGATCTGCGGTTTGAAAATATGCGTTGTCGGTGTTGTTCCCAGAGGCTTTTTCCAACGATTTTCGTGCCACAACAGGGCCGTCTTTTCTTGGGCGCCCGCAATCGATATCCGAAACTCATCTTCTGCGTCGAGGCCAAGGGGGGCGCGCGTAAGATTAGCTAAAATCTTTTCAATATCGTCATCTGAAACAGCTTCGCCGGCTATGGCCTGAGCTTGAGCGACTTCCTGATCCTCTGGCAGGAACTGCAATGCGCCGACACAGTCGCGGCCAATCTTTGACAGAAGACTGTAAGAATCTATTCCCTCTGCGCCCACGCGCTCCGCAATACGTTTGCGAATATTGTCTCGATCCGGAAGCAGATTTTCAAAAACCGCCTGGACGCTAACGCCTTTATAGGTGCGCTCTTCCAAAGGAAGCGACAAAGAAACCGGTAATGCGTAATCCTTCACCAGCCATGTAGGGTCGTAACGAAATGTGGTGGCGCCACTCGATTCTTTGTCCAATTGACCTATGAGTTGGTTGTTCAACAGCACCTTGAGGGGGATGTGCGTCGGGCGGCGTGGCATCAGAATATATCCTCTATATCCGCGCCTTCTCTGGTTCTGGGCGAGATCATGATTTCCAGGTCCAGTGCCGCGAGGATATCCAGTAATGTCACCAACTTGCTGCCTTCCTTTCCAGCCTCCACATCTGAAACTGTTGCTTGGCGGAGTCCGGCCAAGCCTGCAAGTTCGCCTTGTGTCATGTTTTTCGATTCACGGTAGCGACGTAGGACTGAACCTATCTGTTTCGGAGATCGTGCAAGTTGTTTCATGGTGTGCTCCTCCACGTCGCTTATACGCTGTTGCGTATAAAATGGCAATATACGTCTGGACGTATAAAATGAATATATACGGTAAGGCGTATAATGTGAAGTGCCCCATATTTCTTTAGTTTGAGTGATCCATAAATGCGATAACTTAAATATTATCGCTAACGTGTTCCGCGATCACATATACATTATCAAATTCGCAATATGCGCTTCGGTATTGACTATGCCGCCATGGAAAGTCGAACACCCAAGGCTTTCGTTATAGCAAGCAAAGTCATGAGCGTAGGATTTCCATTCTCACCAATAGCCTTATAAAGTGCGGCCCGGGTTAAACCGGTTGCATTTGCCATGTATTGAACGCCCTTGGCGCGCACGACGTCGTTGAGCGCTGCGCGGATCAGTTCCATATCGCCTTCTTCAAAGGCTGCTTTCAGATATGCCGCAATGGTGGCTTCGCTGTTGAGATAATCGACTGCGTCGAACTTTTGGGCAGCTTTTTTCATTCGTAAATCTCCGAAAGCATTTTAGCTCTCAATTATCCGCCTATTACCCTTCTTCATTCCGCCGCTCAAATCACCAATGTCAACTATAGTTTTCATTCGTCGCGTCAAGAACCCTCCGCGCGCGCCCTCAATTCGTGTCCTTGGACGTCGCCAGCGGGCCGACGAGATAGTCCTGGTCTGCAACCTCCATCCACTTGACCATCTTGCCACCTTGGGCTTCCTGGATGGCGATGTGCGTCATGGCAGTCGTCGGGGGGGGGCGCCGTGCCAATGACGATGGCCTGGCGGACACTACACAACATCGCCCGCTCGGATTTCGACGATGGGTTTCGCCTTCGCATTGCATCCAACCGACGCTGGACGTCACAACCAGCGTCTGGCCGAGCGGATGCGTATCCACGCCATGCCGCGCAGGCGGCGCCGTGTTGAGCGGATCGATCCGCACCGATCCGGTGAACCATTCGGGCGGACCCTTTTGCGAAACCTGGGTTCCGTTGCGATAGAGTTTCATTTGCTCCGTCTCCTTTGCTGGCGGTTGCACAATCGCCGACCCGATGAGAAGCGCCAGCGAGAGGAGGATCGCACCGAACTTAGGTACGCCTTGCGCGCCTCAGGCCATGCGATCCTCCTAAGCGAGATGTTGGGTGTTCTCAGCGCGCGGGCGCCGGAAACACGACAGTCACGCTTTGCTGATCGGCCGCCATCGGGTAGGCGCCGCACGCAGCCAGGGCCTGAAGCGCCTGAGCTTCCGATTGCAGGCTTTGGTTGGTGATTGCCGCTTCCGGATCGCGTTCTATGAGGGGCGGCGCGGCCAGACCGCCGTCGCTGGCAAAGCTGATAGTCAGGGTGGCGCTGCGTGTGTCTTTGTCAGCAATCCGGTTCCAGCATGGCGCGATCGCGTTCCAAAGGTCGGCGTTAGCCTGGCCGTTCTGTCCGTGTGCGCCGGCGGAGGCGTCTGCCGCGTTGTCGGAGGACGCCTGGCTGTCTGACCAAATGGCCTTTGTCGCGGTCCGCTTCGTCGCCTCTTCCACAGGCTTAGGCTCATCGACGGCTTCTGCTTCCGCAATCGCATCGCTAGTCGATTCGGTGGCGACGGGTTCACTGGCCAGGATGGATTTCTCTGCCGTCGCGGATTGCGCTTCTGCAGCCTCGGGTGGGATCAGTTCCGACGCTTCAACCAGGGTGACAGCCGTACCCGCGCCATCGACGCTGCCGACGCCGGTGGTGCCGACGCTCATTAGTCCGGTATCAGACGGCAAAAGAAAAAGTATTAAAACGACGTGAAGCAGAAGGGAGCCTGCGATGGCGACGGCGAAGCGCCTCTGCTCTGGGGATGTGCGCCAGACCGAATTAATTTGAGCGCAAAAACGATTGAGGCTTCCGACGCTAAGCAACCCGGATATGCGGCCTCCGGCCACATTCAGTTGCTGAAAAGCCGACTGCCAGCGCTGTAAAACAGGATTGGCACCGCGTAGGCCGTCATCCATCAATTTTCACTTGCAGACGATGATTGCGCTGCCTGGGCTTCTTCCGTGGTCGGTGCCGTGTAGGATTCAATGGAAACGGCGTCCTCCGTCGCCGGGGCTATGGCAAGTTCAGCGGCATTGACCACCATGGCATTCATAGCCATCGAACTCGGCGGCGCACAGGTGCCTGTCGCCTGCCGCTTTACTTGGGTACGATTGCCGGCCGCATCATATTGGTAACAAATCTGTTTACTATCGGGATAGGTAACCTTCACCACCCGACCAAGTGCATCGTACTGATACGTCGTATTCCCTGCGCACGTTGATCCGCCATAAACACCAACACCAAAGACGCCGAGAGAGACCGCAACCTTTACGATTGCCGCCCACTTCGCACGACCAGAAAAGACGATGCCACCCATTCCATCACCCATATGCTTCGATATTTTAAACTCCAATAATTGACCCAGATATAAACCAGGGCAAGATAATTATTTTATTTAGAAAATATTCATCCGAGCAATAGTTTATGGCACCACCACAACGGTAATCGCGCTATACGATAATTTTGTAATTGCAATTTTCGTATTGCCATGTTTCGCTCAGGCTAAATTGGGGAGCGAAATGGCCGGGGCATTTAACGATCACCTAAAAGTTCTATTGCTTGTGAGCGGTTGTCTTTGTGCCGCATATCCAGAACACGCGCGATCCCAAAATGCGGTCCCACAGCCCCCCGCAGCCAAACAGGTCGATAGCAATGGGGTGAACGTCGTAGGCGGATCGTTCGCCGGCAATTTTCTACCGGCTTTGAGTACCGCCGGGATAACTTGGCGCCCGACCGGATTTGTGCGTCAGGATAATCTCACCGCTATTATGGGCGACGGCTATACATATAATGATACGACCGTTCAGTTCACGACCATTGGCGGCGTAGAGATGCCGATGTACGGGCAACAGGGAAGTGCTAGCTGCGCTATACCTACCCCAGATACCGGAATATGCACATTTATAACAGGTGATGGAACCCAGGTAATTTACGACAGAAGCAAGAAATCCAATATGGGCATCGTTGCAGGAGCGATGGCAACCAAGGTCATCAAACCAGATGGCGAAGTCCTTACCTATACCTATCAGCCTTGGGGGCCATACCCTTGGTCGACGGGAATAATGCTCTACAGCCAATTACTGACTTCGGTTTCAAGCTCTTTGGGTTGGATGGTCAAATTTTACGGCGTCACAGTTACCGGCTGGCAAAAGGTTTATATCGTTAATACCTCTGTCGATTATTGCGACCCTGCATCACTGACCGACTGTACCTTAACTCAGTCGTTTCCGTGGCAGTATATGAACCTAAGCGGCGCCACATTTACCGATGCGTATGGATATGTTTGTGCCGGATCATATTACGATAGCTGGACTGGCCCCGCCAGCCACTCCACCGCTCTATCAGCCGCCGGATGCCCCGGCAGCCCACACGCCGAGCTAGACTCAAATATTGGATATAAAGTCAAAGCGGCGATGGTTGGATCAGTCGGAACACCATATAGATGGACCTATACGTATCCCAATACCTCGATAGGTGAGGTTGACGATCGCACAACAGTAACCGATCCATATGGAAAAACGAAAATCTATATCCGCGATCCTTGGTGGGCGGATGTTCATCGAATATACTCCGTTACAGACGAGTTGAATCGCACAACTACCTATGTGTACGTGGATAAAGCGAAGCCGCCGACGCGCGTAATTTTACCCGATGCCACATATTCTGGTACGACGCTGACTGGGGGCTACACAGACTATACCTACGATGACCGCAACAACCTGACGAGCATTTCCGTCGTCCCCCGAGGCGGCGGCGCCCCGCTTGTTACGACAATTAAATACCCAACGAGCTGCGCCACACTGAGCGAGCACAAATATTGCAACAAGCCGACTTGGATCAAGGACGCAAAAGGCAAGCAGACCGATTTTACCTATGACACCACGGGCGCCCACGGCGGAGTTCTAACTGAAACCGGGCCCGCTGATATTAATGGCGTTCGCCCACAAAAGCGTTACGCGTATACCGCGCTCTATCCCAAGACAAAGAACGCCGCTGGTACTCTTGTTTCCAGTTCGACACCCGTTTGGCGCCTGACCAGCGTTTCAACCTGTGCCGTTGCGACCTCGGCAAATCCGGCTTCCTGCGTAGGAACGGCAAATGAGACAGTTGTGACCTACGCCTACGCTAATAATAATCTTTTGAAATCGTCTGAAACGACATCTGCTGGCGATGGTTCCGTTTCAGTAACTACGTCCTACGGTTATGATGCCAATGGCCGGCAAATTTGGGTGAATGGCCCGAGAACCGACGTAGATGATATTTCATACACGACCTACGATCTTCTCGGGCGGCCGATATTTGAGATTAGCCCCGACCCCGACGGGACTGGACCGTTGAAGCGCTCCGTCACGAAGCACAACTACAATAGCCGGGGACAAGACTATCTGACGCAGATTGGTTATGGCAGCACTACAAATGGCTCGGACTTCGTGGTCACGAGCTTTACTCGCAGATCTTACGATTCAGTCACCACTCAACTGATCAAGACTGAGGTAGGTATGCCATGAAGCGATTCTCAACGCGCTCCTTCATGGCCAACGGGCTGCTGGTATTAATCTCATCCAGTGGGCTTGCCCTTTTTTGCATTTCCGCCTCGGCCGAAACGATCGTCAGCGTTACGCAAATTCGCTATGATAATAACCTGCGTCCCATTTGCAGCGTTGTTCGCATGGACCCGGCGGCTTTCACATCGCTGCCGAGCGATGCCTGTGCGCCGGCGGCGGCGGTCGGCTCCAACGGCCCCGACCGTGTAACAAAAACGACCTATGACGCGGCCGGCCAGGTTACGGCCATTCAGCAGGCCTACGCCACCAGCGACGTTCGGCTCTATGCGCGGTACACGTACACGCCGAACGGCTGGAAGGCATCCGAAACGGACGCCAATGGAAACCGCACGAGCTTTTCCTACGATGGATATGGTCGCCTAGCGGTCGTTTTCTATCCGAATACGGCCGTCGGTTCGCCGTCTTCCAATCCTAGCGATTATGACCAGTTCACGTATGACGCCAATGGTAATAGAGCCAGTTGGCGTCGGCGAAATGGCCAAACCATTACCTACACCTACGACAGCCTAAATCGCGAGGTCATCGCCGATGTACCGGCCCATCCAAGCGGCGCCTATAATGCTACGGAAAAGGATATCTATACGACCTACGACCTTATGGGTCGCATAAAAAAGAAGGCGTTTGCCTCTTACACGGGCACGGGTGTTTCCTACACTTACAATGCCTTCGGCTGGATCGCCACCACTACGGACGTAAATAACCGCACGATTTCCTATTTGTACAATGCTGCCGGTGCGCGGGTGCAAATGACCGACGCCAGCGGATACGTGATTAATTACGACCTGGACAATCTGAGTCGCGTAAAACGGGCATTTCTAAACGGACTGACCAATGTCCTGTACGGCTATACCTATAACAACCTCGGTCAACGCACCCTACTTAGCCGGGGCGCGTCCGGAACTGGCGGGACGACGACATACGCCTATGACAACCTGGGACGGCTACAAGGATTAGCCAACGACCAGGCAACTGCGGGCTACGACATCACCTGGGGTAAGGTGGGCACCGTTGGCGCTGTCGCCTACAACCCGGCTAACCAGATCACAACCTGGGCCTCAAACAGCACGACCTTCGATTATGTCGAAACGGCAACGGCTGCCGAGAATCGCACCTTTGATGGCCTTAACCGCGACGCCGCTGTTGCCGCGGTCAGCGGCGGCTACGATGCCAACGGCAACCTCACCAAGGATGCACCGCGCAGCTTCATCTACGACATCTACAACCGCCTGCTGACGGTATCCGGCGGCGCCAGCAATATCTCCCTTGTCTATGACCCTGAAGGCAGGCTGGTAAAAACAACGACCGCAGCCAGTTCCAAGGATTATGTGTACGACGGTACAAACCTGATCGCCGAATATGTCACCGGCGCCACAACGCCGGCCTCGCGTTACATTTTCGGCTCGGGCACCGATGATCCGATCGTGTGGCTGAAGGGCGCGGATGATAGCGACCGCCGCTATTATTACAGCAATTACCAAGGCAGCATCATCGGCTATACCGGATCGGTCGGCCAGTTCGTGACCGCCAGCCTCGCCAAATATGGTGCCTATGGCGAGCCTCGCAACAGCGCCAATGCGGAAACCTGGTCTGGCACACGTTTCGGCTACACCGGGCAAGTGATGCTGCCCGAGGCGTATCTCTATTATTACAAGGCGCGTGTCTACGATCCCAAGTTCGGACGGTTCCTCCAGACTGACCCCGTAGGCAGCAAGGACGACCTTGATCTGTATGCGTATGTGAAAGGCGACCCTATAAACAACACCGACCCGACCGGCATGGTATTATGGCCATGGGAAAAGAGGGTAACCGTTGTCGGTGGGACACCTGAACAAAGAAAGCACTATAATGAGGTCGTTGAGACAGTTCTTAGTACGTCACGCGGAAAGGAATTGGCGCACGAAATTGATGGTGCGTGGTGGCAACATGGCAACCCCCAAACGATAAATCTAAAACCCGGTATTCAGTATGATACGGGTGCGGTTTTCTCGCGGCTCTCAGACGGCAAGCTACGATCAGACAATAATATCAATGTTGACCCCAATTTCCATCCTCCCATTCAGACGTCTGATGGCATTGTAACGCCTAGCGACGAACGAATTATCGGACATGAATTGGGACACAGCGTTACCGGAGTTACGGATTCGGGGCCAGACCAAATGAACAATGTTAAGAAAAATGAAAATCCGATTGTAACTGAATTGGGAATGTCGCCGCGTACTCAATACCAACTTCCGGCGGATCCACCAGAGAATGCTAGGAAGGAACATGTGAGATGAAACTGGCCGTTTTCGCGATTGCACTTCTGTTGGTTAGTTGTAGCGACAACGCGCCCGCCACACCGAGCAACACATCACCGACTGAAAGCAAATTTGCTCACCCTGAGAAGGATGCAGAAGCAGCCCTAGCTAAACGAGATTTTTCTCTTCTAGGCGTCAACCGTTTCACGGTGTTAATTCCGGGAGTTGATGCTCCCTATGAAAATCTTCGCAAAAAATTCAAAATCAAAGTCATTGAAGGTACGTCTGACATTATCATAAAGAACGACGTTAACGGATACGATGCTCAGGCAGAGAAATACGCCGAGAAATACAATAAGCGCATGCTCGACGGGCTTGGTTGCGATCCGCATCACCCGAATGAAAAATGCAGCAATTATCCCTAGTTTATGATGGTTGGTCGTCTGTGAAGATTCCCGCTCCCCGCTCCACACCAGTCCCCAAGGATAGGTGCAGGTGGGTGTAGCAATGTTTATAACGACACTATATCTAATTGCATGTTCGCTTTTGGCCTATCTTGATGGGACAGGACAGCTACCGCCTGTCCTATTTATATGCCAGTATTTTTTTGCAGTCATGTCGCTGGTCTATTTCGTGATTGGCCGAAAGAAACTGGGCGAAGTTCTCGTTCCTTTTCTTTTAGTTTTGACAGTGAGTTTTGGAATCGAATACCTAGGATTGGTGTCCAGAAAATTGGAGACGCTTGGAGAGTTTCATTCGGAAGCTTTTGCCGTTTACTTTTTCATGACGTTCGTGCCGTCGATCATTGTTTATTTTGTCGCTTTTGGTATCGGGGCAGTCATTCGGCGTTAATGAGGATGTCGGCATTGAACCAATCGAGAAACCGTTTCATCTCGCCATCAAGCCGTTCGGCTGAGGGCGCTTCTAATGCCCACGCTCCCGACCGATAGGGCCGGATACAACCTGCATCGGTCCAGCGCCCATATCGCGCCGTGTGCCGACAATGATTTTGTGCATCCCGCTGCGACCTGTTGGGAACAATGCGGCGTGCCAACCGAAAAGACGCTCAGCGGTCAAGGGGCTGTCGTAACGCTGAGTGGCGTCGAGCATCATTTCCACGACACCTTCCACATCCCGGTCGGCAGGCGTCAGCGCGCCGATATCCATGCCGAGGCGGCGGGCAATGGAGGAGCGTACCTGCGCCTTATCCAGCACCTCCCCTTCGATTTCGCTGGATTTCAGAACATCTTCGGTCAGGGTGCGTAAAACTGCTTCTTCACGCAATGCGAACCCTAGGGCGTAGTGAGGAATTAACTATCTGAGCCATATAGCGATAGCGGCGAGTTTGACGAAGCCCATGAAGTTGCAGATCAGCTTGTCATATCGTGTTGCGACGCGTCGGAAGTGTTTGAGCT
>Ga0153956_1001168_pt1 | contig 24527 bp, 19 predicted proteins | sample TSFL040MetaG_FD_104704 | JGI IMG/M metagenome (GOLD analysis project Ga0153956, IMG submission 104704) | Attine ant fungus gardens microbial communities from Florida, USA - TSFL040 MetaG | ecosystem: Host-associated > Fungi > Mycelium > Unclassified | place: USA: Florida, Wekiwa Springs... | reverse complement strand
GGCGGCGACGGCGGTGCGGGTGGCAATAGTGCCGCTAACCCAAATAACACCGCCCTTTTCACGGCCGGTGGAACCGCGGGCAACGGCGGCGACGGTGGTACGGGCGCCGGTGCGGCCAATGGCGGCAATGGCGGTGTCGGCGGCACCGGCGGTACGGGCACCACCAACAGCACCCCGGGCACGGGCGGCAATGGTGGCGCGGCAACCGGCACCGGTAACGGCGGCAATGGTGGCCACGGCGGCCAAGGGGCCGCTGGCGCCCAGGGGGCTAACGGCAGTGTCTCGGCCACCGCACCCGGTGGCGACGGCGGCGTGGGTGGTAATGGTGCCGCCGGCGGGCAGGGCGGCGCCGGCGGCACCGCGGTCACGGGTAGCGGCGGTCAGGGCGGCCAGGGCGGCCAGGGCGGCCAGGGCGGCACTGGCGGCCAGGGTGGTGTAGGAGCCTTCGGTGTCACCGGCGCGGACGGCAATGGCACGGACGGCCTGGCCGGCGGCAACGGAGGCGTTGGCGGCACGGGCGGGGCCGGCGGTACCGGCGGGGCTGGCGGCGTTAGTGCCAGCGGCATCAACGGTGCCAGCGGCATTGACGGCAACGGCGGCACGGGCGGTACCGGCGGGGTGGGCGGTGCGGGCGGCGCCGGTGGGGCCGGTGCTTCGTCGCCGTTTGCGGCGGGTGGCAGCGGCGGCAACGGTGGCGCCGCCGGTGACGGCGGTCAAGGCGGGGCCGGTGGCACCTCAGGCACCGGCACCGGCGGGGCCGGCGGGACCGGCGGAGGGGGTGGATATAGCGGTTATGGCGGTGACGGCGGCGACGGTGGCACCAATGGTGCCGGCGACGGCCTGAACGGCGGCAATGGCGGCAACGGTAGCAATGGTGGTAACGGTGGCAACGGTGGTGTCGGTGGTCACAGCGCCAGCGGCGCCGACGGCAGCTATGGGGCCGGCGGCGACGGCGGCTACGCGAGCTTCTCGACTGGCTCCAGCGGGGCTGGCGGTAACGGCATCGGAGCTGGGCACACCGGCGGCAATGGCGGCAACGCGGGTAATGGCGGTAACGGCGGTAACGGCGGTAACGGTTCGACCGGCGGCAAGGGTGGCAACCCTGACAGCTTCAATATCGGGGTAGTGGGCTCGGGTGGCAATGGCATTGACGGCGCCGCCGGCGGCAACGGCGGCAATGGCCCCGCCGCCGGCAGTAATGGTGGTAACGGTGGCAACGGTTCCGTCACACCCGGCAGCGGCGCCGGCGGCGGCAGTTCAATCGGCGGCGGTGCCGCTGGGACAGGGACACCGCCCGGTCAGGCCGGTCAGGCCGGTGCTGCTGGCCAAGCTGGCCAACCCGGCCAACTCGTCCCCTGACGCCGAACACCGCCGTGTCGAGCGGGGTCGTCGGGTTCGCCACGGACCCGACGACCCCGGCTGTAGCGGCTGCGGGTTGAAGGGGAGGCGAGATGGACGTCGCGCCTACGGCGGACACTCTGGTGGAGTTGCTGCGTCAGCAGGCTGCGCGGTTGGGGGAGAAGCTGGCGTTCAGCTTCTCTTATTACGGCGATGGTCGCGACGGTGAGCAGGTGTCGTTTCGGGAGTTGGCTGTTCGGGCGCGGGGGATCGGTGCGGCGTTGCAGGGGTTGGGTGCTGCCGGTGAGAGGGTCTTGGTGGTGTGCGGTCCCGGATTGCACGGTATCGCAGGGATTCTGGGGTGTTGGTATGCCGGCGCGGTGGCGGTGCCGGTGCCCGAGCAGGTGGGGCCGCGGCTGGCGTCAGTGATCGCCGATGTTAGACCAGGTTTCGTGGTGGCGCCCCCGCAGCTGCCGCAGAGCATTCGCTCGGCAGTCGACATTCTCGCCGGGCCGGCCGGCGCGCACCCCGTTCTGTGGTGTGGCACCGACCAAGGCGACGCCGATGCCTGGGTGGCACCGGGCATCGACGCCGACAGTAGTGCGCTGATCGTGTATTCGGCAGGATCATCGCAGTACCCGAAAGGCGTAGTGCTGACCCACGAGAACGTGATGACCAACCTGGAAGTGATCGGGTCGGCGGGCCTGGGGGGCCAGGGGGATGTGGTGGTGTCGTGGTTGCCGATACACCACGAACGCGGCCTGATCGGTGTGGTGGTGGCGGGGATATACCTCGGCGCCACAACCGTGTTGATGTCGCCGTCGGCGTTTGTTGCCCGGCCGTTGTGCTGGTTGGAGGCGATCTCGCGGTGGCGGGGCACCGTGTCTGCGGCTCCAGGTTTCGCCTACCGGATGTGTGTGCAGCGCAGCACGCCGGCCGAACGTGCCGGTGTGGATTTGGCGAGTCTGTCCACCGCGGTCATCAACGGGGCCGAGCCGGTGCAGGCGGCCACGATGCGTGCCTTCGCCGAGGCATTCGCGGCGTCGGGTTTCCGGGCTGAAGCATTCACGCCGGTGTACGGGCTGGTCGAGGCCACCGGGTTGGTCTCCGGCGGCACGGGACTCCGAGTCCCCGTGGTGCGCCATGTGGATCGGGTTGGGCTGCGTTCGGGGTGGGCTCTGGACACTGACCCGGATGATTCTGATGCGGTCGCGGTGGTGGGGTGTGGGCGCCCCCGCCAACACGTGGTGATCGTCGACCCCGACAGCCGGCTGGAATGCGGACCGGATGAAGTCGGCGAAATCTGGATCGGCGGACCCGGTGTCGCGCGCGGCTATTGGGACGCGCCCACCCAGAGCGATCAGATCTTCGAGGCGTTCCTGGCCGAGGGCGGTGGTGGTCCGTTCTTGCACACGGGGGACCGGGGATTCCTGCGGGCCGGGGAATTGTTCATCACCGGGCAATGCCCGGACCTCGTTGTCCTGGGTGGGGTGCACTACCACCCGAACGAGCTTGAAGCGACCGTGCAGGACTGCCACGCGGTTCTGCTGTCGGGCCGGGGTGTGGTATTCGCCGATGAATCTGAGCAGTTGGTGGTGGTGAATGAGGTTAGCTGCCCAGTCGGTGCGGCTGAGTTGGCTATGCTGGTAGAGATCATCCAGTCCGCATTGGGTGAATACCATGGCATCCAAGCGGATTCGATCGTGTTGGTAGAGACGAAACGGCTCCCCACCGCCCCTGGCGGCCAGATCTGGCGCGGCGCCTGCCGTTGGCAGTATCTCGACGGCGACCTCGACACCCTCGCGCAGTGGCACACACCCGGCCCGGCCGAGCGACCGCGCGGTGCCAATGTCGTGGCGCTCACCGAAACCGTGATGGCACACCGGAAGCGGGCATGCCACTCATGACTCGTGGAAGGCGGATGAGGTAATGCCCGGTTTCCTCCCCCGTCGAACCGCCCGCGGAGCACCGGAATTGGATCGCGCAGAACACAAGTCGTGGCAAAACTATCTGGCGACGGTCTTGCGGATGACCGTGCTCCTCAATCGGCAACTGACCGATACGCACCGGCTGTCGCTGGCCGATGTGCAGCTGCTCGATTTGCTCGACCATGCTCGGGACGGCGGCATGCAGATGGGTGATTTGGCCGATGCGTCGGCGACACCGTCCAGCTGGCTCACCCGGCACATCAAGCGGCTCGAAGATCGAGGGTTGGTGGGGCGGGAAGTCAGCCCGCACGACCGCCGCTGCGTCCTGGTCACCCTCACAGGACTGGGGCGAACGGTCGTGGAACAAGCCATGATCACCTACGCCAACTCCGTCCGCACTCACTTCCTGGGACCGCTGACCCGCCCACAGATCGCAGCCATGGCAACCACCTGCCGCCAGATCCGCGAGGCCATGCTCACGGCCTGAAACTCAGAACCAGGCGCTCCGGAACTGGGTGTGGCTCAGGGGCTGGCGGGCGTACTGATTTTCGGCCCTTGATCGGTGTGTGCCGTCAGGTCACCGTCAAACTGTCGATCCTGGTGTGCAGCATTTGCGCAAGGCGCTCGGTTTGCCGGTCGTCAAAGCCTATCTCGCCACATTTATCCGGCCATGCAGTGGCGACGTCGATCATGGCATCGATCATGTTTTTCGTAGCCCGCTCGCGTATTCCAAGTCGTTCGCCCGCCTCGATGAAGTTGGTGCGCGTGAGGCGGTTCGCTCGTCCGTACAAGTTGAGCGCCATGGGGTCGTTCCACCCGGCGTACGGCTGCGTGCAGAGCAGATCGTAGGCGGGGGTCGGCTGCCACAATCCATCTGGGTTATAGATCGACAGGTTCTTTCCGTGCAGATCCCCGTTCCCGATCAGCCAGCTGAAGACAACAACTTTCAGCATCTCGACTAGTGCTATCACTCGCGACCCCCCTCCGCGTCCGCAGGCATCGGCGAGTTTGGTCAACGCGGTCTCCGTCTTGATGCGGTACTTCGACGCCGGATACAGGTCGGCCACTTGGCACGCATCTTCTTGCGGAATCCGTTTTGTTCCAACGCGGTCAAACCGATTTACCAATAGGGCGCTGCGCCCCTGCGCATCGTGTAGCAACGTTGTCTGAGCGGCTCGCAGTCCGCATGCCGATGCCATCCGCATGAAGAAGTGCTCGTTTTCGACGAGGAGCGGGAAGCCGGCGGGGTTCAGCTTGAGTAGTGCGGGGCCTGCACGAGTCTGAGTCGGAGTCGACATCATGCTGGCACTGACTTTGGGTTGAACTCCTGCCAAACCGACTGGGTCGGCTTCGACAGAACCTGTCAGCTTCGCAAAGACTGCATGAAAGTCGTTGTCTCGCTTTGGTTCGAATAATGGCAGCGGCAGGAGGGGAGCTGCGCCGGCGGGGAACACTCGAATGTCGCCGATAGTGTCGGCGCCGATCGCGAGCAGCAAGGTCAGATGGTCATCCGCCGATGTCTTTGTTGATGAGGTGACGACGCCGAGTCGAACACCTTCTGGCAAGAGTCCGGCGAAAAACGGTGGAACGGCCGCTGCCGCGGTGATTACCGGATACTCGCCAGACCGTAGTAATGACCAGGAAACCGATCGATCTCGTACACGGCCTTCGCCAGGTTCGTCCGCTACATAATCGAAGCTGACGGCATCTCCGCGTTCGCGGGTCAGGTGGGCGGCGAGCACCTCGCCGATGTATACGTCGGCTTTGGTGACCTCGCGAAGGTCGAGGCCGATTCGGTCGGTCATTCCGGCGCCGAACTCACATCGAGGCGCAGGCCGAGGACGTTGGCGATCTCGAGGACCGAACCGATCTTGGTTGCACCGGTCCCCGCTTCTAAGGTTTGGACGCTGTAGCGCGACACCCCGGCCAGATCGGCCAGCGTCTCCTGGGTGAGCTGCAGTGCCAATCTTCGCTCGATGAAGGCTTGGCTTATGCCTGTTAATTCAGGCATAAGGTCCTCGCGCTGCGGATTCGTCCGCCTTGGGCGTGCCACGACCCTCCTTATGCTTGATAAATCATGCATAAGACAGCATGGCTCTCCAGTGAGGCGCCGTCAAGCTGTTATGCCTGATTTTTCACGCATAAGGACGCCTATTCGTCCCTTCCAGGCCTGGCTAGCGTGTCGGGTAGCCATCCTCACGGCCTGAAACTCAGAACCAGGCGCTCCAGAACTGGGTCAGCCCCAGCCCCCACGACACCAGCAGGCGCGGCACATCGAACAGGTCGAAGAACCACAACACCAGCGAGAAGAACTTGTGGTTCAGCATCGGTGACGCCAGCAGCAGCATCAGCAGCACCAGCAGGCCCCACTGCTGGAATGGCGCCACGGCGCGGCGGGTCGCCGGGCTCAGGTGCGGCTCCAGCGCACCGTAGCCGTCGAGCCCCGGTATCGGCAGCAGGTTCAGCACCACCGCGGTCAACTCCAGGAAGCCCAGGAACGCCACCCCGGACCAGAACACCGGATGGGCGGGGTCGTAGGAGGTCCGCGCGGCGCCCAGCAGCAGTACCGCCAGCACCAGGTTGGCGGCCGGACCCGCCAGGCTGACCAGGGTGCGCTGTCGCGGCGTCATGAACGACGTCTGCACATAGACCGCCCCGCCCGGCAACCCGATGCCGCCCAGCACGATGAACAGCATCGGCAGCACCAGCGACAGCCCCGGGTGGGTGTAGCGCAGCGGGTTGAGGGTCAGATAGCCGCGCATCTCGGCGCCGTGATCACCGAACCGCCAGGCCGTGTAGGCGTGGCCGAACTCGTGCAGGCACAGCGAGACCAGCCAGCCGGCGATGACGAACACGAACACGCCGGCGTAGGCGAGCGGCCGGATCTCTTCGCCTGCCTGCCACGCCAGCGCACCGCCCGCAGCGGTCACGGCCACCAAGGCGAGGAAGACCGGGCTGGGCCGTACCGCCTGGCCGCGTAGGGGATGCACGTTCACCGCACGAACCTATCGACTGTGCTGACGGTCCGCTTCCTCAGCGGTCCTCCGGCCCGCATCGTCATCGGACGAGCAGCCAGTCCTCGATGTGCCGATAAAAGGTGGACCGCTTCGCCGTTCGGCTGCTGAAGATGCCGTCGCGCACCACCAGTGCGCCGGTGGTGCCCAGCTGGGCCGCGCGGCCCGCCACCCAGCGTCGTACCCGGCCGCGCCGGCCCGGGACACCGGCGCGCACGCCCGGCGCGGTCCCCATCGGCTCGATCAGCACCTCGACCACATCGCCGTCGAACAGGGCGGCGTCGTCGACGATTCCCTCACCGCGCAGCACCGCGGCACCGTCAACCGGCAGCCAACGTCCGATACCCACCAGGGCGGTGCCGGCGTCGTCGCGGACCAGCGGCACCGAATGGGCGGCGCCCCACCGTGCCCGTCGCGCCGCCCGCCATCCGGCCGGCAGCCGGTAGGCCGCGGTGGCCGGCGTGCGGCGTTGCGGCGCGTAACCGATCTCGACATCGAGCCGGTCGGTGCGCAGCAGCCGGGTCACCAGTCGCGCCAGGTCAGCGTCGCCGCCTACCACCACCAACCGGCGGTAGCGAGCGATAGCGGCGTCCAAGGCATCGGTGCCCCCCGCATCCTCGCCGACCTGCACTGCTGCCAGTCCTCGCAAGGGGCGAGGCAGCGGCCGTCCGGCAAACAGCAAGACGGCGGTTTCGGGCGGCATTTTCAGGCTCCCCGTGCCGTTAGTGGCGTTCAACACGCTCCTTGTGAATCTCTTCAGATAAGCTCAGTCACCGGCTGGACCACAGTAAGCCAAGACAGTTAGCGAGAATTCCATGCCGGCAATCGTCGTCATCGGCGCCCAGTGGGGCGACGAGGGCAAAGGTAAAGCGACCGACCTACTCGGCGAACGAGTTCAGTGGGTGGTGCGCTACCAGGGTGGCAACAACGCCGGCCACACGGTGGTTCTGCCCACCGGGGAGAACTTCGCACTGCACCTGATCCCGTCCGGGGTGCTATCGCCGCACGTCACCAACGTCATCGGCAACGGTGTGGTGGTCGATCCGGGGGTGCTGCTCGAGGAGCTGGCGGGCCTGGAACGCCGTGACGTGGACACCTCGCGGCTGCTGATCTCCGCCGATGCGCACCTGTTGATGCCCTATCACGTGGCCATCGACAAGGTGACCGAGCGCTACATGGGCAGCAAGAAGATCGGCACCACCGGCCGCGGCATCGGGCCCTGCTACCAGGACAAGATCGCCCGGATCGGGATCCGGGTCGCCGATGTGCTCGACCACGAATCACTGGCCCAGAAGATCGAGGCCGCCCTGGATTTCAAGAACCAGGTGCTGGTCAAGATCTACAACCGCAAGGCGCTGGAGCCCCAGCAGGTTCTCGAAGATCTGCTGGAGCAGGCCGAGGGTTTCAAGCACCGCATCGCCGACACGTCGCTGTTGCTGGGCGCCGCGCTGGACCGCGGTGAGAACGTGCTGCTGGAAGGCTCGCAGGGCACCCTGCTCGACGTCGACCACGGTACCTACCCGTACGTGACGTCGAGTAACCCGACCGCGGGCGGCGCGGCCGTGGGTTCCGGTGTCGGCCCGACCCGCATCACCACGGTGCTGGGCATCCTGAAGGCCTACACCACCCGGGTCGGTTCGGGCCCGTTCCCCACCGAACTGTTCGACGCCAACGGCGAATACCTGTCCAAGACCGGCGGCGAGGTCGGGGTGACCACCGGGCGCCAGCGGCGCTGCGGCTGGTTCGACGCGGTGATCGCGCGCTACGCCACCCGGGTCAACGGCATCACCGACTACTTCCTGACCAAGCTCGACGTGCTCTCCAGCCTGGAGACCGTGCCGGTCTGCGTCGGCTACACCGTCGACGGCAAACGCACCGACGAGCTGCCCATGACCCAGGAAGAGTTCGCCCGTGCCGAGCCGGTCTACGAGGAACTGCCGGGCTGGTGGGAGGACATCTCAGGCGCCCGCACCTTCGAGGAGCTGCCCGCCAACGCACGCGACTACGTGTCGCGGCTCGAGGAGATCGCCGGCGCCCAGGTCTCGTGCATCGGGGTCGGTCCCGGACGGGAGCAGACCATTGTGCGACGCGACGTCGTGAGGGCTCAGGCGTGAGTGAGCAGGCGCCGGAGGCAGTCGATCCCGATTACGCCAGCCATGGTGGCTTCCCGGACTATGCGGTCGTCGACCCGAGCCCGGGGTTCGCACGGTTCCTCACCACGATGCGGCGTCTGCAGGACCTGGCGGTGTCGACCGACCCTGACGACGCCACCTGGGATGACGCCGCTGACCGCGTCGAAGCGCTGGTGGGATTGTTGGAGAAGTTCCCGGCGCCGCAGGCGATCGCCCCGGCCGGGCGGGCGCCGTCACTGCCGGGCATGGGCAGCCTGCTGCTGCCGCCGTGGCGGGTCAGCCGGTTCGAGCCCGACGGCGTCTCGATGACGGGATCGTTCAGCCGGTTCCATGTGGGCGGCAACTTCGCGGTGCACGGCGGCGTGCTGCCGCTGCTGTTCGACTGGATGTTCGGGATGGTGGTGCACGCGGCGAACCGTCCGATCAGCCGCACGGCATTCCTGCATGTCGACTATCGCAAGGTCACCCCGATCGACACCCCGCTGCTGGTGCACGCCCGGATCGAGAGGACCGAGGGCCGTAAGGCGTTCATCGGCGCCGAACTCACCGACACCGACGGCACCGTGCTGGCTGAGGCGCAGGGCCTGATGGTGCGGCTGCTGCCGGGGCAGCCCTAGCGGCGCGGCCCGCGCCATTCAGCTCAGTTCCGGCGCGGTCCGCGCAGCGTCATCGACGCGAACAGGGCCAGAAACGACGCGGCCGGCACGATGTTGGCGATGCTGTCGCGCACGCGGATGTGCGCGCCGACCGCCAGGACGAAGTACAACGTCAACGCCGCGGTGGTCAGCCGTGCCAGTCCCGGAAACCGGTGCACCGACAGCAGGCCGACCGCCGAAGCGGCTTTGACGATCGGCAGGACCGGCCGGATCTCTTGCGGGCATCCGACGGTGTCGAGTGCGGTGGTGATGAACGGCGCGGGGATGGCACACAGCACCGCGTCGGCGGCCTGGAAGGCGGCCAGGCCGGTATAGGTCTTCGGTGAGGTCAGCACACTCATGGGATCGACTCTAATTTCTTTCGGCGAGCAGACACAGAATCGCGTCTCCGTGCGAGTTTTTGTGCGATTCTGCGGCTGCTCGGCGGGGAGAACGCCACCTAGTCCAGATTCAGCGTCGCCTCTTCCAGATCCAGCCGATGCAGCACGGTGCGCAGTACCTGGTCGTCGATGCGGCCGATGTCGCGTTCATGGATCAGCGCCGCCCGCTCGGTGGCCAGCATCTCCAGCCGGAGCCGGCGAAACGCCGCGGTGGCGGTCTCGTCGCTGTCGTCGTGGGCGGGGTCAAAGCGGCGCAGCCGTTCCCGAGCCGCGTTGCGCCGCCGCGTGTTCAGGCCGCGCAAGGCGTCGGCGGCGCGCTCGCTGGCCGGTGACGGCTCGGTCGAGGCGAGTACTTCGTCGAGCCGTTGGGCAGCGGCCAGGGCCGCCTTGTCCTGCGCGGCGGCTGCGGCGACCGCGTCGGCGTGGTCCTGGTTGGTGGGTACGCCCAGCCGGCGGATCACCCAGGGCAGCGTGAGCCCGTGCAGCAGCAGGGTGCCCACCACCACCACGAAGGTCAAGAACACCAGCTGCGGACGCCCCGGGAACGGTTCCCCGGACAGTGTCGTGCGCGGCACACCGAACGCGGCCGCCAGCGACACCACACCGCGCATGCCGGCCCAGGCCAGCACGAACACCTGACCCGGAGTCGGTGCGGCTTCCCGTTGCCGGACCTTCTCGGACAGCATTCGGGGCGCGTAGGCGAACGTCACCACCCAGACCGCTCGTACCACCAGCAGCGTCCCGAACACCGCCAGCGACGCCACGATCAGCGTCGAGAAACGCACGCCATGCAGGTTGGCCACCACGGCGGGCAGTTGCAGTCCGATCAGCAGAAACGCCAGCGACTCCAGCACCAGTTGCACGGCGCGCCAGACGGCCTGGTCCTGCAGCCGGGTGGCGTAGTGGGCGCGGGTGGAGCGCTGCCCGAGGATCAGTGCGGCAACCACCACCGCGAGCACCCCCGAGCCGTGGATTTCCTCGGCCGCCAGGTAGATGACGAACGGGGCCAGCAGCCCGACCGCGCTCTCCACCACCGGATCGGTCAGCCGGGCCCGGATCACCACGATGACGGCACCGAAGGCCACCCCGACGGCCACGCCGCCGACAGCGGCCAACGCGAAGGTCAGCAGGCCCATGCCCCAGCCGGTTGCCACGCCGATCGCCGCCGCCAGGGACACCTTGTAGACGGTCAGCGCGGTCGCGTCGTTGAGCAGGCTCTCGCCGCCCAGCAGCGTCATGATCGGACGCGGCAACCCGACGCGGCGGCCGACCGCGGTCGCCGACACCGCGTCCGGCGGCGCCACGATCGCGCCCAGGGTCAGCGCAGCGGCCAGGGTCAGCTCCGGCACGGTGTAGTAGGCGGCCACGCCGACGGCGACGGTGGTGGCCAGCGGCAGCCCGACGGCCAACAGGATGATGGGGCGCCTGTTGCGGCGCAGGCTGATCACGGAGCTTTCCAAACCGGCCGACCACAGCAATGGCGGCAGGATCACGAACAGCACCAGCTCGGGCTGCAGGACGATCTCCGGCACTGCCGGGATCAGTCCGACCAGCAGGCCGGTAATCACCAGTACCAGCGGTGCGGACAGCCTGCGATGCCGCGCGATGGCAGCGACCAGCACCGCCGCTACCAGCGGGCCTAACAGCGCGGCATTCACTGTCGCTGCACCTCCGTCCGCTTTCACACCTATCCTGGAGCAGCATGCAACATTGCCGTGACGCGGGGAGGGTGGGCGGTGAACGGCGAGGCGGGGGATTTTGCGACCGACCGGTTGTCCGCCGACGGTCCCAGCCGAACCCGGGTGGCCCTGCTCGGATCCGGTGATCTCAGCCGCGAGCTGGTGACGGCGCTACAGCGTCTCGGCGCCGAGGTGATCGCCGTCGACCGCTACGCCGACGCCACGCTGCACGGTGTTGTTGATCGCTCGGTGGTGGTCGACCTCAGCGACAACGACGAACTGGCGGCCGCCATCAGATGGTTGCAGCCGAAATTCGTGGTGGTTGCTTCCGAGGTGGTGGCAACCGACGCGTTGACCGCCGCCGCCGACACCGGATTCACGCAACTGGTTCCCGGTATCCGCGGGGCTCAGCTGGCCGCAGACCCCGAGGGCATGCGGCGGCTGGCCTCCGAGGAACTGGGACTGCCCACCGCGCCGTTCTGGTTTGTCGGCTCGGTGGAGGAACTGCGTGAGGTGGCCGAGCGGGCCGGTTACCCGATGTCGGTCAGACCGGTGGGCGGTTCGCTCGGCGAGGGCCGTTCGGTGATGGTCCGCGACAGCGACATCGAGCCCGCCTGGCGGCGCGCGGTGGCGGCCAGCGCTTCGGAGGCACCGCCGCGGGTGCTGGCCGAGACCGTGGTGGAGTTCGACAGTGAGGTCACCCTGCTGGCCGTCCACCGTGACGGCCCGGGCGGGCCGGCACTGGACTTCTGCGCACCCATCGGCCACCGCAGCGTCGAGGAGCCGAATGGGCAACTGACGGTGGAGTTCTGGCAACCGCACTCGATGAGCTCCGTGGCGCTGGATGCGGCCAAGTCGATCGCCGCGCGGGTCGCCCGTGCTCTCGGTGGACGCGGCCTGTTCGGGGTGGAGCTGCTGGTATACGGCGATGAGGTGTATTTCGCCGGGGTCAATGTGCGCCCGTACGACGCCACCCTGCTGACGTTGCGCACCCAGCGGCTCTCGGGTTTCGAGCTGCAGGCGCGCGGGATCCTCGGATTGGCGACCGACGCCATCATGGTCTCGCCCGGCGCCGCCCGGCTGATCTACTCGCGCCGTCGTGTCGGCACCGCCGTCGAGGCGGACGGCCAGTCCGGGCCGGACCGGCTAGCGGTGGTCACCGATGCGCTCAGCGTGACCGAAAGTGACGTGGTGGTGTTCAGCCATCACGAGGGGCACCCTCGTCGGCGGCTGGGCTTGGCGCTGGCTACCGGGCCAGATGTCACGTTGGCCCGAGACCGTGCGGCGCGGGTGGCGACCGTTCTGGGCAAGCTCTGGCCGTGACCCCCCGTGGCGTGAACCTGGCTGGAGGTGCGAGACTTTCGCAGGTGAGCTACGCAGGAGATATCACACCTGAGCAGGCCTGGGCGATACTGCGCGATGACTCGGCGGCGACGCTCATCGACGTGCGCACCGACGCCGAATGGCGCTTCGTCGGACTGCCCGACGTCTCGGGACTGGGCCGCAAACTGGTCTGCATCGAGTGGGTTCACTCCGACGGAACCCCCAACCGCGACTTCTCCCGTGAACTGGCGGCGCACGTTGCCGGCGGGCCGGCGATCTTCCTGTGCCGCTCGGGCAACCGCTCCATCGGGGCCGCCGAAGCCGGTACCGCGCTGGGTTTGACGCCGTCCTATAACGTGCTGGACGGCTTCGAGGGCCATCTCGACGAGCACGCCCACCGGGGTGGCACCGGCTGGCGGGCCGTCGGCCTGCCCTGGACGCAGTCATGAGTGAGCCGAAACCGACTCACTCGGGTAGATGCGCCGGTCCCAGCGTCGGCTCTCCTTCGTCGAGCCTCGCTGAACCGTCGGTCCGCATCCCGAAGCCGCTGCCGGACGGTGTCAGCGCGGCCACCATCGGGGTCCGCGGCGGCCTGCTGCGCACCCAGTTCGAGGAGACCGCCGAGGGGCTGTTCCTGACCTCCGGGTACGTCTACGACTCGGCGGCCGCCGCGGAGCAGGCGTTTACCGGCGAGGTCGACCGGTTCGTCTACTCGCGCTACGGCAACCCGACGGTGTCGATGTTCGAGGAGCGACTGCGCCTGATCGAAGGGGCTCCGGCGGCGTTCGCCACTGCCAGCGGCATGGCGGCGGTGTTCGTGGCACTCGGCGCGCTGTTGAAGGCCGGCGATCGTCTGGTGGCCGCGCGCAGTCTGTTCGGATCCTGCTTCGTGATCTGCAACGAGATCCTGCCCCGCTGGGGCGTGGAAACCGTGTTCGTCGACGGTGAGGATCTGGCGCAGTGGGAGCAGGCACTATCGGTACCCACCAACGCGGTGTTCTTCGAGACACCGTCCAACCCGATGCAGTCGCTGGTGGACATCGCCGCGGTCACCGAGCTGGCGCACGCCGCCGGCGCGAAAGTGGTGCTGGACAACGTGTTCGCCACACCGCTGCTGCAGCAGGGGCTACCGCTCGGGGTGGATGTGGTGGTGTACTCCGGCACCAAGCACCTCGATGGGCAAGGACGTGTCCTGGGCGGGGCGATCCTGGGCGACCAGGAGTACATCGACGGACCGGTGCAAACCCTGATGCGGCACACCGGCCCTGCGCTGAGCGCCTTCAACGCGTGGGTATTGCTGAAAGGCCTTGAAACGCTGGCGATTCGGGTCGACTATGCGAATTCCGCGGCGCTGAAGATCGCGGAGTTCCTCCAGCAGCATCCGGCGGTGAGCTGGGTCCGCTACCCCTTCTTGGCGTCGCACCCGCAATACGATTTGGCGCGCAAGCAGATGTCCGGCGGCGGCACTGTCATCACCTTCGAACTCGACGGGCCCCAAAGTGGCGCCAAGCAACGGGCATTCGAGCTGCTGGACAACCTGAAGCTGATCGACATCTCCAACAATCTGGGGGATGCGAAGTCGTTGATCACCCATCCGGCCACCACCACCCACCGGGCGATGGGGCCTGACGGGCGTGCCGCGATCGGACTCGGCGACGGGGTGGTGCGGATCTCCGTCGGGCTGGAAGGCACCGACGACCTGATCGCCGACCTGGATCAGGCGCTGGGATAGGCAGACGCCCGGGATCACTTGGGGAGTGATCCCGGGGCGCTCAGTCGCCTTCGACGACGCCGGTGGCGTGCTGCGCGCGGTCCTCGTAAGCCTTGCGGGCCGCGGTGTCGAACTGCAAGAACACCGTGTCGTTGTGGGTCTTCTTGTTCAGCCAGCGACGGCCCCCGTCCGGCAGCAGGCTCGCCAGGATCGAGACGCGACGCCCAAAGCTGGGCACCGAGACCAGCGTCTTGGGCTTGTCGAGCACTTTGACAACGCCGGCGGCGATGTCTTCGGGCTCGACCGGCTTCTGGGCGCCCGACGGCGTTGTCCCCGAGATCAACTCGGTATTGGTGAAGGTGGGCAACACGGCAGAGACCTTGACGCCCTGCGGTGCGAATTCGTCGGACATCGCGGTGCTCAGGCCGACGACGGCGAATTTGGTTCCGGCGTAGAGCACTTGGCCCGGCACCGCGACGATGCCGGCCAGCGAGGCGATGTTGATGATGTGGCCGCTGCGGCGCTTGATCATCTCCGGAAGCACCAGTTGGCAGCCGTTGAGCACCCCGTAGAAGTTGACCTCGGTCGCCGAGCGGATGGATTCGGGTGACTGGTCCAGGAACGGCCCGACCGGCATGACGCCGGCATTGTTAATCAGGACGTCGATGTGGCCGTCACCGTCGGCGCGGGCCTTGTCCAGGAAGGTCGAGAACGATTCGCGGTCGGTGACGTCCAGCGGGTGGCCGCTGACCTGGCCGCCCGGGCTCAGCTGCTTTACCGCTTTGTCGAGAACCGCGACGTCACGGTCGCCGATGACGACTCGAGCTCCACGCGCCAGCAGGGCGGTGGCAGTGGCCAGCCCAATACCACGGGCGGCGCCGGTGATGGCGATGGTCTTACCGCGAATGTTGTCCACGACGACGAACTTAACAGGTGTCAAATTCGGTGTCGACGGTACGGGACGGCTGCGTCTAGGCCCAGCGGGCCAGGACCTCCCCGGCGTGCTTGCCCAGGGCGGCCTGCAGCAGTGGTCCGAAGCTGATCCGTGCGATGCCGAGTGGTCCGAACGAGGCGGGGTCGGCGGTATCGGGCGCGGCGAGCGCGTTGACCGGCTTCGGCAAGGCTTCGGCCAGGACGCGCAGGGTCTCTGCGTCATGGAAACCGACCGGGTAGAGCACGTCGGCTCCCGCGTGCGCGCATTCGGTCAGCCGCGCGATGGCGCGGTCGATGCGGTCGGTGTCGTCACCGTCTTTGCGTAGGAACAGATCGGTGCGGGCGTTGATCACCAGGCGTGGGCCTGTGGCGTCGGCGGCTGCCCGCAGCGCGGCCACGTACTCGGCATGCTCGGGCGAGGACCGCAGCCGCTTGTCTTCGCTGTGCACCGAGTCCTCGATGTTGCACCCGACCACACCTGCATCCAATAGGCCTTCGACCAGCCGGGCGGGCGACTCGGCGTACCCGGACTCGATGTCGAGCGACACCGGCACATCAACGGCGACGGTGATCTGGCGGGCGCGGTTCAGGACCTCGGCGAACGGCATACCCTCACCGTCGGTCTTGCCCAGCGATTCGGCGACCGGCTTGCTGCCGATGGTCAGCGCGGCGAATCCGGCGCCGACGGCCAGCTTCGCCGACCACACATCCCACACGGTTGGCAGGATCACCGGATTGCCCGGTTGGTGCAGCGCCAGGAATGCCGCCGCCTGTTGCCCAAGAACCTCGCGACTCATCATTTTCACAACCCTGTCATGTGAGAATCCGTCACGGAAGCCCGGGTTTGCCTTTCGTGGTCCGGGGCCCCGCGTCAGCGGAAGGCGCCGAAGCCGGTGAACGCCTGGCCGAGCACCAGTTGATGCATTTCGGGGGTGCCCTCGTAGGTCAGCACCGACTCCAGGTTGACCATATGCCGAATAACCGGATATTCCAGTGATATCCCGTTGCCGCCCAAGATGGTTCGTGCGGTCCGGCAGATCTCCAACGCGGTGCGGGTGTTGTTGAGCTTGCCGAAGCTGACCTGCTCGGGGCGCAGCCCGGCGCTGTCTTTGAGCCGGCCCAGGTGCAGGGACAGCAACTGTCCCTTGTGCAGTTCCAGAGCCATGTCGACGAGCTTGGCCTGAGTGAGCTGGAAGCCGGCGATGGGCTTGCCGAACTGGGTGCGCGCCGTGGCGTAGTCGCGGGCGGCCTGCCAGGCTGAGCGGGCTGCACCCATTGCGCCCCAAATAATTCCGTAACGCGCTTCAGACAGGCTGGCCAATGCGCCCTTGACGCCTCGGGCTTTGGGCAACATGGCCTCGGCCGGCAGGCGCACGTCGTCGAGTACCAGTTCGCTGGTGATCGAGGCGCGCAGTGAGAGCTTGTGGTGGATGGTGTTGGCGCTGAATCCCGGGGTGTTGGTGGGCACGATGAAACCGCGGACGCCGTCGTCGGTGGCCGCCCACACCACCGCGACATCGGCAATGGAGCCGTTGGTGATCCACATCTTGCGGCCATTGAGAACCCAATCGGATCCGTCGCGCTTGGCCCGGGTGGTCATGGCGGCCGGATCCGAGCCGACGTCGGGCTCGGTCAGCCCGAAGCAGCCGATCAGCTCACCGGCGGCCATGCCCGGCAGCCACTGCTGCTTCTGCTCTTCGGAACCGTTGTTGTAGATCGAATACATCGCCAACGAGCCCTGCACCGACACTAGGGAACGCAGGCCGGAGTCCGCGGCCTCCAACTCCACGCAGGCCAATCCGTAATGCACCGCCGACGCCCCGCCGCAGCCGTAACCGTTCAGGTGCATGCCCAGCAGCCCGAGTTTGCCGAATTCCCGGGCCAGTTCGCGGGCCGGCAGGTCGCCGATCTCGAACCACTCGGCGATGTGCGGCATGACGTGTTCGGCGCAGAACTGCGCGACGGTGTCGCGCAGCGCGATCTCGTCGTCGGAGAGCAGGGTGTCCAGGCTCAGCGGATCGATCGGGTCGAAGGGCGCGGTGCTACCGGTTGCCATTCGTCCATCCTGCCACCCGGTGGGCGGCTTGGATCAGCTCAGCTTCCGCTGTCGGAACTCGCGCTGGGCGTCCCGGGTGCACCCGGCGTTCCGTCGGCACCCCCGTTGCCGCCGGTTCCGCCGGCCGCACCGGCCTGGCCGTCCGCACCGCCGTTGGCGCCATTGCCCCCGACGCCGCCGCTGGCGTGGCCGTACGGCCCAAGCTGGCCGCCGGTACCTCCGGCGCCGCCGACTCCGCCGGCGCCGCCGGGGCCGATCTCGGTGGCGTCTGCGCCGTTGCCGCCGTTGCCGCCGGCACCACCATCGCCGCCGTTGGCCGCAGCGGTGCCGTTACCGCCGTTGCCACCATTGCCGCCGGCTCCGCCGGCACCTCCGGGTTGGGTCGTAGCGTCGGTCGAGTCGTCAGCCGGCGTGGTGTAGCTGGTGCCGCTGGTACCCGCATTGCCGCCGGCACCGCCGTTGCCGCCGGTGCCGCCATCCAGTCCGTTGCCGCCGGCACCGCCGGTGCCACCTTGCACGGTGGTGCTGCCTCCGCCGGCGCCGCCGTTGCCGCCGGTGCTGCCGGCACCGATGCCGGCACCGCCGTCGCCGCCGGTACCGCCGGCGACGCCGTCGGTTAGCGAAGGCAGAGAACCGCCCTGGGCTCCGGTCCCGCCAGTGCCGCCGGTCCCGCCGTCGACACCGGCACCGCCGGTGCCGCCCTGGCCGCCGGCGGACTGGAGACCCGCACCGCCGCCACCGCCGTTGCCGCCGGTGCCGGCGATTCCAGCGCCGCCACCGCCGCCACCGCCACCGCCTCCCGAGCCGACCTCCGGCCGGGCGCCGCCGTTGGCGATACTGCCCAGAGCGCTGAAAAAGTCACCGAAGCCGGTGGCGCCCGTGCCACCGGCACCGCCTTGGCCAGCGACTCCGCCGCCGCTGGTGCCTCCGGACCCGCCAGCGCCGCCGGCCCCTCCACTGCCGCCTAAGAAAGAACCGTTTCCGCCGCTGCCGCCGCTGCCGCCGTACCCGGCGGACGCACCGTTGTTGCCGTTTCCGCCCGTACCGCCATTGCCGCCGTTACCGCCATTGCCGGCGAGTGGGCCGGCCGAGGCGCCGTCGCCGCCCGTGCCGCCGTTACCGGCGACCGCACCGACACCGCTGGCGTCGCCAGCATTACCGCCGGCGCCACCACTGCCGGGCGTACCTGAGCCGCCCAAGAGGCCGCCGCCGGCGCTGCCGTTGCCACCGTTGCCGCCGTCGCCGGCGAGGCCTCCGGCACCACTAGCGAAGCCTCCGGCCCCACCGGCACCGCCATCGGCGCCCGAACCACCGAAAAGGCCGGTGCCCGAGGTAAGCGACAACAGTGGGTTGTCGGACATCGCGGCGAGCTTGTCGAGGAGGTCCTGAAGGTCCGCAGGGTCCTTGCCGTTGACTGTCGAGATCTGGGTCCAGGCCGTAATGACCTGATCGGGTGAACCGAAGAAGTTGGCCAGCGAGCCGGCACTGCCGCCATCACCACCGGCACCCGCGACGCCACCGGCGCCGCTGCTGGCGCCGCCGGTGCCACCGTTACCGCCGGCACCCGCCTGACCGCCGCTGAGCAAGCCGCCAAGTCCACCAGTGCCGCCGTTGCCGCCCGCACCGGCGGCACTGTTAACACCGGTGACAGCACCGCCGACACCACCGTCGCCGGCGTTGCCGCCGGTGCCGCCGAATAGGAATCCGCCGAGCCCGCCGGCACCGCCGTTGCCGCCCGCTCCCGCGGTGCTGCCGTCGCCGTCGGCGGCGCCACCGACACCACCGTCGCCGGCGTTGCCGCCGTTTCCGCCGAAGATTGCGAACGCGGTGCCGCCCTGCCCGCCGGTGCCGCCGGCCCCAGCGGTGCTGCCGTCGCCGTCGCCAGCACCCCCGGCGCCGCCGGTGCCGCCCGCGCCGCCGGTGCCACCGAACAGCGAGAAGGTGCCGCCTCCGACGCCGCCCGCGCCGCCCGCGCCACCCATGTCGGTGCCGTCGCCACCGGTGCCACCGTCACCGGCCGCCCCGCCTGCGACCCCGCCGAATCGCGTCCACGACAGCCCGCCGTCGCCGCCGTCGCCGCCGGTGCCGCCGGTCAGGCCGCTACCACCGGCTCCGCCGCTGCCGCCGGACCCGCCGATTTTGAACAGCTGGGCCCCGAGAGCCGGTTTCTCACCGTCGGCGGTCGGGCCGTTGGCGACTGTGGTGCCGCCGTTGCCGCCGTGGCCGCCATTACCGCCGACGCCGTCCAGGGCATCGCCGCCGGCCCCGCCGTTTCCGCCGACACCGCCGAAGGAGAACCACTTTCCGGCCGCGTCGCCGCCGTCGCCGCCGTCGCCGCCGTTACCGCCGGCCAAGCCCGCGCCGCCGTCGCCTCCCACGCCGCCGATACCGATCAGCGTTCCGCTGGTGCCGCCGTCGCCGCCGTCGGCGCCATCGCCCCCGATACCGCCGGCGCCACCGTTGCCGAACAGCCCTGCCGCGCCGCCGTTGCCGCCGGCCAGGCCGGCCACATCGGAGTCATAGCCCGCGCCGCCGTCGCCGAACAGCCAGCCACCGCCGCCGCCGGTCGGGTCGTCCTCGGTGCCGGCGAGGCCGTTGCAGATCAGCCCGCACACCGAGTCGGAGGCGAACATCGGATTGATCAGATCGCCAAGCTGCTGCCCGAACGAGCTGGACATCCAGTCCTGCATGCCGGTGTGCAGATCCAGGTAGATGCTCTGCGCGAAGTCATCGAAACTGAACGCCGAGAGGCTGAAGTCGGCCGCACCCACGCCGTCGAACCAGGTCGACAGATCCCCGAGGCCCAGGGCGCTCGGGTCGAACACCGCGCTGCCGACATCGCCCGGGTCGAACCAGCTGCTCGGGTCCATCCAGAAGCTCGGGTCGAGCAGATCCTCCAGATCGGCACTGGCGGTTGGTGCGAAACCCAACGGGCTCAGCCCCAGTACCAGCGCGGCGCTCGCGGCCAGAGTGCGGCGACGACGCTGGGGTGCAACGGATTTGCGCTGGCGCGGCATTAGGTACCTCTTCGGTGCAGCGGTCGCGGCTATAACGCCGGACCAGATTAAGGGGGCTCAGATCCGGAATTTACCGTAACTTAACAAAGGCTGCAGCCCACTGGAAAGTTGCTGCACATTATCTGTATGAAAACTGTGGAGTCACTGTCTATCTGGTTTGTCCGAGAGCACGTCGCGGAGCTGGTACTTCACCACTTTTCCGGACTGGGTGCGGGGCAAGGCGTCGACGAACTCCAGCCGGATCGGCAGTTCGAACGCTAACCCGCGGGCTGTCGGCGCCGGGGTGGTTCGCCACGGGGGCACCGTGGGCATCGTTGACGCGATTTATCGATCGCACTGTTTTTGCCCAGCAGGTGGCCGAACTTCAATAACAGATAGGAGCCGCGGGCGCTTTTATGTGGATAGCCGAATTATTCACCGTGGGTTCGGCTTCGGACTTTGTGACGGCGGTCTCAATTATGGTCGCCACCAGTTCGAATGCTGGGTTCCTAGGCGTGGTTTCTGGAGCGATGACAGAAAGTGAACTGTCTTTGAACATTGCTATTCAACGGGCTTTCGGGGTCGCCTCACTGCGCGAAAGACGACTAAGTTCGTCCTCGTCCGAGCGGAGCATCCCGGGCGAGGTTTATCGAGGAAGGTCTGGGCGCATGAGTGGTCCCCGAAGTGGCGGCCTGGGCCGAGGGCGCCGGGCGGCTGCCCGTATGACGGCCACGATGGTGTCCGCAGGATTCTGCTTGCTCGTCGCACCCGTCGCGCACGCCGACCTCGAGGACATCCTCGACATGGTGATCGGCACGGCGGGCGTCGGCCCCGACCCAGTCGATGTGGTCGACCTTCCCGCGGGCTCGGTGGATCTTGACGCCTCCGGTGTACTTCAGGACCCGCTGGCACAGCTGGATCAGGTGTTGCACGGCGAGCCGGGGCAACTCAGTCCGGAGCCGGCCACCGCGGGCACGCCCGCCGAGGCCGATCCGGACACTCCCTCAGGCACCCACTCGGGTGCCCCCGGCGACACCAACCCGACGCCCTCGAATGGCGAGCACCAGGCCGGCAACTCTGAAAATTCGACCAACTCCAACAGCTTCCCGAAGCTCAGCATGCCCAGTGGCGGCAACGGCGGCGGCTCCGGCGGTGGCGGTAACGGATCAGGTGCCCCGGGCGGCAACAACACCAAGACCAAGTCGAACACCAGCGCCGCCAAGCCCGGCACCGAACTGCCGAAAACCGAGGGCGAAGGCGGCAGCTAGCGCCTGGGCTGCGGCGCTGCGCCGATCGATGGCAGGCTGAACCGGTGCCCGGTTCGATCTGTGACATCCTGCCGTCCGCTGCGGCGCTGCTAGGAGTTCCGGGCGCGATCGACACGCTCGGTCTGCGCGAACGCGTCGGTGACGTGCAACTGGTGGCGGTGGCGTTGGTCGACGGGCTGGGTTATCACCTGTTGCCGCAACTGAGGCGGGACGCACCCCTGCTGGCCTCGGTGCTGGCCGGCACCACCGGGCAACTGACCGAACTGTCCTGCACGTTCCCCTCCACTACGCCGACCAGTCTGGTCTCACTGGGCACGGGCGTAGCGCCGGGCGAGCATGGCGTGTTGGGCTTCACCGTCAACGTTCCCGGAACCGATCGGGTGCTCACACACATCTTCTGGGGCGACGAGCCACCGCCGGCGGTCTGGCAGCCGGTGCCCACCTGGTTCGAGCGGCTGCGCGCCGCCGGCGTGGCTGCCCGCGCTGTACTGCCGGAGATGTTCATCGGCAGCGGGCTGACCGAGTCCGCCTACCGAGGCGCGGAGTTTCTCCCGGTGGCCAAGGGTGAGCCGTATGCCCGGCGGGTCGTCGCGGAGCTGGCGTCGCCGGGATTGGTCTACGCCTACACCGCGGCACTCGATCACGCCGCGCATGCGTCGGGGATCGGCTCATCGCACTGGCACTCCGCGGCCGCCAAGGTCGATGCGCTGCTGCGGCATCTCCTTGAGGAACTGCCCGGCGACGCGGCGCTGTTGGTCACCGCGGACCACGGCGGGCTCAACGTGCCCGAGGAGTCCCGTATCGATCTGGACGCCGACCCGGCGCTGCGCGCCGGAATCCGGGTGGTCGCCGGCGAGCCGCGGGTGCGCTACCTGCACACCGAGCCCGGCGCCACGGCCGACGTGCTGGCGGCCTGGACGGAACGCCTGGCTGGGCGGGCCGTGGTGCAGACCCGCGAACAGGCCGTTGCTGCTGGGGTTTTCGGGCCGGTGCGGGACGGGCATCTGGCACGCATCGGCGACATCGTCGTGACCTGTACCGGCGACACGGCGATCCTGGCGACCGAACACGAGCCGCCGCAGACGGCGCAGCTGGTCGGCTTCCACGGCGGGCTCACCCCAGCCGAGATGGCGATCCCGCTGCTCACCTTCTCTCGTTGACTCTGTGCTGAGGGCGTCCGGTTCTCGGGCTCTTTTGCGCCTTGGGCGCAGGGTCAGTCTTCTTGGGGGCCTGACCACCTCGGCGATTGTGTATCCGTCACAGATTGATTACGGTGAGGCTAACTGAGCTTCGAATAAGAATTCATCATCTGTAAGTTGAATCTAGGGACAGGGATAGCTGTGATGGCTGGTAGCAAATCGAAGAGGCGTGGTGCCGCCACCGCAGGTACAGCAGCATCAATCGGTGCTTTCTTGACTTTTGGGGTCGCCCCGATCGCGGCAGCGCCGACGGTGCACGCGGATGTGCCGACGTTGGAGTGGCTGGTCGATGTGGTTGACCCGGCGACGGTGGCCGGGGTGGCAGATGCCTCGACGGCCATCAACGTGGGCTCCTGGCTATCGCCTCTGGATTTGAATTGGCTGGAACCGTCATTCTGGGATCACCTGCTGAGTACCAGCACCGCATCATGGTGGGCTCTGCCGGGCGCCGGTGACGCGTTGCCGGCGCCGGCGACGGACTGGGTCGACGTTCTCAACCAGTGGATCTACCAGCCTTGGTATGACTCCATGCAGGATTGGTTCCGTAGCGATCTGGGGCAGGCCGTCAGTGGATTCGTGAACCAAGTCAGCGGGCAATACCTGATCGGTGACGGGGCTAATGGCACCGTCGATAACCCCGACGGCGGTAACGGCGGATTGTGGTTCGGTGATGGCGGCAATGGCTATGGCGCCAGCGGTAACGGGGGGAATGCGGGCTGGTTCTTCGGTAACGGAGGTGACGCCGGCAGCGCTACGGACCCGGCGGTGGCGGGCGACGGAACCGGGGAGCACATGTTCGCTGCGGCCCGGGTGGCCCCGATTGACGGCACACCGGGACGGGGTGGCGACGGCGCCTTCTTGTTCGGCAATGGTGGTAACGGCACCAATGGTGGCGATGGCCAATTCGGCGGCAACGGGGGCGCCGGTGGTGCCGGAGGTGCTGGGGGCTTGATCTGGGGCGCGGGCGGGGATGGAGGCCGGGGCGGAAGCGGATCAGCGGCCGGGGACGGTTGGGGCGCCGGCCAGGGCGGGGCAGGGGGCACCGGCGGCACGGGCGGCTTCCTGTTCAGCAACGGCGGCCGCGGCGGCGCCGGAGGCTCGGGCGGCAACGGCATGACAGGGGCAGCTGGCACCGCGGGCAGTGCGGGAGGGTCGGGGTCGGATGCCGGTACTGGTGGTCTCGGGGGTGCCGGCGGTCGCGGTGGTGCCTTGTTTGGATCAGGCGGGTCGGGCGGCGCGGGTGGCGTTGGCGGCGTCGGCGGCGCTGGCGGCGCCGGCTACACCGCAGCCGCAACCGCATACGGCGTCAACGGCGGGGACGGCGGCAACGGTGGACATGGCGGTGCCGGTGGTGTCGGCGGTGGCGCCGGGCAAGGCGGGCTATTCGGCGGAGCTGGCAGCACCGGCGCCGGCGGGCAGGGCGGGGCCGGGGGCAATGCCGGCGTCGCTGGCGATGGCACAGCAGGTCGTGCCGGGGATGCCAGCCATCTCGATGGCGGCGACGGTGGCCGCGGCGGCAACGCCGGCCAAGCCGGTCAGGGTGGCCTTGGCGCCGGTGGCGGTGCCAACGGCGCCACCGGACTCGCGGCTACCGGCGGTGGCAATGGCGGAGCTGGCGGAGCCGGTGCAGCAGCAACCACGGCCGGGCAAACCGGCGGTGCCGGTGGCCGCGGAGGGGACGCCGGTGCGACTGGCAATGGCGGGCGCGGCGGTGACGGCGGTGCTGGATTCACCGGCACAGCGGGCAGCGTCGGCGCACCCACAGGATCTTCGGGCAGCAACGGCGGGGCTGGCGGCTCGGGCGGCGCGGGCGGCTCGGTGTCGGGTAATGGTGGTGCCGGTGGTAATGGCGGTGTTGGCGGTGCCGGTGGTAGTGGGGTCAACGGCGTCAATGGTGCTGTGGGAAGTTTCGCT
>Ga0153956_1001167_pt1 | contig 24539 bp, 28 predicted proteins | sample TSFL040MetaG_FD_104704 | JGI IMG/M metagenome (GOLD analysis project Ga0153956, IMG submission 104704) | Attine ant fungus gardens microbial communities from Florida, USA - TSFL040 MetaG | ecosystem: Host-associated > Fungi > Mycelium > Unclassified | place: USA: Florida, Wekiwa Springs... | reverse complement strand
GCCTGGACATCCACAACCTGGCCGACTTCGAAGGCACCTGCGTCCATTACTGGGCCAGCGCGGTGGAAGCGCGGCTGTGCAGGGACAAGGACGTGGCGCTGACCGGCGCGGGCAATTCCGCCGGCCAGGCGGTGGTGTTCCTGGCGGGCAAGGTGAAAAAGCTCTGGATGGTGGTGCGCGGCCATTCGCTGGAAGCCACCATGTCGCAATACCTGATCGACCGCATCCGCGCGCTGCCCAATGTCGAGGTGCTGCTGCGCACCGAGATCCGCGCCCTGGAGGGCCGGGAGGCGGTGCTGGAAAAGGTCAGGATGCGCCACCGCGATACCGGCGAGGAACAGACCCGCGATATCGGCCATGTGTTTTCCTTCATCGGCGCCGATCCCAATACCGATTGGCTCCATGGCTGCGGCGTCAAGCTGGACGACAAGGGGTTTGTCGTCACCGGCCAGGACGGCCGCCATGCGCTGGAGACCTGCCGCGACGGCGTCTTCGCGGTGGGCGATGTGCGCTGCGGCTCGGTCAAGCGGGTGGCGGCGGCGGTGGGCGAAGGCTCGACCGTGGTGTCGGCGATCCATCAATGGCTGGCGCGGGAACGCGAGCGGCTGGGGACGCGCGAGGCGGCGGAATGAGCGAAGCGGGTTGCAGCCATCTCGGCACCATCCGCAAGGTCACGCCCTCGGCCCGGGGCTGCGAGGACTGCCTCAAGCTGGGCTGGGAATGGTTTCACCTGCGGATCTGCCGCACCTGCGGCCATGTCGGCTGCTGCGACCAGAGCCGCGGCAAGCATGCCACCAGGCATTTCCACCGCAGCGAGCATCCGGTCATCGAGGGTTACGACCCGCCGGAGGGCTGGGGCTGGTGCTATGTCGATGACGTGATGTTCGACCTGGGCGGCGATGTCACGCCGCAGCTTGGCCCGATCCCGCGCTACTATTGAGAGGCATCCCATGCATGAGACCATCCGCGAAGGCTTCGACGTGTTCCTGCACGATGGCGACGGCAATGTCGGGGCCGGGCTGGGACCTGTGGAACGAGCCCGACAATCCGGTGGGCCAGTATGCCGACGATATTCCCGCCAAGCTGGCGCGGGTGGCGGTGCTGCCGCCGCGCGTGTTCCAGTGGGCGCGTTCGGCCGATCCCACCCAGCCGCTGACCAGCGGCGTCCGGCATGACGCCGGCTGGGACAGGCCGGAGGGCCTCAACGCCATCGAGAAGACCCAGCTTTCCCAGTCCGGCGTGATCAGCTTCCACAATTACGACTGGCCGGAGGTCTTCGAGGCGCGGGTGAAGTCGCAGCAAGGCTATGGCCGTCCGCTGCTCTGCACCGAATACATGGCGCGGGGCAACGGCTCGACCTTCGACACCATCCTGCCGCTGGGCAAGAAACGCGATGTGGCGATGATCAACTGGGGCTTCGGCAACGGCAAGACCCGGACCGACCTGCCGTGGGACGGTTGGCAGCGGCCCTATACGCTGAAGCCGCCCACGGCGTGGTTCCACGACATCCTGCGCGGCGACGGCACGCCCTATCGCGCGCGGGAGGTGGAGATCATCAGGACGCTGACGGCCAGGGAGTGACCGGCGGCACCGTGTCGGTGGCGGCCGGCGCATCGACCGAGCCGAAATCGGCCGGGCCGACGATCTCCAGATATTCCATGTCGGGCGCGTAATCGAACAGGTAATGCACCATGCCGGGGCGCTGGTGCACCACGTCGCCGGCTTCCACCAGCGTGACCTTGTCCTCGTACATGAACCTGGCCCAGCCCTTCAGCATCACCACGATCTGGAAATCGCAGACGTGATAATGCCAGCCGGTGCCGTCGCCGGGCGGGTGGTTGGCCTTGACCAGATGGGCGATCACCTTGCCGCCGGTGGCGGCGGCGACGCCCAGGTCGCGATAGAGGAAGAAATCGCGCAAGCCTTCGGCATGCCATGCGGTGTCGGTGGGCTTGTTGTGGCTGAAGAAGGTGCTGGCGGGTTCCCGGCCCATGCGGTTCTCCTTAATGCTGCGCCGCAGCATTAAGGCACCAAACCGGGATGGTGGGAAGATGCAATAAAACAGGCATCGCCCGCCAACCCGCGCGGTGCGATGCCAAAATTTTGTGCAGCGCGTCAGGCGCCGCTGAAATTCGCCTTGGGGTCCACGCCCAGTTTTTCGATCATGTATTGCTTGTCCGCCGCCAGCAGCGCCTCCATCGACTTGCCCGAATGGGCCATCATCGAGGCGTCGTAATCCAGCGTCACCCAGCCGTCGTATTTCTTCTCGATCAGATATTTCTGGATGCGCGGGAAATCCACCCCGCCCGCGTCGCTGTCGGTCATGGCGCGGAACCAGCCATGGCCGCCGGCTTCCGGGCCGGAGCGCGGCACCGCCACCGTGCGGTTGCCGCGCAGCTTGCGGGGCGCGTCCTTGTAATGCACCTCGGCGATGCGCGGCCAGTAGGCGGTCAGCACCTCCATCGGGTCCAGCCCGCCCAGCACCAGGTGCGCGCAGTCGGCAGTCATCCAGACATGCGCCGGATCGGTCTCCTTCATCAGCAGGTCGACCTCGGCCTGCGTCTCCACCAGCGAATTCACATGCGGGTGCGGCGCCAGCTTGATGCCGTCCTTGATGATCGCGGCGCCGATGCGGTTCAGGCTGTCGGCGCAGCGCTTGATCTGGTCCGGGTTGGTGTCATAGCCGGGCGGCCGCGGCCCCATGTTCATCTTGAAGTGGTTGATGTAACCGAAGGGCAGGATGAATTCGCGCACGAACCTGATGTGATCCGCCACCGTCTTGCCGGCAACGGCCGGATCGAAGAAGTTGCCGGAGAAATCCGGCCCGCCGCCATTGGAGCAGGTCGCCATGCGGATATGGTGGGCGTCCATCAGCGCCTTCAGCGCCTTGGGCCTGCCCAGGTAATTCACCACATTGTGGCGGAAGGGCTCGATGCCGGGAAAGCCCAGCCGCTCGCCGGTGGCGATGGCGTCTTCCACCCTTGTCTCCCAGCTGATGGCGCTGAAGGCATAGCGGAAGGGCAGCCGGCCGCCCGCGGCGCGGGCGGGCAGGGCGGCGCCGGCGGCTGCGGCGACGATGAAGTGGCGGCGGCTGAATGTCATGGCGTTCCCCGTTCTTGTTTTGACGGATGGTGGCACGCCTTCCGCGGTCTTGGGAACCCATGCCATGGTGCGGCATGGCGAAAAAACACGTCCTGCCCGACCGGCTGAAGCCGGGCCTGAAGCTGGTGTTCTGCGGCACGGCGGCGGGCCGGGTGTCGGCGCTGCGGCGGGCCTATTACGCCCACGGCCAGAACCGCTTCTGGAAGACGCTGCACGATGTCGGCCTGACGCCGCGCCTGATCGCTCCCGCCGAGTATGAGATATTGTGGGAGCACGGCATCGGCCTGACCGATATCGCCAAGCATGACTTCGGCATGGACCATCAACTGCCGCGCGAGGCGCTGGGCGGCGATGCGGCGCAAGCCCTGCGCCGCCGCATCCTCAAGGCGCGGCCGCGCATCCTGGCCTTCACCAGCCTGAATGCCGGGCGCGCGGTGATGGGCCCGAAAGCGGTGGCGGGCGAGCAGCAGGAATTTCTGGGAGAGACCCGGGTCTTCATCCTGCCCTCGCCGTCGCCGCTGGCGGCCAGCCACTGGGACATCGGCCCCTGGCGGGCGCTGGCGAAAGCGGTGAGGGCCCTGGACTGATGACCTCTATCCGATGCGCCGCGCCGCGGTCAGGCCCAGGACGAGCAGGACCAGGAAAATCACCAGGAAGATGAAGAACAGGGTCTTGGCGATCGCCATGCTGGCGCCGGCGATGCCGGTGAAGCCCAGCAGGCCCGCGGCCAGGGCGATGACCAGGAAGATAAGAGCCCATTTCAGCATCGGGAACTCCGCGGTTCGAAATCCTACAGACAACACGGACCCGGTTCACAAAGTTCCCGTCTTTTTTGCCGCGCGCTATTGCGGCGCGGCCTCGCCGCCCGGCCCGCGCGACACGTCATGCAGCAACTGCTCGCCATTGCGGCCGGGCGAGGCCGTCTCCGCCGCCGCGCCGGCGGAGGCGCCGGGAACCGTGGCGGGCGCGGTTTCCAGCGTCCAGTTCACGACCTGCGTCACCGCCGCGCCCAGCGCCTGCCGCAGGGCGCCGACCGCCGCGCCGGTGTTGTTGGTCCCGGCATCGGCCTTTTGCGTGACGGCGGTGACGGCCAGGATCCTGCGGCCATGGCTGGCGGCCAGCTTGGCGTTCAGCGTCACCACGATGTCCGGCACGCCGTCCCGGGCGGCATAGACCGCCTGGAAGTCGCGCACCTCGACCAGCAGGTTGTAGTCGGCCTGCAGCGCGTCTTCCTCCCGCGCCACCTTGTCGATGCGGCCGCTGGCCTCGAAACCCGCCAGCAGCGCGCGCTGCACGATGGCGGGCAGGCGGTCGGGATAGGTCGCCTTGGCGTAATAATCCATGCTGCCGTCGGGCTGCAGCAGGGCGATGCGGTCGCTGTCCAGCCCGCCCGGCACGTCGGGACGCAGGACCGCCAGCGACCAGGCGACTTTCGCGCTTGCCGCAGGCGCGGGCGCGAATTCGGGCCGAACCGGATAAAGCGTTCCGGCGTCGGGCGGCCCCAGCAGGTTGCCGCCGCACCCGGAAAGGGAGGCCGAAAGCGTCAGCGCCGCGGCGCCGGTCAGGAGAAGGCGGCGGTCCATCATTTGGAGTCTCCTTTGGGCTCATAGCCCTTGCGCCGGTCGCCGAACAGCAGCGTGGTCGGCTGGCGGTTGAGCCGGTCGGAAAGCTGGCTGAGATTGGCCACGGCGCGCCGCATCTCGCCGATCAGGTCGGAAAGCTGCGCCAGCCCGTCGCCATTGACGAAGGCGTCGGCATCGTCGGCGACCTTGCCGTATTTCTTCACCGTCAGATCGACATTCCGGATCGCGGGCTTGAGGCCGTTGGAGGCGTCGGCCAGGTTGTTCATCGCCTTGTTGGCGTTGGCCAGGGTGGCGTCGATGTCGGCGCTGCGCCTGGCGATCACCGCGGTGGTCTCGTCCAGGTTGGCCAGCATGTGGGAGATGGCGCGCCGGTTGTTGTCGTTGAGCAGGTCGTTGAGGCGCGAGGCGGCGACGCTGACCTTGTTCACCACCTCGGGCACCGATTGCTGCAACTGGGCGAAGGTGGACTGCTTGGTGCGGATCACCGGATAGCGCTGGCCTTCATGCGCCGTCAGGATCGGCGACGCGGCGGTGCCGCCGGTGATCTCGACATAGGCGCCGCCGGTGAAGCCCTGGCTGTCGATCGAGGCGACGCTGTCCTCGCGGATATTGAGGTTGGGCTGCACCTGCAGCGTCACGATCACCCGCTGCGGATCGCTGGGATCGAATTGCAGGTCGGTGATGCGGCCGACATCGATGCCGTTGTAGCGGGTGGCGGTGCCCTTGCCCAGGCCGGTCACCGGGCCTTTGAAATAGGCCTGGTAATAGGCGTATTCCTGGCTGTATTGCGCCCCCGCCAGCCACAGGACCGTCACCACCAGACCGATGACGCAGGCCAGCACGAAGGCGCCGACCGCGACGTAATTGGCTTTGGTTTCCATGCCTAGCTCTCCATGCCGGCCAGCGCCGCGCGACCGCGCACGCCGGAGAAATAATCCTGGATCCAGGGATCGTCGCATTTGCGCAAGTCCGCGATGGTGCCGATCACCAGCTTCCTGTTGACCAGGACCGCGATGCGGTCGGTGACGGCGCGCAAGGTGTCGATGTCGTGGGTGACCAGGAACACGGTCAGCCCCAGCGCCTTTTGCAGGCGCTTGATGAGTTCGTCGAACTGGTTGGCGCTGATCGGGTCCAGCCCGGCGGTGGGCTCGTCGAGGAACAGGATCTCCGGGTCCAGCGCCAAAGCGCGGGCCAGGCCGGCGCGCTTCTTCATGCCGCCGGACAGTTCGGCGGGATACTTGTCGCCGGTATCGGGGGGCAGGCCCGCCATGGTGAGTTTGATGGCGGCGATCTCGTCCATCAGTCCCTGGCCCATCCCGGTATATTCGCGCAGCGGCACCTGGATGTTCTGGGTCACGGTCTGGGCGGAGAACAGCGCCCCTTCCTGGAACAGCACGCCCCAGCGCATCTCCAGCCTGCGCATCGCGCCGCCCTCGATGTCGCCGTTGATGCGCTGGCCCAGCACGGTGATCTCGCCTTCCAGCGGCTTGATCAGCCCGATGATGGAGCGCAGCAGCACCGACTTGCCGGAGCCGGAGCCGCCGACCACGCCCAGCACCTCGCCGCGCTTCACGTCCAGGTCGATATGGTCGTGCAGTATCTTGCGGCCGAACCCGTTGACCAGCCCGCGCACCTTGATGACCGTGTCCTGCGCCATCAGATCCCCAGCACCGAGAACATCACGGAGAAGGCGGCGTCCAGCACGATCACCAGGAAGATGCCTTCCACCACCGAGCGGGTGGTGAGCAGGCCGACGCTGGCGGCGTTGCGCTCCACCTGGAAGCCTTCATAGCAGCCGACCAGGGCGATGACGAAGGCGAAGACCGGCGCCTTGACCAGGCCCACCATCAGCGTCTTGACCGACAGCGCCTGCTGCAATTCGCGCATGAAGGAGGGTATGGTGATGTTGAGGTCGAAATAGCACATCACCGCGCCGCCGATCAGCCCCATGATGTCGGCATAAAGCGTCAGCAGCGGCAGGGCGATCACCAGGCCGATGATGCGCGGCAGGACCAGCGTGTCCACCGTGTTCAGCCCCATGGTCTGCATCGCGTCGATCTCTTCATTGACGCGCATGGTGCCGATCTGGGCGGTGAAGGCCGAGCCGGAGCGCCCGGCGATGATGATCGAGGTCATCAGCACGCCCATCTCGCGCAGGGTGATGATGCCCAGCCCGTCGATGGTCAGCATCTGGGCGCCGAACTTCTCCAGCTGGGTGATGCCCTGATAGGCGATCACCACGCCGATCAGGAAGGACAGCAGCCCGACGATCGGCAGGGCGTTGATGCCGGTTTCCTCCACCTGGTGGGCGATGGCGGCGAAGCGCAGGTTGCGCTTGGGCCTGGCGATGGCCTCGCCGGTCTCCACCGTGACCCGGCCGAGATAGCCCAGCATCGACACCGACTGGGTATAGGCATGCATGGTGGCGCGGCCGATCTTGTAGAGCCGTCCGCGGAAGCCCGGCGGAATGCGCGACTTGTGCTTTTCCGGCTTCTGCTCGGTGTTCAGGCTCTCCAGCAGCGGGCCGTAGCGCTCCGGCAGGTTCAGGCCGGCGCCGCCGCCCGCCGCCCGGCTGGTGCGTAGCAGCAGCCAGGCCCCGGCGCTGTCCAGGCGGGAGATGCCGCTGGCGTCGATCCGGATGCCCTGGGCCAGGTCCAGCGCCGCCAGTTCGCGGTCCAGCCGGGCGCTTTGTCGAATCGTCCAGTCTCCGCCCACGGCCAGCTTGCGGCCGTCCCGGTCCAGCTTGAACCAGGCATCCGGCTCGTCGTCGGCGGCTTCCAAGGAGGTCAAGGCGTGATCTCGCGCGCCCGGGAATTGGGCATCAGGGCCGATAATGCCGGAATGGCGCGAAAAGTTCCATGAGTTCCCGGACCGCCGCCGCACTGGGGGAGGCGTTGCGACGCCCGGCAAGGGGCTTTTATGGTCCCCACCCCAAAAGCGCAAAGGACCCGTCATGCGGCAGACACGCCTCGGCAATACCGGCCTTCAGGTTTCCCGCATCTGCCTGGGCGCCATGACCTATGGCGCGCCGCAATGGCGCGACTGGGTGCTGGACGAGGACCATAGCCGCCCCTTCATCAAGCGCGCCCTGGAAGCCGGGATCACCTTCTTCGACACCGCCGACATCTATTCCAATGGCGTGTCGGAAGAAGTGGTGGGCCGGGCGCTGCGGGATTTCGGCGGCGGCCGCGAGAATTACGTGCTGGCGACCAAGGTGTTCTTCAAGCTGGACGGGGTGCATGGCGGGCTGTCGCGCAAGCATATCCTGCATGCCATCGACGACAGCCTGCGCCGCCTGGGCACCGATCACGTGGACCTCTACCAGATCCATCGCTTCGACAACGACACGCCGATCGAGGAGACGATCGCGGCGCTGCACGACGTGGTGAAGGCGGGCAAGGCGCGCTACATCGGCGCCTCGTCGATGCATGCCTGGCAGTTCGCCAAATATCTGGCGACGGCCGAACGCATGGGCATGACCAAATTCGTCTCGATGCAGAATTTCTACAACCTGGTCTATCGCGAGGAGGAGCGGGAGATGCTGCCGCTCTGCCGCGATGCCGGGGTGGGCGTGATCCCGTGGAGCCCGCTGGCGCGCGGCTTCCTGGGGCGCGGCGCGGCGCATGCCCTGGACAAGGAAACCACCCGCGCCAGGTCCGATGCCGTGCTGGACATGGCGTTCGGCGACGCCGATGTCGAGACGCTGCGCCGGGTCGAGGAAACGGCGAAGAAGCACGGCAAGTCGAACGCCCAGATCGCCATCGCCTGGCTGCTGCACAAGGGCGTCACCGCGCCCATCGTCGGCGCGTCGAAGATGCAGCACCTGGAAGACGCCATCGCCGCGGTGCAGATCGCGCTGACGGACGAGGAGATCGCCTATCTCGAAGCGCCGTACCGGCCGAAAGCTGTAGCCGGAAACCTGCGCTGACAGCCATCTGTCATCCCCGGCGAGGCGCGCGGCATTGCCGCGACGCCCGCCGGGAATGACGGTGAGGCTACCGTCCCCGCCGCACCGGAATGTCGGGCACGGGCGGCTTGACCTTCTCGTCCGCATCACGCCGGGCATTGTCGCTCTCGATGAAGGTGCGGGTCTGTTTGCGGCGCGCCTTTTCCCGGCCCATCATGCGATACATGCAGGCCATCACCTTTTCCGCGCCGATGCAGGCGGAATAGTCGAAGTGCCGCTCGTCCAGGTCTTCCTGCCAGGTGGCGGCATCCCTGGAATGGGAGCGGGGATTGAGGTCTTCCTCGGCGGTCGGCGGCACCTTCTCGCCGGGTTTGGGACAATGGGCGCGCTGCTCCGGCGCGAGCAGGGCATAGACTTCCGGCGCGCAGCCGAACAGGCTTTGGCCGAATCCTTTCAGCGCTCCGGCATCGGGCGCGGCGGCAACCGGCGGCGCGGACGGCGGCAAGGCGGCAACCGGCGGCGCGGCCGTGACGCCGCCTTGCCGCGCGGGGGCGGGCGGGACAGGCGCTGGCCTGAGCCGCGGCAGGACCAAGGTGAGTTCGCGCGGCGCGACCGTGGCGCGGGTGAATACCTGCACCGACTGCAACAGCAGAAACAGGAAACCACCCTGCAGCAGCAGGGCCAGCGCGGCGCCCGGCACGCGGTCGGCAAGCCGTCCCTGCAACGCGAAGCCCCTTCGCGTTTCTCCCCGCCCGTTGCCCCTTGGTCCGCGCCCCGCTTAAGCGGCGTTACAGCGGCCACCAGTCCAATTGATTTTTGTAATCGGCGTCGTCGGCCTTCTGTTCCCAGCCGCCGCCCAGCGCGTTGTAGAGCGCGAGGGAAGCTTCCAGCCGCGACAGCTTGGTCACCACCAGCGAATCCTGCGCCGAATAGAGATTCTGCTGCGCCGTCAGCAGCGTCAGGATGTCGATGGTGCCTTCGCGATACTGGAGTTCGGAGATGCGGAAGGCTTCCGCGCTGGCCTTGGTCTGGGTGTCGATCAGCGCCAGCTGGTCGGTGGTGGACTTGATGGTGCCCAGCGCGCTTTCCACGTCGCTGAAGGCGGTGAACACGGTCTTGCGGTAGTTGGCGACCAGTTCCTGCTGCGCCGCCAGCGCATAATCGTCCTGCGCCTTGAGGCGGCCGCCGTCGAAGATGGTCTGCAGCACGCTGGCGCCGATGGTCCAGGCGAAGCCCGCCGGGTTGAACAGGTTGCTGAGCGCCGATACCGGGCCATAGCCGGCCTGTCCGGTCAGGCTGAGGGACGGGAAGAAGGCGGCGCGGGCCGCATCGACATTGGCGTGCGCCGAATAAAGCTGGGCCTCGGCCTGGGCGACGCCGGGATTGCGCAGCAGCACTTCCGACGGCAGGCCGGGCTGGATCGCGGGCGCCACGATGCCGTCCAGGTTCTGGGCGCGCACGTCATAGCGTTCCGGGGCGCGGCCCAGCAGGATCGCCAGGGCGTAGCGCGCTTCCTTTTCGGATTCGATCAGGCCGGGCAGCCGCGATTCCTGCTGCGCCACCACCGCCTGCTGTTCGGCCAGGTCGAGGTTGGACGACACGCCCGACTGCACCTTGGCCTGGGTGATCGCCAGGATGCGCCGCGCCGCCGCCACATTCTCCTTGGCGATGGCGATGCGCTCGCGATAGTGCAGGATGGTGAAGTATTCGTCGGCCACCTGGGCGGCGGCGGAGATGCCGACCACGGCGGCGGCATAGCGCTGGGCGCGCAGGTCCTCGCGGGCGGCGCGCAGCTGCATGTATTCGGTGCCGAAGAAGCCCTGCTGGTAGCTGGCGGTCAGCCCGGCATTGAAGCGGTTATAGGCGCGGCTGGGGGCGCCGCTGACGGTATTGATCGAGGGCGTGTTGGCGCCGGCGCGGGTGACGCCGATCGAGCCGCCCAGGGTGGGGAACAGCGCCGATAAAGCGATGCCGTCCTGCGCCTCGGCCTGCAGCACGCGGGCGGCGGCCATGGCGACATCCAGATTCTCCTTCTGCGCGGTTTCCTGCAGCGGGGCCAGTTCGTCGCTGCCGAAATTCGCCCACCAGTTGGCCTGGGGCCAGACCGGGGCGGTCTTTTCCATGGGGGCGGTGAACTGGTCGGGCACGTCCCCGGGGCGGTCCAGGGGGGTGGGGTTGGCGGTACAGGCGGCCAGGCTGGCAGCCAGGACAGTGGCGCTCACGCCACGGAGAAAGGCGCCACGAAACAACGACTTCATCGAGAACTTCTCTGTCTAATGGGCTTTGCCGAATGGGGGGCGAAAATACCCTGCTGCGCTTTAAGGCCCGGTAACCGGGGAATGGGCCGGACCCAATATGGCGCGGTTGCGGGAACAGGCAAGGGCCTAGCCTGTAAAGCTTTGTCGCGTGGCCGGAAATCCCCGCCTTTTGGGATAGCTGCAGGGGAGAAATGAGCGGCCGGACCGATGGCTTTACGTGGGGGGCACCAAAGCCGGCCCGACCGCCCGTGATGGCCGTATCCTTAAGGTGGAGCGCCGAACGGACACAAAGCCGGGAGAAAGTCTCCACCCGCAGCCGGCTCAGGGGAAGCGGGTGGTGATGCAAAATTGTAACGGAATGTCGTGAAAGCACCCCGCTTCCCACGACCGTCACATAAATTTTCGTGAAGCTTCCCGAGCGCGCCAAACGCCCCGCGCCGCCCTACTTCAGCCCGAAGGCGATGACATGCGCGTCATGCGTCACCAGATAGACGCGGCCCAGCGCCACCACCGGCTCGCTGAAATGCACCCAATCCGGCATGGTCTTGCCGCTGTCCCACAGCGCCTTGCCGCTCACCGCGTCATAGGCATGCAGCACCATGTTGCCGACGGGGGTGGAGCGCATCACCGCGCTGACATCATAGGGCATCTTGGGATCGCCCTTCTTGTAGCCGTTCTGCCGCGCCTCGCCGCCGGTCGACAGCGCGAAGACCACGCCGTTCGCCACCACCGGCGGATCGGCCATGATCATGTCATGGCTGGCCCAGAGCGGGACGGCGCTGAACCTGCCGCCGTCATTCTTGACCTCGAACGCCATCACCTTGCCGTGCGGCGTGTCGCCATGCGTCACCGGGAAGACCGGCGATTCCCGCGACGGCTCGCCCCATAGCGGCACATAGAGGAAGCGACGCCCGTCCGTTTCATAGGTGGCGAGCGCGCCCCATACGCCGCGGCTGGGATCGGTGCCGGTCTTGTCGTCATTGCCCAGGTACGGCGAGGCCCAGAGCGGCGTCATGTGATCCTTGCCGCCCAGGTCGCCGGCATCCAGCAGCCGCAGCACGCTTTCCTTCTGCGACACCGCCACCAGCGTCTTGCCGGCGAAGTCGAACACCACCGGCGAGGCCGAGCCCGACAAATCGTGCTGGAGATTGTCGCGCCAGTTCGACGGCGTGAAACTGTCCATCAGCCGCACCGCCTTGGGCGCGACCTTCAGGATGCTTTCGCTGAAATCGCCGCTTGCCGGATCGTAGAGCCCGTCGCTGGTTTCCAGCACCACGCCGCCGGGCACGCGCGCCGCGCCGCCGCGGCCCCAGGGCGCGGCGGGCCGCGCGCCGCTGGTGAAGAAGTGCGTCACTTTCGGATGGGCCAGGTCGCTGACATCCACCGCCGTCAGCATCGAGGCGTCCAGCAGCGGGCCGGGCCGGTGCACCCGCAGCCCGGAGATCGCGGCGGCATAGAGCGGCGACGACGTATCGGCGATCTCGCCGCAGGCGCGGCCCGAGGTGGTGTAGATCACCCCGTCGATCAGGTTCAGGCTCCAGGCGCGGGCGAAGGGCGCCACCGCCTCGACCGGCGTCAGCTTCTCGCTGCCGTCGGCCAGCGACAGCGCGCGGATCTTGCCGTCGCTGGGAATGAAGAAGACCAGCCCGCGTTCCCTGTCGATGGTGGGCGTGTCGTTGGCGTTGCCGGGGCACAGCCATTCCTTGGGCTTGCGGGCGGCGGCGGGATTGGGAAACGCCTTCCGCCACACCGGCGCGCCGGTTCTGGCGTCCAGCGCGAACAGCGTGTCGTTGCTGCCCAGGATGAACATCAGGTCGCGCGGCCCGCCCGCCGTCGCCACACCGGCGGCGATCACCGGCGCGGTCATGGTGGAGAGGACATATTTGTCCGCCGGCACCGGCAACTGCACGCTGAACAGCTGCTTCAGGCGGCTCACATTCCCGGGCGCGAGGGTGGTCTCGCCCCGGTTCCAGCCCGTGCGCTCCTGGTCATAGCCCCAGGTCGGCCAGTCCTTGTAGGCAGGCGCCGCGACCCCGGCCGCGCCGCTTTCCCGGGCGGGCGCCGGACCGGCGGGGGATTGGGCCAAGGCGGCGGAGGCGCCCAGCATGGCGCCCAGCATCAGGATCTTGCGCATGTTCTTCCCGGCGTTTGCCTGTTTTGCCGGAAGGCTCGGGCGGCGGGGCCGGAAAGTCAATTGCGGCGATTTGGGCATGGGGGATTTCCCCCCGTGCCGCGTGGGCCCGCCGTCAGGGCCGCGCCAGCATGTCGAGCACCAGGCCCGCCAGCCGGTCGGGATCGAACGGCTTGGTCAGGGTGCGGATCTCGCGCGCCCTGAGCGCCGCGCCTTCCGGCATCTCCGCGACATAGGCGGTCATCATCAGCACCTTCAGTTCGGGGCGCAGTTTCAGCGCCTGCTCGACAAGCTGGTGGCCGTTCATGTCGGGCATGCGCACATCGGACAACAGCAGCGGCACGCCGGGATTGTCCTTCAGCACCTCCAGCGCCTCGACGCCGTCGGCGGCCTGGAGCGAAAGGATGCCGCTCTGCTCCAGCCGTTCGGCCAGCAGCAGGCGCAGTTGCGGTTCGTCTTCGACGATCAGGATGGGCGCGGGAGGCACGGCCCAACATGGCAGAGCCCCGGCGGCTTGTCATGGCGACCGCCGGTTGTACACGGCCATGTAAGCGCCGCTCATGATTCGCGGCGGCGCGGACGCACTTAATCAATCGCCGGAGGGCGCGGGGCGATGTGGCGGCGGCGATGGTTCCCGCCAGCGCGGGCAGGGCGGCGGCGAACGCGACCGCCGCGAACAGGTATCTCTGGTGCATGGCGTCTCATCCTGTCTTGCCAACAGCCGGGGCGCGCGATGGTTCGGATGGTTGCGGGAGTTGCGCCCGGGAAACCAGCCACCCACCGGCCTGGGCGCCTCGACGCCGGCGCCCGCCTGCCAGTCGTGGATCGCCTTGATCGGCGCGATGAAGTTCAGCACATTGAGCGCCAGCCCGTCGCGGATCATGCAGATGGTGAAGACCTCGAAGGCGAGCGCCAGCGCGATGACGTGAACGCCCCTGAGGCGCGAGGCGATGAAGAAGCCGAACGCCATCATCGCCACGTCGGATACCGAGTTGAGGATGCTGTCGCCGGCATAGCCCGCCGCCAGCGCCTGCCGGCGATAGGCGCCGATCACGAAGGGCGAGTTCTCCGCCATCTCCCAGGCGATCTCGATCCCCATGCAGATCAGCAGGCGCATGGAAAGCGGCAGGCGCGGCGCCAGCCATTTCGTCAGCCAGAAGAAGATGAAGCCGTGGATGATGTGCGAGAAGCTGTACCAGTCGCTCAACTCCTGCGACATAAGCGGGCTGAGCGCATCGCCCTCCCACACCCGCACCACCCCATCCGCCGCGATCCAGGGCTGGCCGAGGACGTGGAGGGCGCAGACCTGAAGCGCGATCAGCGACGTCGCCGCCGCGAACAGCGTGGTGCGATTGGGAAACATGGCCTGCATCAGCCGCAGGTGGGGCAGAGCCCGCTGCCGGTCATGCTCGCTTTCGCAACCTGGCTACCAGGGGAATCACGTTGGCCTGTGAGCTTTGTGTCGAACGAGGCCGTCGGCATTTTATTATCCCTGCACCCACGGATTGTCGTGAAAATCGCTCACCGGCCGCAGCGCCACCGGCAGCGCGGGGTTGGCGGCGATGTACAGTTCCAGCGTCATCTGGTTGGTGTCCTTGTCCCACACCATTTGCGGGGCGAAGCCGCCGGGCTTGCGGAAGGTCTTGCCGTCGAAGTCGAACGCGCGGGGCTTGACCTCGCTCCAGCCATTGGCCAGTTCGGCCGACAGGCGGGCGCGCAGCTGCGCGATCTCCTCGCGCCGGACGATGGCGTCGGTGATGTCGGGGGCGCTGATCTTGACCTGGCCGCCGGGCAAGATCTCGACGCGGGCGGCGACCAGCGTGCCGCCGCCTTCATAGCCGCCTTCCCATTTGCCCACCGGCGGGTTGGGCCTGGAACAGGCCGCCACAACCACACACGCCAACAGGACAAGTTTCCGCATCGGACGACTCACCAAAGCTGCGGGGCCGACATTACAACTTATCCCCCCGGCCGCGGGCGGTGGTAAGCTCCGCGCATGACCGGGAACAAGCATGCGATTGTGGATAGCCGCCGGAAAAATCCAGGGATTCCGCCCCGCCGGGGGGAGGGGGCCCCGAAATCGCGCCCGGACAATTATATTGCGCAAGCCCCGATCTTGCCGCGCGAACAGGCGGTTGGTATGCCCCTGCCGCATTTCGCGAAAGCCCGATCCATGCCGCTGCCCAAGGATTTCCTCGCCCACAGCCTGAACCGCATCAAGCCGTCGCCCACCATCGCGGTGACGACCAAGGCGCGCGAACTGAAGGCGGCGGGAATGGACGTGATCGGCCTGGGCGCGGGCGAGCCGGATTTCGACACCCCCGACAACATCAAGGAAGCCGCCATCGCGGCGATCCGCGCCGGCCACACCAAATACACGGCGGTCGAGGGCATCCCCGAACTGCGCGCCGCCATCGCCGCCAAGTTCAAGCGCGAGAACGGGCTGGACTACAAGCCGTCGCAGACCTTCGTGTCGCCCGGCGGCAAGACCATCCTGTTCAACGCCCTGATGGCGACCGTCAATCCGGGCGACGAGGTGATCATCCCCGCGCCCTATTGGGTGTCCTATCCCGACATCGTGCTGCTGGGCGGCGGCACGCCCGTGGTCGTGGAGACGAAACTGGAAGACGGCTTCCGCCTGACAGCCGGGGCGCTGGAAAAGGCGATCACGCCCCGCACCAAGTGGCTGATCTTCAACCAGCCGTCCAATCCGACCGGCGCCTGTTACACCAGGGAACAGTTGAAGGCGCTGACCGGTGTGCTGATGAAGCACCCGCATGTCTGGGTGCTGACCGACGACATGTACGAGCATCTGGTCTATGGCGGCTTCAAGTTCACCAGCATCGCCGCCGCCGAGCCGGGCCTGTACGAACGCACCCTGACCATGAACGGCGTGTCCAAGGCGTATGCGATGACCGGCTGGCGCATCGGCTATTGCGCCGGGCCGGAAGCCCTGATCAAGGCGATGGCGAAATTGCAGAGCCAGTCGGCGACCAATGCCGCCTCGATCAGCCAGTGGGCGGCGGTGGAGGCGCTGAACGGCACCCAGGATTTCATTCCGGGGTTCCAGAAGATCTTCGAGGAACGCCGCGACCTGGTGGTGTCGATGCTGAACCAGGCCAGCGGCATCGAATGTCCCAAGCCGGAAGGCGCCTTCTATGTCTATCCGTCGATCAGGAAGCTGATCGGCCGGAAGACGGCCAAGGGCAAGGTGATCGACAGCGACGAAGCCTTCGCGACCGCGCTGCTGGAGGATACCGGCGTGGCGGTGGTGCATGGCGCGGCGTTCGGATTGTCGCCCTTCTTCCGCATCTCCTACGCCACCGCGAACGCCGCGCTGGAAGAGGCGTGCCGGAGGATTCAGGCGTTCTGCAACAGCCTGGCGTAAAGGCCTTGGCAAGGTTTCGGTAAAGCCGGCGTTCAGCACGTCCATGACAGTCTGCCGGGATGCGCGCCGGCATCGCCATCGCGGCGTTCTTTCTGCTCGCCTTGCCGAAAGCCTACGGCCTCGACCTCGTCGATGACCTGCGCATCGCCGCCCCGACCGGCCAGGCGGGCTATCTCGATGGCGGCCTGGGCAAGTTCCGCTATGGCGGCCAGACCCGCGGGCGCTTCAGCGAAGCCGTGGCGCAGATCGACTGGCGCATCGGCGACGGCTTCGCTGTTGCGCTACGACAATGAGGGCGATCCCCATGGCAGGAGCATGCGCGACGCCGCCTGGGACACGCGCTTCTGGAGCGCGGGCTGGCGCGCCGGCTTCGGGCCGCTGATGCTGCTGGCGCAGGCGCTGCGCGGCGACACGGTGGTGGCGGGGCCGGCCTTCACCAGCCACACCAAGTTCCAGTCGGCCTATCTGCTGGCGAGTTATGACTGGCGGGATTGGCGCTTCAGTCTTCGTGAAGGCCTGTTCGCCACCCGCCGCGCCAACGCCGCCAACGACACCTGGTCGGAGGACGGCGACTCCTTCGCCGCGTCGGTGTCGTATGCGCCGCGGGACTGGCTGCGCCTGACGGGTGAACTGATCGCGATGGATTCGCGCCGTGGGGAATATGTCCCCGCCGGGCCGGGATTCAATCGCGCCGACACCCAGTTCCAGTTCTCCACGCGCTTCTTCTTCTGGCCGAAGCGGACAAGCGCGGGATTTGCATGTCCTGCCGCCGCGCGATACCCGGCGCTTGCGGCGCACAGCTGCGGGATTTCCCTATCCCCTCCTGTTCATGCCGATCGCGCCGTCTAGAGTGGACCTGCCTGTTTCGTGCGGGGACGTTCCGGAACGTCCGGAACGTGAAACAGGCCGGTGTTTTCCGTCCGCGCGGGCGTAACGAACCCGCACGGCGGAAAGGCGACCTGCCTATCACACCTGGCGGCGGTCATGGGGCGCATGGCGCGACCGTCAGGCGCAGCGACGGCTGCGGGCCTTCAGAGGGGCTCCCGGGTAGGAGGCAGCCGAATGAAAACCGGGCGTGAGAGCGCCGCAGGGATCATACTGGCCCGAAAGGGCCGCCGCCTTCGAAGGCGGCGATACGCGCGCCTTGCGGCGATCTCGCGCCATCCCCGCATTTTTCCGTTGCCAGTGTATGAATGTTTTCATACAATGGGGCAATGCTGAACGACCTGATCCTCCAGGACAATGGCGTGCCGATCTACGTCCAGCTGCGCGAGCAGATCCTGGCGCTGGTGGGCAAGGGCGCGCTGAAGCCCGGCCAGCAGGTTCCCACCATGCGCCAGGTCGCGGTGGCGCTCAGGATCGACCTCAACACCGTGCAGCGCGCCTATGCCGAACTGGAGCGTGACGGCGTGCTGGCCAAGCAGCGCGGCGTGGGCACCTTCGTCACCGGCGCGGCGCCGCCGCCGCGCGACAGCCGCCGCGCGGCGCGGGAATTCGCCCACAAGGTCGCGGCCCAGGCGCGCGGGCAGGGCATCGCGCTGGACGACCTGGTCGAGGCGCTGGCCCGGCTGGCGGAGCGGGCGTCATGAACCATGTCCTTCTTGCCGTTGTGATCTTCACGGCGGTGATGTTCTGGGTCCGGTTGAACAGGGTCTTGCGCGGCAAGCGCCCGCCGCGTGATGCCTGGTCCCGTCCGCCGGCGGCATTGCGCCGCGCCGCCGCCATCGACAGTCTCGGCCTGGACCGCATGGTCCGTGCCGCCCAGGTTCCGTCCCCCAACACATCCAGTTCCACAACGGAGGTTCGCATGAATCCCATTTCCGCCGTCATATTCCTGATCTTCATCGGCGCCGCCGTGCTCGCCTTCCTGGCGCAACATGTCGTGGTCGCCATCGTGCTGGCGCTGATCGGCGTCTTCCTGGGCTATTCCATCAAGATGGCCCAGCAATGGGAACGGGCGGTGATCCTGCGGCTCGGCAAGCTGCACGCCGTGAAAGGCCCGGGCCTGTTCATCCTGGTGCCGATCATCGACCAGGTGACGACCTGGATCGACCAGCGCATCCGCACCAGCAATTTCTCCGCCGAACAAGCGCTGACCCGCGACACCGTGCCGGTGAATGTGGACGCCATCGTGTTCTGGATGGTGCACGACCCGGAGCGCGCCGCGCTGGAGATCGCCAACTACAACAGCGCGGTGGAAGGCGTGGCGCAGACAAGCCTGCGAGAAATGATCGGCTCCACCCTGCTGTCGGAGCTTCTCTCCGACCGCAAGCGGGCCGATGCCGAACTGAAGCAGGTGATCGGGGCCAAGACGGCGGAATGGGGCGTCACCGTCAATTCGGTGGAGATCCGCGACGTCGCCATCCCCGCCCAGCTCCAGGACGCAATGAGCCGCCAGGCCCAGGCCGAGCGCGAGAAGCAGGCGCGCGTGACCCTGGGCGCGGCGGAAGAGGAAGTGGCGCAGAAATTCGTCAATGCGGCGAAGCTCTATGCCTCCAGCCCGGAGGCGCTGCAGTTGCGCGCCATGAACATCATCTATGAGACCACCAAGGAACGCGGCGCCACCATCCTGATGCCGACCTCGATGGTGGATGCGATGAATCCCGGCGCCGCGGCGTTCGCGCTGAACATGGCCAGGATCGACGCCGGCGGGCAGCCGGCGCCCGCCACCTCGGTGCCGCAAGTGCCCAAGGCGCCGTGACGCTTCTCGCGCCGGCGGCGGCTTTCGGGCTGGCGATCGGGATGCCCTGCGACGAGGACGCCTAGATAACCCGCTCGGCCTTGCCGTCCAGCGCCATGAGGTAGAACTCGGCCTCAAGGCCGGGATGGGTCCTGGCGAGCTTCGCCTTGACCTGTTCCATCACGGCCCTGTGCTGTCCGGTTTCGCCGGCGGCATCGCCGCGATAGTCCTTGCCGAAGGCGACCTTGAAGGCGCCGCAGTCGCGATGATCCACCACGATCACCTTCCTGATATGGTGAAGCTGCCTGGCGATGCCGACATGGTCCCAGAAGGCGGCGTTGGACGAGGGGAACTTGTCGGACACCGCCGCCAGCGACGCGCCCGCCAGCGATACCTGGTCGTAGTCGTTGGTCAGGTGCCTGCCGTCAAAGAACTTCACCGCATCGTCCACCAGCCGGTAATCGATGCAGGTGACGGCCAGCGCCGTCACCGTCGCGGCGCGGGCCGCCTCCGGAACGGCGGCGGCCGCGCCCGCCAGCAACCTGCCCAGCGCGCGGCGATCCATTTTGCAATCGCACATAGATATCCCCCTTTTCATGCGCCCCGATATGCGGGAACCTTAGCATCAAAAAGGACTGGCACTGCCGCCCGGAGCATACGCACCGGAAAATAAAAGGCCGGCGACGCCAGCCTGTCAAGGCGCGTCACCGGCCAGTTGAACCTCGCTCAAGGGGGAGAAAGAGCGGGGCCGAAACCGCCTCCGGGGGGAGAGAAGGCGGCACCCAAGAGATAGGATGCCTTTCCGGCTTTTCAATACTGCCAGTCCTTGGAGGACTTGACGGCGAAATCCCGGAACGCCGCCACCCGCTTGGACTGGCGCAGGGCATCGGCATAGACCAGGTGCACGTCGAAGCCCGGCGCCGCCACGTCGGGCAGCACCCGCTCCAGCGCCGGGTGCTGGGCGGCGACATAGTCCGGCACCACGCCGATTCCCAGCCCCGCTTCCACCGCCTGCAGGATGCCGGTGATGTTGTTGATGCGGATGACGCGGCCCTTGCTGGCCGGCGTCTGGTTCTTGCGGAAGGCTTCCAGCAGCCAGTTGATGTCGCGGATCTCCGGCACCGCCGTCTCGCCATAGACGATGATGCCGTGGTCCACGATCTCTTCCAGCGATTTGGGCGCCGGATGCTGCTTCAGATAGGTCTTGGCGGCATACATGTGATAATGGACGGTGAACAGCTTGCGCTGGATCAGGTCGGCCTGCACCGGCGCGCGCATGCGGATGGCGAGGTCGGCCTCGCGCTGGGCCAGATCGAGTTCCCGGTCGTCCATCACCAGGTGCACCTCCACATCCGGATACTGGGCCAGGAATTCGCCCAGCCGCGGCAGCAGCCAATAGGCGCCGACCCCGTGCGCCGTGGTGATCTTCAGGGTGCCGCGCGGCGCGTCATGGACATTCTTGAGCGCCTCTTCCGCCGCCGCCAGCCGTCCCAGCACGTCGGTGACGGCGGTGAACAGCAACTCGCCTTCGTCGGTCAGGGTCAGGCCGCGGGCATGGCGCTGGAACAGCGGGGTGGAGATCTCCTCCTCCAGCGCGCTGATCTGGCGGCTGACCGCCGATTGCGACAGGCCCAGCGTCTGCCCGGCATGGGTGAAGCTTCCGGCGCTGGCCACCGCGTGGAAGATGCGAAGCTTGTCCCAATCCATGTCCGCCCCCTTCATGTCACCGGCAGATCGCCGGAATGCGACGCGGCCAGGAAGCGTTCCGCTTCCAGCGCCGCCATGCAGCCCATGCCCGCCGCGGTCACCGCCTGGCGGAACACCTTGTCCTTGACATCGCCGGCGGCGAATACGCCCGCCACGCTGGTATGCGTGCTGTCCGGCGCGGTCTTGATATAGCCGCTGTCGTCCATCTCAAGCTGGCCCTCGAACAATTGCGTCGCCGGCGAATGGCCGATGGCGATGAACAGGCCGTGGACATCCTTGTCGTGCAGCGAGCCGGTGACGGTGTTCTTCAGCCGCACGCCGGTCACCCCCTTGGGTTCGTCCTGGCCCAGCACCTCGGCGATCTCGGTGTCGTAGAGCACGTCGATCTTCCTGTTGGCGGCCAGCCGCGCCTGGTTGGTCTTGTCGGCGCGCAGGGTGTCGCGGCGATGCACCAGCGTCACCTTGTCGGCGAAGTTGGTGAGGAACAGGGCTTCCTCGACGGCGGTGTTGCCGCCGCCGACCACGGCGACATTCTTGCCGCGATAGAAAAAGCCGTCGCAGGTGGCGCAGGCCGAGACACCGAAGCCCTGATAGCGGCTCTCGCTTTCCAGCCCCAGCCAGTTGGCGGAGGCGCCGGTGGCGATGATCAGCGTGTCGCAGCTATGGATATCGCCGCTGTCGCCCAACAGCGTGAAGGGCCGCCGCGACAGGTCCACCTTGGCGATGGTGTCGCTGACGAAATTGGTGCCCAGCGCCTTGGCCTGTTCCTGCATCTGGTCCATCAGCCAGGGGCCCTGGATGGCCTCGGCGAAGCCGGGATAGTTCTCGACCTCGGTGGTGATGGTGAGCTGTCCGCCCGGCTGGATCCCGGCGATCAGGGTCGGCGCCAGCATGGCGCGGGCGGCATAGATGGCGGCGGTGCAGCCGGCCGGGCCGCTGCCCAGGATGATGACTTTGCTGTGCTTGGCGGTGTTCGCGGTCATGGCTGCGCTTTGCGGGTTTCGCGGGTCTGGCCATGTCATATCGTTATGGCGAGGCTCCCGGTCAAGCCGGGCGGAAAGGCATGATGGTGCATAAGCTTGCCGGGTGGCCTCCGGGCGCAGCCTTGTGGCGGGCCGCCCACGATTCGAGAAATATAATTGCGCGACCTGTGGGGCTGGGATATGACGATTGCGCAATATTCTGTCGCCTGGGGCCCCCGCCTTGGATTCCCGCAAGCTGGATGACATCGACCGGCGCATCCTGGCCGAATTGCAGGCCGACGGCCGCATCACCAATGTCGAACTGTCGCGCCGCGCCGGGATCACCGCGCCGCCCTGCCTGCGCCGCATCCGGGCGCTGGAGAAAGCGGGCTTCATCAGGGGCTATCACGCCGACCTGGACGGCAAAAAGCTGGGTTTCGAGGTCACCGGCTTCGTCTTTGTCGGGTTGTCCAGCCAGAAGGATGCCGACCTCAGGCATTTCGAGGAAAGCGCGCGGGCCTGGCCGCAGGTGCGGGAGTGCCACATGCTGTCGGGCGAGGTGGACTTCATCCTCAAATGCGTGGCGCGCGACCTGTCGGCCTTCCAGGCTTTCATCACCGACACGGTGACGGCGGAAAAGAACGTCGCCAGCGTGAAAAGCTCGCTGGTGATCCATGCCTCCAAGGTCGAACCGGGCATTCCGCTGGACGTTCCGGCCGGTCACTGACGCTTTCGCGGCCCCGGCAGACCCGCTAGGCTCGCGCCCGCGAAAACGGGAGTGGATGATGACGCGCATGACCTTGGCTCTGGCAGCGGCGCTGCTGGCTTCGACCGCGCTGGCGAACGCCGCGCCTGCCGTGACGGCGAAGATGAAGGCGGCGGTGGCCGACAGCGCCCGCCCCGAAGCCGACACCAAGCGCGACGAGAACCGCAAGCCGGCCGAGATGCTGGCCTTTGCCGGCATCACGCCGGGCAAGGTGGTGGTCGATATGCTGCCGGGCGCCGGCTATTTCACCCGCATCTTCGCCAGGGCGGTTGAGCCGGGCGGCCGCGTCTATGCCTATTTCGGCGTCCAGTATGACGAAAGGCTGAAAGGCCAGGGCAAGGACCCGGACAACCAGTTCGCCGACCTGAAGAAGCAGTATCCCGACCTGGGCGTGATCCACGGCCCGCTGCCGCAATTCGTGACGCCGGAACCGGTGGACGTGGTGTGGACCAGCGACAATTACCACGACATGCACAACAAGGCCTATGCCATGGATGTCAATGCGGTGAACAAGGCGGTGTTCAAGGCGCTGAAGCCCGGCGGCTATTACGTCATCGTCGATCATGCCGCCGCCGATTCGACCGGCGACGATGTCACGGAGAAGCTGCACCGCATCAAGGAGGCCACGGTGAAGCAGGAAGTCGAAGCCGCGGGCTTCAAGCTGGTGGCCGAAGGCAAGGACCTGCTGAACGCGTCCGATCCCGGCACCGAACGGGTGTTCGAGAACGATATTCGCGGCAAGACCAGCCAGTTCATGCTCAAGTTCCGCAAGCCGGGCCGTTGATGGGCTTGCGGTTGCTGTTCGCGCTGGCCCTGGTGGCGGCGCCCGCGCTGGCGCAGCCGGCGCCGCCGGCGCGGCTGAAGGCGAAACTGGTGGCGGTGAATGGCGATGTGATCGCCATCCAGGCCGTGAGCGACGCCAAGGCCCGGCCCGGCGATGATGCGCAAACCCGCCGCGTCACGCTGCTGCCCGACACCCGCTATGTCGAAAGCCACAAGGGCGGCTTTTCCGCCATCAAGCCGGGCGATTATGTGGGCGCGACGGTGACGGAAGGCCGTAATGGCGCGCTGCGCGCCACGGAAATCTTCCTCTATGACGATGCCCTGCGCGGCAGCGGCGAGGGGCGTTTCACCGACCGCGACCGGCTGCTGGTCAACGGCACGGTGAAGGCGGTCCAGCCCAATTCGCCGCAGGATGGCAATGCCGGCACCGTGACCTTGCACTATCGGGGCGCGATGCTGGAGCCGCGCGGCAAGGCCAACCCGGTCTGCGTAGGACGGGCCGTGCCCGCGCCCTTCGCCAGCGCGCTGGCCTGCGAGGCCGATGCGGCGGTCCAGGTTTCCTCCGGCACGCCGGTTTCCGCCCTGGCCGTGGGCGACCGCGGCCTGCTGGCGCCCGGCAGCATCGTCACCGTAACCCTCGCCAAGGCCGGCGGCCGCGACGTGGCGCCCGGCATTATCGTGGAAAAACCGCAGTCCACCCCCTAAGCTTCCCTGCTTTCCCGGAGTTCTCCCATGTTCCGTCTGAAGACCCTGGTGTTCCTGTGCGGCGCGCTGGCCGCGGCCGCGCCCGCCATCGCGGCGGAAGCGCCCAAGCTGGGCAAGTGGGGCGTGGACCTGACCTCGCTCGATCCGGCGGTGAAGCCGGGCGACAATTTCTTCCTGCATGTGAATGGCGGCTGGCTGAAGACCGCCACCATTCCCGCCGACCGTTCCTCCACCGGTTCGTTCCAGGACCTGCAGATCCTCAGCGAGCAGCGGCTCAAGTCCATCGTGGACGGGCTGGCCGACAAGCCGGACAGCGCCTTGTCGCCGGAAGAGAGGAAGCTGCGCGACCTGTTCGACACCTTCGTGGACACCGGCGCCATCGAGAAAGCGGGTCTGGAGCCGGTGCGCAAGGACCTCGATTACCTGGGGCGCCTGAAGACCCTGCGCGAGGTGGCCCGCGCCATGGCCTCGATCACGCTTTCGACCCAGAGCATCTACGGCATCGGCATCGGCGTCGACGACAAGAATCCGAACAATTATTCGGTGAACCTGCAACAGTCAGGCTTG